>Ga0114958_10002847_pt1 | contig 12657 bp, 17 predicted proteins | sample C_130208_EF_Meta_FD_89577 | JGI IMG/M metagenome (GOLD analysis project Ga0114958, IMG submission 89577) | Freshwater microbial communities from Lake Croche, Canada to study carbon cycling - C_130208_EF_MetaG | ecosystem: Environmental > Aquatic > Freshwater > Lake | place: Lake Croche, Canada... | reverse complement strand
ATTTTGCGCTGACGATCTAGCCGAGGGCGAAAGAATCGTAGACGCGCCATTGACTAAAGTAGAAATTAAAACCGAGAAGAAAGTTTCATCTGTAGTGATTAAGCAGGAAGCCCAAACACTACCGATTGCCGCTAATTCGCCTGTGTTGGACAGTACCCCAATTGCAGACAAATTAGCGGCACCCCAAAAAGAATACATTGTTTCATTTGGAAAAAAGTACAAAGGCAAAACATTTAAAGAAATGAGTGTTGAAGACATTGCAAGCTTTTCAATGTTCTTGCAAAATTCAGCTGCCGAGCAAGGCAAAGAAATGAACGCTCAAGCTAGCGAGTATGTAAAAGAAGCGGACGCATATTTAATGAACATTAAAAGGGGCTAATTTGTTAGGTGGTTCTTCCGAATAGTCCCTAAAGGGGTTAGGCATATCGAGAGTTTGCTTGACCCTTTTTTATTAAAGGATTTTAAATGTTAGACATGTATACAAATTCATTAAGAAAAAGATTAAAAGATCACATGCACGTCAACAATGTGTCAGCTTACAAAATTGAAATGTTAACGGGTATTCATCGTCAAATAGTTAAAAACTTTGTTAATGGCAAGGGTTTAAATTACGAAAACGGAATGACGATTCGTACTTATATTAAAAGCAATTTGAAAAATGATACTTTAAAAATGCAACGGGGGTAAACGTATGTGCAATTTTTGTAAGGGGTCGGGCTGGATAGTGGCATCAAATAAAAAACAAGGCAGCATTTATGGCTTTCGCTGCTCTTGCTACAAAGGAAATTACTTATCAAAATCAATTCCTGAATGGAATACAAGAAAACATTCGTTAGAATATACCGCTGACTTTGAACAAACGGTTGTAATTATTCCAGACAATAAAATAAAAGCTTCTGACCCTGAAGCGACAAAGCCAGTTTATGCTTCCGAGTTTGACGACAGCGATCTCCCTTGGTAGTCTTTGCGTATGGAAAAAACTAATGATCAATTTTTTGCTGAAGAGATCGAAGAAATAATTATGAAGATGCAAGCCGAGGCAGTTCTCGAAGAAATTCTTGAAAGCATTCGAGCGGTCAAAGGTCGCGACTCGGTTGTGATTAAAGAAACAAATTACACGATTAAAGAATGACTCCCGAAGGCGCAGTCAGAAACTTAGTGTGTTCTTATCTTACTAGACTTGGCGTGTTTTTTTGGGTGAACGATTCGGTTGGAATATTTGACCCAAAAACTAAGCGATACAGGAAAAACCATTCACCCTATAGAATTAAAGGGGTTTCAGATATTTTGGGCATCTTACCCAATGGGCGATTATTAGCGATCGAACTTAAAAGCGCTACCGGTAGACTCACCCCAGAGCAAAAACTATTCATTGAAAAAATCAAATTAAACGGCGGTATTGCTTTCATGGCTCGCTCAATAGACGATGTAAAAAGAGAACTCGATGGACTTAAAGAAATTCAACAATAATCGTGCACCATGTCTAAACGCGCCCAAGTGTTTAGAATGGACCGGCCACGGCTCTGGTTACTGCGAAAAGTGTCGCGTTAAAACTTGTATTAAATGCGGCTGTAAGTTTACAGCTAATCTTAGAAGAGCTAATCTTATGAAGGCACTTTGTGGGAATTGCGGTCAGAATGAAAAAGGAAGGCTAAGAAGAAATGGCTAACGAGACACCAAGCGTTTCAGCTTTAAACATGGATAGGGGTATTCCACTTGGAAACTCTGACGATGGCGCCGGTAGACGCGCCCTTCATGTTCTGGATCGCTTAAAGTTTATCAATAAGCCATTTGATTCTTTTAGTGTCACTTATCCTGACACCGTAACCGAAGTGTGGACGTTTACACTTGCAAGCGTTACCCAACAAGTTGCCACGTTTGTTTATACTGATAGCACTAAAAACTTTTTTGTAAGTGGGAGCATCGTTTAATGGCATGGGTGTTTGACCCCACCGAGGGCGCAATTAGATTTGAAAGAATAAGCGCCGCTCCGACTGGGACTGACCTTTGTACTCGGTTCGTATATAGATTAAAAATTATTAACCCAGCAATTTTAACCCTTCACGGTGACGCGTGCATGGTCATCGTTAACGGAGCAATAGCGCAGCAATCAACCCTTTCGGGAGACTTGGACTTAGGCTTATGAGTTATTTAGACCAACAAGTGGGGTCAAGCGTACCAACGACCCCCGCAAGTTCATTTACCAGACTTTATCCGAAAACAATTTCTGGCGTGTCTAGACTTTGCTATAAAGATGACGCGGGCATCGAATACATTTTAGGCTTTGGCATTCCATCGGGCGGTTCAACTGGTCAAGTGTTAGAAAAAAACTCAAGCACTGACTATGATGTTTCTTGGACTTCATTGACCACTGGCGGGGTTACTTCATTAAATTCTCAAACTGGAGCCGTGACAATTGTAGCGGGAAGCTCTGGTTCTGATTTTGGAATTAATACAACTACCGGAGTTATTACTTTAAACTTACCAACGGCAAGCGGTACGGTGACGGGTAAAATATCAAGCACTGATTGGGCAATTTTTAACGGAAAACAAAACGCTTTGGGGTTTACACCCGAAAATGTGGCAAACAAAGCCACAACGCTTGCATCGCCTGATAACACCAAGTATCCAACCACTTTGGCGGTATCAAATGCAATTGCAGCAATTCCCGCGGGAGTGACTTCGGTATCTAATAGCGATTCAACTTTGACAGTGTCTCCAACCACGGGTGCCGTTGTAATAAGTAGGCCAGCAATAACGGGCGATGTCTCTATTCCCGCAAGTAGTAATTCCGCAACGCTTTCTTCAACCGGAGTCGTGGCGGGAACTTACCCAGTTTTAAAAGCAACTATTGATTCAAGTGGAAGGGTTACCGCTGCAACTGACAACACAATCATTACGATTGTTAACGCAATTATTTTTGGATAGGTTTATTTTATGGCAAAAACAATTCTTTCTTCATCTTCTTACACTTACAGCCCAGCATCTCAACAAGTAGACTTTACGAATTTTACCGCTTCAACTGGGGCGGTTTTTGATTTTACAAGGCTTCTTGCGATTATTGATGTAACTCAAGGCCAAATTATTTACTCAACGGCAGGGCACACCTCTGGATTAGACGGGACTTATTCTGCACCTACTTTGACACTAGCATTTAATACCACTGGCTTTCCGGGAGGAGATCTTCAGATTATTTATGATCTGGCATCAGCTCCAAACGCCACTTATGACGGAACAGGTACTCAGCCAATTCTTTCGACGACCGACTCAATCACTGGCCGAGAAGGTTTAGATATAAACTTATTAAATAGTTCCTTTGGTGGTCAACTTGGTTGGCCTCTCCCAAGTTCTACAACTTCGGGATTCAATGACGCGCTCTCGGTGGGATTTATTAATGGCGGTAACTTAGTCGCTCCAACTATGGATGCGATGACTAATAACTTGCTGGTAGATATCAATTCTTTTCCAACAACTTCAACGCTTCCAGTAACTATTTCCGGAACGTCAATCATTCAACCCGTAGACATGACTTACGTTGCGGGGAACCCAGTCTCAACTTCAAACCCATTACCAACGGGACTTGCCAGTTCATCTGGGAGCGTGATTGATTACAATCAAGGTGCAAGCACAAACAACACGATTAGAGTTGCAGCAAACCAATTCACATCAAGTGGTGTTGGGCTTGATTATGGAGCTGGAAACGTAACTTCAGCCACTCAAAGAACAATGGCGCCCGATTATACTACCACCGGCCCTTCGGCGGCGTTTGGTGTTGGAAGTAATATCTTACAAGGCGGAACCTCGTCGTTAGTAGTAGACGGACATAAATTTGCTTTAATACAAATAAACAGCGCAGGGGTTACTGGCTCTTATATTTTCGAAGGCTCAAACGATAATGTTAATTTTTTCAATATTGCCGTATACAATTCACTAAATCCAAACGCGCTTCCAATACTTGGAGCAATTACACCCATCAATGGTGCAGTCATGTATTCCGTGCCACTTTCCGCAAGATGGTTAAGGGTTCGTTGCGTTTCTGCTATAGGTTCAAATATTCAATGTATCGCAAGATATTCGCAAACCATACCGCCACTTTTATTTAACACTGGCGCTTCTCAATACAATGCAGCCTCTAACCCTTCGGTGGACGTTCTTAATACTCCGATCGTTACCTCAAAGTATAATCAGATCGAAATTGATTTTAATACCGCACCAAGTTCGTCCGTATTAACAACCACAACCGCGGGCGGGGGAACATTTACTCAAGCAAATGGTCATTCACTTTTTACAACTGGAACCGCAACCACGTCTTCAGCTAAAGCCGTAACAGTCGCAAGCATTCAATATAGACCAGCAAACGAAATATACACATATTTTTCAGCTTCATTCACCACTCCAACAAGTGGGAATTCATATCAAAGAATTGGTATTTATGACGTAAACAACGGGTTTTTCATTGGATATAGCGGCACTAACTTTGGGGTTGCAAAAAGAACCGCAACCGTAGACACGTTCACGGTTAGATCTTCATGGAATGGCGATCCTCTTGATGGTTCTTCGTCTTCAAAATTTACTAGAAACGGAACGCCTGAAGCGATTAATCTTACGTTAAGCAATCTTTTTAGAATTAGATTTGCATGGCTTGGGTCTGCAAATATTTTATTTGATGTGTTTAGTCCCGATGGAGTTTGGGTAAATTTTCATAGTATCAAGCAGCCCAATAGCTCTCTTAATCCATCCTTAACCGTTCCAAACGTACCGATTACTTTGGATGTGGCTAAGGCTTCAGCCGATGCGACAAGCTTAGTGATGTCAACGGCATGCTGGGCGGGTGGTACAACTAGCCCTTATGCTCCGATAACTGCGACTTTGACTGATAACACTCTCGCAACTTTGGGACGCTCGGTTATCACGGGAGTGACTACAGGCGGGGGCGGCGGATATGTAAACGTAAAGGTAAACCCTAGCGGATCTTTAGTGACGGACGCAACTGTTTCAAGTTCTGTTTTACCCACGGGCGGCAGCACTTCTGCGCTACAAATCAGTGGTAACACCTCTTTATCGTCAATCGATACAAAAACCCCTGCACTCGGTCAAGCTTTGGCGGCTGCATCCACTCCGGTAGTATTAACCGCTGCACAAATTACAACGTTGACCCCATTGTCTACGGTCGCCTCTACTCAATCAGGAACTTGGAATATTAACAATATTTCAGGAACCGTTTCATTACCCACCGGTGCCGCAACCGAAACCACTTTAGCTGCAATAAACACAAAGACGCCAGCGTTAGGTCAAACAACGATGGCTAACTCTACGCCTGTAGTTTTTGCTTCGGACATGTCAATTCTAACAACATCTGCAAGTGATTTGTATATTACAGGTCAAGCAGCTCAAACTGCAATTATTAATAACATTATTCCAGCGACCGCAAGTGTAAGCGCCACCGATGCGGCAAATTATAAAAGTGGAGTTATTCAAATTAATAGCACCGGAACAGCCGGATCATATATTCTAGAAACCTCAAATGACAATTCTAACTTTGTTCCACTACTATGTTATAATATAGCTTTGAACACTGGTATTGCAGTAAATGGAGCGGTAACAGCCACGGCTTCAAGCATTGGGTATTCTTTTTCAGTCCAATCAAGATATATCCGAGTTAGAATTGTGGGCGCAATCACGGGCGGTTCAATTCAAGCATTTACTCGACTTTCACAAGCAGCTTGGACTCCGGCAGTTACTAGCGTTGGTCAAGCAACGGGTAGTATTTTAAACACTAACATAACCTCCGGTACTGTAACCACCGTTTCTACTGTGACGGCAGTTACTACGGTTGGAACCGTGAGTGCGGTAACGAGTGCGGCGTTGGCAAACATATCAACCACAGATATTACAAACGCGGCAATTACTACAACCACAACGGGTACCGCGGTTCCGATGTTAAACGTGCAAGCGGTTTCGTTTGGTATATTTGTTACTGCCGTAAGTGGAACCAGTCCCACTCTTGATGCCGTCATTCAATACAGCTATGATGCCGTAAATTATTTTGATGCTTACCACTTTGAAAGAATTACAGCGACAGGCGCCTACTATTCACCACAGATGATCATCGCTGGCTCTCATTATAGAATTGTAAGAACAGTAGCGGGGACGACTCCGTCTTTTACAATGACAATGAATAGAACTTCTAAGCAAACAACTTACGCAGATTGTAGACGTGTTTTTGATAGAACAATCAATCCAAACTCTGCGGGTTCAACAAGTCCGGCAATGTTAGTGGATGGATTTGATGAAATACAATTAACGGTTTCAATGGCATCGGGTGGAACAGTGCCCCCAATTTTTGGACTTCAAGCGTCTGAAGATAATGTGAATTGGTGCAACTTTCAATCGTCAGTCGTAACCATAACCGGCTCACCGTCTACAACGGCTTGCGCTGCTGGAACCGTGGGTTATTTACCAAAATACATAAGGGCTTATGTTTCAAGCGCTGGAACTGGCGCGGCAATTAACTGGGTTGCCATTAAAGCAAGGGGATAAATTATGATTACAATTTGGAAAAAACAAGACGAAGAAAATTATACATTAATCGAAGAGTTTGAAGGGGATATTTTATCTCTTAAAGATAGACTCAACGAGCTTCGTGCTGATGGTTCAGAGTATAGAGCCGAGCAAAAAACCGAGTGCTTTTCATTAATTTTCGATCTTTAGGGGGTCATAATGTTTAACGTATATAGCGAAAAGTACAAACCATCATTAGATAACATTCACGAAGTATACATCGTCAACGCCTTTGATCTTGCTCAAACAACAATGGCGGAACAAGGATGCGATGCGACTGCGTTCCTTGAAATTAAATACGATGGAGGCGGTCAAATCCGGAGAATATGGGATGACTCTGTAGTTCAATCCCTATCAGAACGAGAGCGCCTTCGTTTGTTTCCACAATTAAACGGCCTCTTTAAACTTGCGATGAATAACCGACTTTACCCGCTATAAGGAATTAAATTATGCCTTTAACAGTCCCACGAATTAAGACCACGACCCAGCTTGACAACCACAGCGTCGAACTTCAGACGAAGGACAACCGAGCACTGACCATTTATAATAATTTAAGTACTTACGATTATGACCCAGTGACAGCCTCGCGGCCAATGGTGAATTTTTCTTGGCAAGTTCCAACTAATAACAAAACTATTGAGTTTAATGCTGGTGCTGGGGAAATGTATTACGAAGGAACTGCCTACAGTTCATTGTCTTCAGAACAAAAAGTAGTGTTCTGGCAATGGATTTATAAGTTTGTTGCAGCTTGTTTAAAAAACTACGATATATACTACGGGTTTTAATGAGCAAGATTAAAAGCAGCATCATTTTAACCCGCGATCTTCTCGAAGGCATCATCGAGTATATGGACAAAGAAAAGGTTGAGGCTCTTGAGTTTGAAGAGAAAAACTTTATTTTGCAGTTAAAAGAATACAATAAAGAAGTTTTTGGCGAGATCGAAGACGGAGACTCTTTGCATTAACTTTTAAGCTTGCGTCTATTCTTTGTCGGGTGCATCTTTTAAGTATGAACATTCACTGTAAGTACGATCAACTCATTGAGCCCAAGAAGCTTGTTGATCATCCTAAGAACAGAAACAAACACTCGAAAGAACAAATCGAGCGCTTGATTAAGCTTTATGAATATCATGGTATACGCCATCCCATAATAGTATCTAATCATTCTCAATACATCGTGGCAGGGCATGGTAGGAAGCAAGCAGCTATTAAGGGCGGGATTAAAGAGTTTCCAGTCGTGTATCAAGACTTTGACAGTGAGGAAGCCGAGTACGCTTTTCTTCAAGCAGATAACGCTATTGCTCTATGGGCTGAACTAGACTTGTCTGGTATCAATACGGATCTTCCTGAGCTTGGCCCTGACTTCGATATTGATTGGCTCGGGATTAAGAACTTCACTATTGATGTTGCTGACAAGGAAGGTCTATGTGATGAGGATGAAGTGCTTGAGCATGTAGAGCCGAAAACCAAGCTGGGGGATTTGTATCAGTTAGGTAGCCATAGATTATTGTGCGGAGATTCTACCAGTATTGACGCAGTTGAGAAGTTAATGGGTGGGTCATTGCCGCATTTAATGATTACCGATCCTCCTTACGGAGTTAAGTATGAAGCAGGATGGCGCGCAGAAGCTAAAGGCGTAAAGAAAACAGAAAGAGAAAGCGTAAGTTCGTTATCTAATGACGGTCAAGCAGACTGGTATGACGCGTATGTGTTATTTCCTGGAACGGTAGCATACGTATGGCACGCAAGCGCTTTTACCGATGTAGTAATGGATGGTTTAAAACGATGTGGTTTTAAAATAAAACAACAAATCATATGGAATAAAAACGTCCACGCATTAAGCCGTAGTGATTATCATTGGAAGCATGAACCTTGTTGGTATGCCGTAAAAGAAAATGGAGATTCCCATTGGAATGGTGACAGAACTCAAATGACGATTTGGGATTGTAAAAATGTAATGTTTGAAGGTGATAAAACAAATCATCCAACTCAAAAACCAATTAGAATCTATGAAATACCCATAGAAAATAATAGTAAGATTAATGATTCAATTTATGACCCATTCTCTGGGTCTGGGTCTGCATTTATTGCATCTGAAAAGTTAAACAGAAAATGCTTTGGAATGGAGCTTGATCCTAAGTTTTGCGACACCATAGTAGCTCGCTGGGAAAAGTTCACAGGAAAGAAAGCCGAGTTATTGAATGGCTAGACCAATTAAACCACTAGACGAGAAATTAATTGAAAAGCTTGCTGGAGTCGGCTGCTCAAACGAGTCTATTGCTATTCAAGCGGGATGCTCGGTCGATACCTTAACACGCCGTTATGCGGAACTTTTAAAGAAAAGCCGTGAGAACTTGAGAACTCAACTCAGGATATGGCAGCTTGAGGCTGCGCGTAAGGGTAACGTCACCATGCAAATCTGGCTTGGTAAGCAAATGCTAGGGCAGACTGAAAAGGTTGAAGAGACCATTAAGCAGGAAGTAAAGCAAGAGATCACTTACGTTTCAGAGTGGGGAAGCCCTGCGAAGAATGAAACAGAAGCTTAGGCTATATTCGCCTCACGTTGCACAATTAAGTTTTCATAGTTCGCAAGCCCGTTATCGCGTGGCCGCTCTTGGTCGTCAGTCGGGCAAGTCTACGATGTGCAATAATGAAATTCTAAAGCGAGCGTGGGAAAGTCCCAACACTCAGTATGCGTTTATCAGTCCGATCTTTTCACAAGCCAAAGAACAATATAGACGACAAGTTCGCACGATGCCCGAAGCTATTCTAGCGCGTAAGAGTGACACAGAGTTAAGGCTTGATCTTATTAACGGCTCAATCATTGAATACTTATCAGGCGATAACCCTCACTCGATAAGGGGTAAGACTTTACATGGTGTGGTTATTGATGAGATGCGAGATCAAAGCCCAGAGATATGGACTCAAATTGTTAGACCAATGCTTGCAACTACCAAAGGATGGGCGGCATTCGTTAGCACACCCAATGGCTTCGATGCGTTTTATGATCTAGCGCAAAGGGCTGGCGATGATAAAGAGTGGGCATTGATTCAATCACCCTCAACTTGTAACCCGCTATTTACTCAAGAAGAATTTGATAACGCTAAAAAAGAAATGGGTGAAGCTGAGTTCGCGCAAGAGATCATGGCCGAGTTTCGAGACCTTCACAATGGCTCGGCTTATGTTTCATTTAGCGAAGATAACGTCAGCGAGTGGAGCCCGTTTATTGAGAAGGGACATACTTACACGAAACACTTACCAATCGTGGTTGGTCTTGATTTCAATATTAGCCCCTGCGCTTGGGTTATTGGGCAAGAGCGAAACGGTACGTTTTATTTCTTTGATGAGATATTCATGAATAAGACTCACACCCAAGAAATGACTCACGAACTTATTTCTCGCATTCGTGCGCTTGAGATAAAAAATAAACTTCAAGTCATTATTGTGGGAGATGCCACGGGTCGAGCGCTTAAGACCGCAACCGCTGGAAAGTCCGACTATTCTATTTTGTTTGAAATGCTAGACGAAGCGGGCATTACTTATGAGAATCGCACCCCTGACAGTAACCCACTTGTTAAAGATCGCGTAAACACCGTAAACTCGAAGCTCAAGGGCGCTGACGGTCGAAGACATATATTTGTTCACCCTAATTGCAAACACCTTAAAAAAGACTTACAGCGCGTTTCATGGAAGTCAGGCGCTCAAGCTATTTTAGATCAAACCACTGACAAGACATTGACCCATATGAGTGATGCGATGGGTTACGTTATTTGTTCAATGTCATCAATGTGGAGCACTGGCGTTGGTGGGTTGAAGGTAATTCGAAGAAATTAGACTTTCGTTTTAGTTAAAGCAATTCTAGTGGTTAGTGGGCGCGTAGGTTAATTGGTAAACTGTTACAGGATTGGGGGACGCTCCCTGTAAATAACTGGTTCGAGTCCAGCGCGCCCGCCATTGTAATTTAAAAGAGTATGTGTTGAAATGAAGCCAATGAAACAACCCGCTAACAAGAGCAAAGCTTACACCTCGTTTATACTTTTACGAGATAAAGCTTTAGAGCGTTTATATATTAATGCTCAAGCCAAAATAGATGATGAGTTACGCGGTGTGTTTAGTCGTGTTATTGAAATGATTTCGTATCGCTATGGTTCTATTCCTAAAGATTCAATCAAGACAAATCGCGCCAAATATTCATTAACTCAAATCAACCATGCTATTGATTCAGAGTTTTATAAGAGCGCACACTTTATCGAGCACATTTACAAGACGCTAATGAAGCATTCATTTCTTTTATCATCGGTGGGTGAAGCTGAAGCGATTACAAGAACGACTGACACTCAAACGGCCATTCACATTAATGATCATGAGTTAAGACACATAAGCGATAAGACTTCTCAAGGACATGAAGTGTTTGACCGCATCATTCATTCATTGACCGTGATTTCACATAAATTAATGAGCGCGATCGAGTATTCAAGAATAAGAGGCGAGACTCGTGAAGAGCTTATTCCGCGATTACTTAAAGCATTGCCACAAGTTAAAAAGACTAAGAGACATAAGAGGGCACTCAAGCCTGTAATTAAAGAAGCGTCAAAGATTGTTAAAAAAGGTACTGAGTTTGAAGTGAAAGCATTTATTCCCGAGAATGAATGGCAAATCATGGTTACAAATTACATGAATGATTATATCCCGAGCAACCGCGGGCCGGAGTCAATTTACGATGTTGATTATGATGTGCCCGAAGTATCGGCTGGAACCGCTGCCGTTGTAACGGTTGAAAGATACGGTTGGGACTTAGAGCGAGAGATGGCAAACGATTTCGTAAGCTCTGTAAGGTCAGGACAAAACGAAGCGGCTAATCAGAACGGTATTGTTGATTTTTCAATCATTGCAATCATTGACGATCACACTTGTGATGAGTGCTGCGGTGATTACGGCTGTATTGATTTTGACGGTAAGACCACAAAGGAAGTTGAAGAGATGACCGAAGGCGAACAATCGGCCCCACCATTTCATTTCAATTGTCGTTGTAGCATGGCGCCCATGCTCGACAATATGCCCGATTTAGAACAAAGTAACGAAGAGGAGTTCAACCAATGGCTAAACAGTTAGGCGGCAAAGAAGTCGCATCGATAGAAAAAGAGTTCAAAGCACCACAAGATAGGTACGCAGACTTTATCGACGAGAACTACGAGTTTCAAGAAGGCTTCTCGCCAAGTAACTGGCGTGACCCGAACCAGGTTAAATCTATTGCGGAAATGGTTGCATGTTTAGAGAACGACCCAAGCGTTGGAATTGACGCTCGCGTTCTTGCTTACAATCATGAAACTAAAGAGTTCGGCTTAAAACAAATTGGACGCGAAGAGTTTCTTGAATCATTCAAGGCGGGTGATAAGAATTGGCAAGGCGTTAACTTACGCGAAGGTTACGATTCATTTGCCACTGACATTGGAGATCAAACAACCTCAGGGCTAGTGGGTCAAGATTTCGTGCCGTTACTTGGTGGCCCGTTTTATAAGAATTTATATTTCTACGATTATATTCGTCAGGCGAATGCCAGCTTCTACGCATACCACCATGACCCGATCGCTCACCAAGCGGTGAACATTATTAAAGACTTTACCCTTGGTCGTGGCTTTCGTGTTGACTCTGATAACAAAGCAGCGCTTTCATTATGGCGAGCATTTGAAAAAGTTAATAAACTTCAAACACAAATGGAACAACTTGCGACCGAGTTATCAGTGAACGGTGAAGTAATGATTTGGAAGCTTCCACATAATGAAACTAAAATTGTGCAAGTACCTTATGCAAATCAACCAGTGCCTAAGGGAATATTGCCGAGAGTTCGTTTATTAGATGCAACTGTATTCTGGGAAGTTGTTACCGTACCCGAAGACATTACTAACGTACTTTATTACGTTTGGGTCGCACCTACTCAATGGCAAATGTATACTGGTCTAGCTGGTGAGAATTCGGTAGTACCTTCGTCTAAGTTTGTGTTTCAAACTATTCCAGCCGATCAAATCAATCATTACAAAGTGAATGCGTTTTCTAATGAGAAGCGCGGTCGCTCTGATTTGTTTAGTGTATTAGGATT
>Ga0114958_10002846_pt1 | contig 12663 bp, 14 predicted proteins | sample C_130208_EF_Meta_FD_89577 | JGI IMG/M metagenome (GOLD analysis project Ga0114958, IMG submission 89577) | Freshwater microbial communities from Lake Croche, Canada to study carbon cycling - C_130208_EF_MetaG | ecosystem: Environmental > Aquatic > Freshwater > Lake | place: Lake Croche, Canada... | reverse complement strand
TTATATATTGCAAACCCATTAAACGCAGATAAGCAAGGTATTAATGCATTTTTGTCATATTGTTGAATTAAGTCAGTAATATATTCCCACCCCTTAATTTTATTTTTAAGATGATGACAACTCAATACATACGGCCTTTTAGATAAAGCCCAAAAGTCATAATATCCGGTTGGATGGTCAAATGATAAAGAATCCCAATCATCTCTTTTTAAACAATTAATGAATACCTCTTTATTAAAATCTCTCGCACATATATCGTCAAAATCCATCATAATAAAATAAGAAAAATTACTGTAATTGATTTTGATACATTGAAGTATATAGTTACGTGCATTAGCAATATTATGTGTTCTAAATGAAGATAAAGGTTTTAAATTAACAAAAAATTGCAATCGTCTGTTTTTTTGTTTATACTGCTGTAAAAATTGCAATGTATTATCATCAGATTTATCATAATATACAATTATTACATAGTCATCGAATAATGACCCAAATTGTTCAATATTTTCAAACACTTTATTTAAATAAGGGCCACAATTTTTTACAGGACCACAAATACAACAACAATTCATTTATTTCTATAATATATTATATTATTATTATAGAAATGAAAATTCTAGTTATTCATTATGATAAGTTAATAAAACGAAAAAAACATATTTTATTACAATTAAGTAAATATAATTTAGAATGTGAATTTGTTTCAAATTATGGAAAAGATACCTTAACAAATGAAGAAAGGAAAAGGTTCAAAAAATTAAATGATTCAGAAATATCATTATCATTACATCATATTGAATGTTATAAAAGAATAACCGAACAACAAGAATATGATTATGCAATTATTTTAGAAGATGATGTAATACTGAAAGACAATTTTAGAAATATTCTTGAATAATACATACGTGACCTACCTGAAGACTGGGATATGCTTTTTTTTGGTGAGGGTCACGGCGTACATATACCTATACATAACATAAGAGAAAATGTTCATATTTATAAAAAAAGTGTAGACCTTAAAAATATGTGCGGGGAAGTTGATGGATCTACTAGATGTGCAGATTCATATATTATTTCCAAAAAATGTTGTAAGAAAATTTTAGAGAGAATCAATTTGCCCAATTATATAATTACAATGCCAATAGATCATTTATTGAATTATATTAACTATTATAATAATTTTAATATTTATTGGTCAGAACCAACTATAACAATACAAGGAACAAGCACCGGAATGTTCAAAAGTTCATTAAGGTAATATAATAATATAATATATTAAATGGTCAAAATTGCATTTTGGGATAATTGTCTTAATGAAAGAGGAACAACTGTAAGTCTTTTTGATTATGCATATTATAACACGAAAATATTAAATAATGAATCAATTATAATGTATAATACAACAAGAAGTGATAATAAAAATAATATTATAGAAAAATTTAAAAGACATTTTAAAGTATTTGGTGTAAGTAATTTTAATTTAGTAGATTCTATATTATTAAAAGAAAGATGTGATATATTTTATATAATCAAATCAGGTTCAAATGAAGGTCAAGTAAGTAATGTTATAAAAACTGTAGTTCATTGTGTATTTAATTGTAATCAACCACACGGTAATGTTTATGCGGCGGTTTCTCCTTTTATAAAGGGAATACATAAAAATATACCAGTTGTTCCACATATGGTTAACTTGCCGGAACATGATAGAAATATGAGGGAAAAATTAAATATTCCAGAAGATGCGGTTGTATATGGAAGATATGGAGGATATGATTCATTTGATATTACATACGTACATTCGATTGTTTATAATGTCGCAAAAGAAAATCCATGGATATACTTTATATTTATGAATACTCAACAATTCTGTGATGAATTGCCAAATATAATTCACGTTAGTTGCACTGTTGATTTGGACGAAAAGGTTGAATTTATTAATACTTGCGATGCAATGTTATGGGCAAGAAATATAGGCGAATCATTCGGCTTATCAATCGCAGAATTTTCAAGTAAAAATAAACCAGTCATATGCACACCTAATTTAAGATTAAACCCAAATGTTGATGTTGCTCACATTAAATTTTTGAAAAATAAAGGTATATGGTATAATGAAGAAAACCTACATTATATTTTATCAAATTTTTTAACAAAAGAAAATAAACATATTATATGTAAACAAGACTGGAATGCTTTTACAGAATATACGCCAGAAAAAGTAATGAATATATTCAAAAAAGTGTTTATAGAGTAAATATTCGCTCATATTTTGAGAAGTTGTAAATCCTTTTCTTCTTCTCTCCAATATTTTTTATTTATATATAATACATCACAACCGTCATACTTAAATGTAAAATAATTTTTATAATCTATACTATATATTCTATATGAACGTTCTTTATTATTGAATGTAATATCAAAATTTGGATGAATTAAATGATGACGTACTTTTCTGTTATAATGTTTCATATGAAATATATTGAGTGCTTGTGAAAATACTGTAGGACCTGTCATTTTGTGTATATTGTTTGGATATTTATTATTTTGTATGTTATAAACAATAAGGTCAATTGTTATTTTGAGGATCGGATGTTCTTTGTTAAATATCAATGCCCATTGATCGAATAAATTAGAATTTTTTTCTGCAGTAATAATTGCCTCGTCGTCATCATTAATTAGATTACTTAAGGGTTGCTCAATTGATGAATCCATATCTAAATAGATGCCTCCGTATTTATATAAAATAAGATATCTCCAAAAATCAACTTTAGCGACAATAATATTTAATTTATTATAACAGTTACTTATTTCTCCTGGAAAATATTCATTTACAAATTCATCAATTTCATCATCTGTGTATATTTTATGTACATACTCTGGGTTCATAGTCTTCATATTATTAATTTTAGTTTCAATCAAAGGGTTTAAAATAGTTGTGTACCAAGATTGATAAATATTTTTTGGTATCATATATATATGAAAATATTTATAAATGGGTTTTGGTCAGGGTTTGTTGAAAATACAGACCCAGTAAAATTTATTTTTTTCCAACAATTATTTGAATTAGCATTTAGTGAAAAAATAGAGGTAGGTGATTTAGATGATAGTGATATTTTATTTGAGAGTGTTTTTTCAGATAAAACATACATAAATTATAAATCTTGGAGATTGACAATATTTTTTAATGGCGAATCCCAACAAAGAATATTAAATTATCACTTCAAAAATAACTTTCATAGAATTTCACAAGTCACAAACTATAATATTATTTTAAGTGGAAAGCATACAAATAAACAAATAAAAACAGTAAACGTGCCTTTATTTATTCCTTATATTTATTCAAATAATTTTTTGAATATTTTAGAGTTGCAAACCGAGAGAATAATCGTGCCACATAAAAAAATATGTGCTGTTATTTCAAACTCAACCTGTGCAAAAAGAAATTATTTTTTGGATAAATTGCAAAAATACGTTCATATTGATTATGCAGGACAATTTAGAAATAATGTAACTAAAATACCTGGTGCATATAACTCAAATGAAATACTAAATTTTTATTCTCAATACAAATTTGTAATTTGTTTAGAAAACACAAAACAAGAGACCTATATAACAGAAAAAATAATAAACGGGTTTTTAGCTAAAACCATACCCATATATTGGGGTTCTGATAAAATATTTGAATACTTCAATAAAGAAAGATTTATTAATATATCAGCATTAACAGAAGATGTAATTAATAATACAATCAATAATATAATGACCATTTTAAATGATGATAATAAATATTTGCAAATGGTAAATCAACCTATATTTATAAATAATACATTACCTAGAAATATTGAAGACATCGCAAATGATATAGTTTATGTAACCCAATAAAATTATTTTTTCCAAACTTCGAAAAAATTGTTTGCAAAATGTCCCCAACCTCCTCCTTCAATATAATCAATATAAAACCCATCGCTTTTTAACACACTGTCAACATAATTTTTATGACTAGGGTCTTCATAATCATTTTCCATAATAATTAATTTAATGTTATTTAATATTTCTGGCATATCTAATAAAATATAATAAAACGCACCTTCACAATCCAATACCAACGTATCAAACTCAATATTATATTTTTGTGTAAGTTCTTCAAAGTTAATAATACTTACATTTTGATATCCATCTAATAAAGTTTCTGAAGCGAAGGTTTTCCAATTCTGCTGTATTAATTTTTGTTTCGATAATGCGGAATTTTCTACGAAAAAATCAAGATTATTCTGTGTTTTATTATGTATTAACTGTTGCGAATATTCTGTATTACTTTCTAGAGTAACTAAAGAGTTTGAATTATTATTGTTCAATATAGATGCAATAATTAAACTATTTCTGCCAATGTTACCTCCAATCTCTAATACTTTTTCATTTCCTGTAAAATACCTAACAACCATCATTTGTTCAGGGTATTCGTCAATAAATGTGCCAAAATCTAACTTAAGTTTTTGTTGAAGTGATGTTAATTTATCAAATAATGTTTGAGAATATTTATTTTTATATTCATTATATTTTTTAACCTGTTCTTCTTTTGATTTATTATATTCCTTAATTTGTTCATTTTTCTTTTGAATATATTTATTAATAAAATGAATTTTTAAATTTCTAATTTGTTGTTGTTTATTTTGACGCGGTTGAATATTTAAAATGGCACCACTGAACATTTTATATTATAGACGATGAAATAAATTATTTATTTTTATACTAGAAAATAAATAATTTACAGACACACTTGAATATTTATGAATATTTTACAATTCTCTTACAAAAACGTTAAACCCTTTATTAACTAATTCCATATGACTATGATGGGTACAAGTACCTATATCTTCACCGCATATAAAGATAACATTGGATTGTTCATAATGTCTTGACACTAAATCCAAGTATGGTGTTCCTCTATGATAACTACCATAAATGACCAAATCATATTTATGATTCATAATATCTTGTTCGATAGTCTTGTCATACTCATCATTATGGGTCGTTCTCTCTAATAAATTAGTATATGTGATACCTTTTCCATATAACGCATTATAATTAAAATTTGATAATTTATATATGTGTGGAATAATAGGATAATCGTGACAATTTTCTTCAAACAATGTTTTAAACCCATGTAATGTTAAACATCGTAAATAATCGGGACTTGTATCACCAGATAAAAATAAAATTTTATTTGCGGATTCATGTTTAGTTTTGTTTAAAATGTATTCTGCCATTTTACGAGTAGTTAAGTTATTTTGTAAATGTTCTAATAATTTGTTGCTTAATTGCTTACATTCATCAACGGCATCATCTGACATATTATGAATTCCTATATTATTATATTTTGCATATAATAAGTTACCTTCAACCAGTAAGTTTTTTGGTAAAAGATACATTGTATTTGGTGGGCATTGTTTTATGTTAGGAAAAAAAGGTATGCATCCATTTGCAATAATTTCATAATGACGCAAACAATCCCAACCACCTTTTTTTGTTGTAATCGCAAAATACGATTGTTTATATTCGTTATAGTAATCTGTCTCATTATTATAAATATATGTTTGTCGAACTCCAGGAATTAAACTAGAGAGAAGTTTAGTCTTATTAGAAAAACCACCGGATATTTTACATTCTGGTATTGAAAATGTGATTGGAAATAAACGTTCGCTGTTCAACATATTCATATTGTGTTTTTATATAATACACTTATATTTTTATATCAAATAATAACGAATCAATTTGTTATTTTGACATATACTTATTATTTTTATAATAAATCAAAAAAATCAAAAAATTTTTCTACATATTTTTCTAATGTATATTTTGAAAATGCGTCATATATATTTGTATTTATGATTCGTATGTCATCTCCTGACTTATTCATAAATTCATCTATTTTACTCGTCATATTATTGTAGTCAGAAGTTATAATAGTATTTTTTAACTCTAGTAGATTATTTTCTATTTGAAAATTAACTTTTGGTGTTTCAGTAATTACAAAAACTGAATTAGAATATAGCAAGGCTAATCTAAAATAGTCGAATGATTTATTTGTTTCCTTTGAAAAAATATTTACAAATATTTTACTACGTTCAATTAAGTTAATTATTTCTTTATAGTTATTATTACCAGTAATGATACATACGTTATATTTATTTTTAAGGTTTTCAAAAAAATCGCGACGTCTTTTAGAATAATCGCCCATAAAGACAATATCAATATCTTTACTTTCCCACGATATTTTACCGTTTATTAATAAAGAATTATAGAATGTTTCAATATAATTATTGTGTAATAAAGGTAAGAAGAAATATCTTATATTTTTAAATGAGTTATTATAATAAAATATATTTTTGGAACTATACTCTAGCACATAACATTTATGACAATTATCATTATTTACGAACCTTATAATATTGTGTTGGTCTTGTTTTGAATGATTATAAAAAAAGTCGGCGTGAATAAAGCAAATATTCATATTTTTGTGAATGTTATAACCGTATTTATTTGTATATAAATATAAATCATTTAAAAATAATATAAGCAATACATCTTTGTTGCTTTCGTTTAATAAATCTTTTTCTAAATCGCGTATGTTATGTATCATTTTTGTATCTTCTGATATGTTCTGTTTTAAAATATTACATAATGGATAAATAAACAAGTCAAATGCCAAATATCGTTTCTCACCAAATCTATCATATAAAATCCGAATAATTTTAACCATATAAATAATATAGTAATTATATTATCAAAATAATACAAATAATAACTTGCTATTTTGATATTATTCTAAATAAGAGTTGGATGCATATGGACCATCCTCCATAAAATTACCTGTTAAGGTATCTCTTGTTTTGTATTTAGGCATAAATTGTAATCCTGCAGGGGTATATCTTTTATTAAATTCAGCCAATGAGTTATTATATCCAACAATCCACGTATTTACTCCAAAATTAGCTTGTAATGGCTTGTTATTTATATTTGAATTATATAGTTTAGATTGTGTTCCTATATCGGTTGTTAGAGTAGAATAAGTAGGCGTTGCATTAATAGTTAATTTACCCGCATCATTATTACCTGGCACATTAGAGGTAGTAATAGATTTTAATGATTTTGGATAAGGATTACAACCATCGCAGTCAATATCTGCAATGCATTGTTGTCCAGAATATGAACACCTTGCAGTTGGACCACAAAAATTTTGACAAGAGTAGGTTGTAGTAAGTGGCAAATCTACATTATGAGTTGTGTCGGGCGTTCCTCTATCTTGATACATTGCGGTTAATGTATCGAAACACTCAGTTATAAACTTATTTTGTAACAGAAAATGAATGTATTTAAATAAATATAAGCCTAAAAATATCGATATTAAAAACAAAAAAATAATAGCTCGATGAGTATATATTTTTTTAGACAACTTCATATATATTATTTTATATTTTTTATATACATCTAATATAAGTAATGTCTTCTATAAGCAATACGCCAGATATTGATGAAAAAAAAGCTGATATGAATAAAAGTGATAAAGATTTTAATATAATTGGTTTTTTAAAATCAGTTGTTATCTCAATAATAACAATTGTTATATATTTTATAATAGCCTCAATTATTTTGTTTAATTGTAAAATAGCGCAGTCTAATATTTTGCCTACAGACTTGAATTGTTTTCCTTATGAAAATAATAAGTCATTTATTGACCCAATACTTACAAACATCTTTGTTCAGAATACAGACCCGCTAAGTTCTGCTAAACTTGAAATACCGCAAAAGATTCAAAGTAAAAATGTAATTCTTGATATGATCCGCGAATTAAAATATAGTCCGCGGATAGGAGGTACTAAAATGTTCCTTTTATCACAGTTAGAAAGTATGTTTCATACAAATTACAATATTTTGAATGTATATTATAATTTATTAAATCAGTTGCCGGAGTTAGCAATTGTAATATTGGGTCCAATATTCACATTTTTTCAAATGTTAGTAAGTCCTGTTATTTGTCTGTTTAGTTTTGCTTATTATTATTTTGTAAATATGAAATGGTTATTTAAGAAAAATACAAGCTCAGGGATATCAAAAATACCTAAATGGGAAGATATTACGTTACTTGAACCATTCAATTATTCATTATCGCTTTTTCTAACATTTGTATTTATCATTATTTTATTTTGCTCATTTTTTACAGTCGTTCCTTTTGTAGAAATATGCATAATGTTCTTTTGCGTATTTTCTATGATGGGATATAAAGGCGTGATACAAAAAGAAAATAAGGGGTTTTCAGAAGTTTCAATTATTGATATTATTAAATATTTTTTTAGTAGTTATAAAGTAACAATTATGGCATTTTTAACTTTGAATATAATATCAAGTGTTTTTTCAAATCTAGGTCAAATATATGGAATAGTATCTATTATTATTGTTTTGCTAATATATTTTAATATATTTAAGATTGACTTATATAAGGCTAATCTTTCTAATAAATTATTCTTAACTCAACTTGTGGAGAATAAACAAGCAACAAAAAGTTGTGATATAAGCAAAATACAAGAAGGTGGAAAACGCCCGAAGAATAGATAAGAATAGATAGTAGTTGATTGTTATTTATGTAAAAGTAAAATACTAAAAATAAATAAAACTAAATAAAACTAAATAAAACTAAATAAAAATAATATATAAAAAAATAATATATAAAAAAATAATATATAAAAACAAAAAGAATATCAATATATTATGATATTTGAAGAAACATACCCATTTGTAAGTATATGCACGCCAACATTTAATAGAAGGCCATTTATTCCTATTATAATCAAATGTTTTGAACATCAAACATATCCAAAAAATAAAATAGAATGGATTATTGTAGATGATGGCACTGATAAAATAGAGGACCTTGTCACAAAAATTCCTCAAGTTAAATATTTTAAATACGAAAATAAAATATCCCTGGGGAAAAAAAGAAATATTTCGAATTCAAAATGTAAAGGTGATATTATTATTTACATGGACGATGATGATTATTACCCTCCAGAAAGAGTAAGTCACGCAGTAGAAACATTACAACAAAACCCTACAATTTTATGCGCAGGTTCAAGTATAATGCATATATTTTTTAAACATATCAACAAAATGTATAAATTCGGTCCTTATGGGACAAGTCACGCAACTGCAGCAACTCTTGCATTTAGAAAAGAGTTATTGAATATAACAAGTTTTAATGATATACAATGTGTTGCAGAAGAAAAACATTTTTTGAAAAATTATACTATTCCATTTGTTCAACTAGATACAATGAAAACAATTTTAGTGTTTTCTCATAATCATAATTCATTTGACAAAAAAAGGCTATTGGATGATATGCCAAATCCTTATGTGTGTGAATCAGAACTTGCTGTAAGCGATTTTATAATGGATAAAGAAATCAAAAATTTTTTTATAAAAGATATAGACAACATATTAGATACATATGAGCCAGGAAGTCCAAAATACAAAACAGACGTGACTGCACAAATTGATGAAATAACACGAATCAAAAATGAGCAATTTAAGAAATGTGAAGAATATAATAATATTTTATCTAAATTGAATTTGCCAAAAGACGGTGCATTAGTAAAAGATAATAATACCACTTATATTAATTCGACAATAAAAATGAATGAGATGAGTATGGTAATAAATGAATTATTAATTGAAAATAATCAATTAAAAGAAAAAATTCAATACTATGAAGACAAGTTAAAAAAATTAATTAATGATCAAGTTGAATTGTTAAAAAAAAACAAAAATACACCTGAAGTAAAAGAAAATAAGGCAACATTCAATGTTGTTTATGTCTAATGTCTAATGTCTAATGTCTAATGTCTAATGTCTAATGTCTAATGTCTAATGTCTAATGTCTAATGTCTAATGTCTAATGTCTAATGTCTAATGTCTAATGTCTAATGTCTAAAAAAGTTTGGTAACATATATTCTAATGATAAGATAGCTTAGTATTCCTAATATAATGGATAACAACCATATAGGTAAAATAGTCTTATTTTTATAGCCAACCCCAAAAACACGCGTACTACCATTTTTATTATATAAAAAAGAAGGTTTGATTATAGCAAATATGCCAAACATAAATATGAATAAAACAATAGAACACGTTATTATATTTTCTTTTATATACGTTTTATACATAATATATATTATGTATAAAATAATTACTACAAATCTTCGTCATTATCATTATCATTTGTTGTATCAATTGTTGTATCATATTCTTTGTCATCAATAGTAACGGCGTGTTCTTTTATATACTTATCAATGTAACGATAAATACGGTTAATGTCCAATTTTGTAATTTCATAGTTTTCAAATAAATTATATATTTGGTTGTCATCATACTTATCTTTGATTTCTACAAAAAACCCAAATAAGTCATTTTTATCCATTCCTAAATGTTGACATAAATTTTGTATAAAAATAGAATTATTGTATTCAGTTGAATATTTTGTAAGTACTTTTGTAAATCTAACATCTGATGCAGGAAATGGTTTTGATTTACTAAATTGTTCGTGGTATAATTTATGATTTTTTAAAGTTTTAATTAAACTACTCATTTCATTGAATTGCCATATTTGTTTTTGAAAAGTAACACGGTCAATATAATCTGCAAAACAAATATTTTCTAGTTGTTGAATATAAAAAGGAATCGATATATTTTTTTCATATTTACTTATAGCATTAATAATATTTTCGTGCCATAGTAAGCCAACGCTTGTCCTATCTGTTTCATTCATTACGCTATTATGTTCTTTTAATTCATACCGGTTACTTATTAATTTATGAATAATAATTTTAGTATCGTCGTTATATGATTTTATTTGAAAAATATTCTCTATAATATTATTCGTAAAAAAGTCTGGTTTATTCACATAAATCTGATGTAAGTTATATATTTTTTTTAAGTCGCCTTGTACATAATCTACTATTTTAGTTCGAATTGTTCCATTTAAATTATTAAAAAGCACATCAACAATATTGAATACTTCATTTTGAATTGGTGTTTTTAATTCAACGACGTGACATACTTTCATAAGCTCTTTGATTTTTTTGTCAATATGATAATTGCCAATACATATGATAGGATTTATAGTTAACTCTTCTGTTTTCTGTTTTTTAGTTTTTTTTGGTCTAATTAATTTGATTAATGTATTGATACCTCCTTTATCCCCATTATTCATACCGTCTATCTCGTCCATAATGATCGCTAATTTTTTGACCTTTTTATGAAATAAACACATGATGTTTTTGTCTGACATATTATGTTTATTTATATCATCAATCACGGATTTATTTCTTATATCACCAGCATCATATTTTATAGCGTCATAATTTAACTCTTTTAAAATATTGGTAATAAATGTCGTTTTACCAGAACCAGGGTTACCATAAATGTATATACCTCTTTTAATAGAAAGTGTATTTTTATGTAATTCAAAGCTAGTTAGTAATTCTTTTATAGTATTAGCCTTCTCTTCTCTATTTAATATTTTATTTATATTTATGTTTTCCATCTTATATGTAAATATTTATTCTTTTTATGTCTATTTTGACACAAGCGTTGTTCTTTTAAATAGTTATTAAGAATATTTTTACATTTAATTGAGTCTTTTTCTATGCAATAGTCAATTAAAAAATAAAAAAAATTGTTATAAATAATATTTTTATTCGTATATTTTTTTTTTGTAGAAAGCCATATTTTATTATTATTATTTTCATTTAGTATTTTATTTAAAATAAAATCAAAGTCATTTTTTACAATATAGCGAATATATTTATCGTATTTGTTATATAGTATAGTTTCCTTGAGTAAATAGTGATAATTGTTATAATAGAAAGTATTCGTAAAAATTAAAAATAAATTAGGAATAAAACCCTGGATAACACGAATTAATTCTTTTGGCAATATATGCACTATTTTATGACAAATATGTTTTGTCTCCATTCTATAATATTTATAAATAATATTTTATGTTTTTTTAGAATATTATTTACACTGTAATGACACCTTAAATTATGTATCGCACGGATTATTCGCACCATATGTAATGCCGTCCCAAGAAATTTTGCAAACATTCGCCCAAGTATATTTTGCACAGTTACTGTTTGATAGATTATTGAATGGCGGACTATTAAAGTTCATTGATAAATGTTTTTCTCCAGTTTTAGGTGGGCAAACTCCTAAATTCTTAATATTAGTGCAAACAGAATTGTTACCTGAACCATCGCTTAACCAATAGTCAGGACATTCTGGAATATGCGGTGGCCACTTTGTAGAGAGTTTTGAGTAATGAAGCGTAACTCCAATTACTGTTAATGAAATAATTAAAACAACTATTGATATAATTAAAACTATTTTTTGAAAAGAAGGCATTATTATAAATTAAAGATATATATTTTTTTCTATTTTGGTAATATAAATGAATAAAGTAAATAATGGAAGGGTTGATATTAAAAGTGCCGATACAACAAAATTGTTTACGTTATATGATAAAATACCTGCAAACCAGTGTGTAACATTTAGGAACCCTACAGAAGGGTTATGGGACCAAACACCATTGTCTGATGCATTTTTCTCTCGCG
>Ga0114958_10002844_pt1 | contig 12669 bp, 23 predicted proteins | sample C_130208_EF_Meta_FD_89577 | JGI IMG/M metagenome (GOLD analysis project Ga0114958, IMG submission 89577) | Freshwater microbial communities from Lake Croche, Canada to study carbon cycling - C_130208_EF_MetaG | ecosystem: Environmental > Aquatic > Freshwater > Lake | place: Lake Croche, Canada... | reverse complement strand
ATTAAAGTCTAATCTAATCAAATACAAAGTGCTATTTTGAAGTACTATTAAAGTCTAATCTAATCAAATACAAAGTGCTATTTTGAAGTACTATTAAAGTCTAATCTAATCAAATACAAAGTGCTATTAAGACTTCTTTAGATACAAATTGAACAAAAAACAAGATTAATTGCAAAGCAAATCCTCGAAGAGGATTGAACTAGAGAAAGAATTAAAACTTATTAGATAAGTATTAAGTACTATTTTGAAGTACTATTAAAGTCTGATTAAAGTCTATTCTAATCAAATCCAAAGTGCTATTTTGAAGTACTATTAAAATTTAGTCTAATCAAATACAAAGTGCTATTTTGAAGTACTATTAAAGTCTATTCTAATCAAATACAAAGTGCTATTCAAATATTATTTTATTCCATTGTATAAGATTATAGGATTCATTTTGAACCATAATAGTATGACCACTATGAATACCATCTATTGTAGGCGTTATACCTTTATCAACAACTTTTTTATCATTAAATCCATTTCTTTTTAATGATGCCTTGATAAAATTTTTATAATTATTAGATTGTTTTGCAGTTCTACTTTGCAATTTAATATTATTACCTCTGGCAAGGTACGATTTAGAATCATTATGAATAATCTGTAAAGCATGTAACATAGATTTATTATCTAATTTATGATCAAAATAATCACCTCCACTAGAATCACCAAAATGATATTCAACTTCATTATTTTTATTCATAAAACGTAATACATAATTATTATTTTTTAACATATGATCAGTATGAAATACCGCCGTATGACCAGGATATACTTTATCACCTAAATATTGATTAATTGAATTAGCAACCTCTGGATTTTTATGAACTTCAATGTTTGAATCAACCATTTCATTAATGTATTCTTTAAAACTTTTCATTATACTTTACCAATAAAAATTAGATTGCTATTTTAATACATAAAATTAGATACTGATTAAAAACTATAAGTGCTATTTTTAACCAGTATCTATAAAATATTAATTATTTATATTTTTGAGCATGTAAATCTGCTGAAATGGCACTATATTTACCATCAACATGACCATGTTCTCCATGTTCTCCATGTTGAGCAAAATGATCATGCCAATGAGCAGTATTCATTTTTTTCATTTTAGCATTGGCTAATTTAGCATTAGGATGAGTAGACAAAATTGAACCCGTGTTTTTGTCAATTACATGCCATTTACCAGCACTATAATAAACTTCTGATAATTCATAATCTTCACCATACATTGAACTACTGTTTTTAACAGGTGGGAATTTTTTAACAACATCATGTATAGAATTAAAATGTGGCAATGAGTGTTGCATATGGTCTAAAACTTCACGTCTTTTGTCTGGTTTTAACCCTAATAAAAAAGCATTAATCCTACCAGCATCACCTTTTTGAATATGAGCAATAGAACCATCTTTTAACATTAATCTTCTATGAGAATCCGAATGACCATCCATATTATCAATGTCTTCAGCACTTTTTAATCTGCCAACAAATGAATGTGCAAATTTACCATCATCGGCTTCTGGTTCGTCTGACTCGTCTTCTAATTCATCTTCTATAGCTTTTTTCATCATAGATTTACCAACATGAACCTTCATTTCTGAAAGCTTAAATTGGATTTTTTCAAATAATTTTTCTTTAAAACTTTCATTTGCTTCGTTTAATTTACCAGATACTATTTCATTAATCATTTTTTAATTTCCTTTTGTGTTAATTTAAAACTATTTATTTTATTTATATATTCTCTAAAAGTATCATAGACAATTCTAAAAATGTTCGCTCAGGCTGATACTGATTATGATAAATTCCAATCGCACCTTTCTTTTCCCATGCTATTATGTTTTCTAAAGTATCATCAATTAAAATATCTTTAGAACTGTTTATATAATCAGCCTTAGATAATCCTCCAACAGTAGTATTAACTTTAACATCACTAGATATGTATTGCTGTATCCAATACTTCTTGTCTTCTATAATGTCTGGATAATCCAAATAAGGTATTGCTGTTAATATTTCTACCCTAGAACCTACTAGACTATTTACATAATCAAATAAAATTTTACCATACAGTGTAGGCTTTAAATGCCTAAAAAAATTTTTATTACTTGCCATACGGTTTAACCATAAATCACTCTGATCCATTTCATGATATTTTTTACCATACAAATTAATCAAACCTTGATTTAAATCTACTAAAACACCATCCATGTCTAAATAAATTTTAAAATTCATAAATGCTATTTTTAACCTGTTTAAAGCCATTTTAAGCGGTTTTAAGCCTAAAAACCTGATTACACTAGCTAACCATCCCAGTTTAGCCAAAAACCGCTCTAAACGCTTCTACGTCGTTTAAAACGGTTTTTAGGGACTGATTAAAACTGTTTAATTTTTTTAAATACCATAATATCTTCATCCGCATTTAATCCATTTTTTAATGCAGGTCTTTTCATATTTTTTAATGGTATTGATTCAATATAATTAAACCCTATTTGTTCAGCAATAATTTTTGTATCCTTACATAAAGGTATATTATTATAATCTTTAATGTTTATTAAAAAATATCCATCAACGACCAAATAATTCATTATATTTTGTAATGTAGGCTTTAAATAATTATTTAACCAGTCTTTATACTCTGTGCCTTCTTTATAAGACTGATTACCTATTTTATAATCTTCAAGATTAAAATAAGGTGGACTACTAAAAGCAACACCTATGGTATTTGTCCATTCCGGTATAAAGATTTCACTGCCTAAACATCTAATATCAACTATAGTTTTTGTATTATTAATTTGTTTATAATCAGCAGTTAAACAATTTAATCTTTCAATCAGTAAATAGTTTGGGTCTGTACCATAATAATTTACTTTGTTTTTCATTGCAGATAATAAACGTATACCCCAACCACATGAAAAGTCATAATAATTATTATTAATGTTATATGTTTCTAAAATATCATCAATAGTTTTCATTGGAAAGTTAGACGGTTTTCCTGCAATACCACTACTGCCTATTCTTAATGCGGTTTCAAAATTTTTTATTAATCGAACATCTTTAGGATATACATTAGTAAATTTATTTATTTTTGCTATAAAAAATCCTAATAAATCTTTAGATTCTAATATCTCTTCAATTGTCCATTTTTTAGTATATAATTTAACTTTAGACATTAAATCTTTAAAATAATAATTTACAATTTTAGGTACTGCTGTACTTCCATTATGAACGTGTTTTAAATTTTTATGAACTTCATATATTGTAGGCTTTTTATAATACTCTGAATAAATCATATCATATATGTCATTTGATACCTCATTATAATAATTTGTCACTATAAATTTACCCTTATATTCAATTACATATTTTCCATCTTTAATTGTTACCATAATATCCCCTATTTAAAATAAAATACTTCAGTTTGATTGCTATATGTTTCCCATGATTTTATTTCAATCCAATAATTATTTGCGCGTTCAATTACATTATAATCAGTATCAATAACAGCATCATTATCAACAAATCCATATACATCATTAATTAGATTTTCATAGATTTTGGTTAATAAAGCTCTTTTACTTTTAAACACTTTACCATTAGCCCAATTATCTAAACTGCTATTTTTATGGATTTTAATAAATTCTATTGCAGTTTTTATGTTTTTATTGTTGTACATTTTATTCACCTATTTTAGATTAAAGAAAATACTAAGTGCTATTTTAAACAAATCTTATACGATTGTCAATTAAATTTTTTCTTGTAAATTTATCAAGTGCTATTTTAAACAATCCTTTAGACCTGATTAAAAACGCTAAGTGCTATTTTTAGGCAAAAACGCTAAGTGCTATTTTAAACAATCCTTTAGACCTGATTAAAAACGCTAAGTGCTATTTTTAGGCAAAAACGCTAAGTGCTATTTTTAGAGAAAATATGATAAAATTTTTAAAAAAATAAATTTTTATTAATGCAAAAATTTTAAACAAAATAACCAATTATATAGAGGGACCAGCATTATCTGCCTTCAGTGAGTATTTTTAAGTGTTAAGATATTATAGGCAATATCTAATCTATTGTCAACAGTTTTTTAAAATTTTTTTAGAACCTGATTAAAAAACCGTTGAAGTTGAGTTATTCTAAACAATCCCTAGAACAATGTCAACAGTTTTTTAAAATTATTTTAAACCCTGATTTAGACCCTGATTAAACCCTGACTAGAACCTGACTAGAACCTGACTAGAACCTGATTTAGACCCTGACTAGACCTGACTAGACCTGATTAGAGCCTGACTAGAACCTGATTTAGACCCTGACTAGACCTGACTAGACCTGACTAGAACCTGATTTAGACCCTGATTTAGACCCTGATTTAGACCCTGATTAAACCCAGACTAGACCCTGATTAGACCTGACTAGAGCCTGATTAATCAGGTTCTAAGCCATTCTAAGCCTCAAAACCGCTCTAAACGCTTTTATTGCAGATTATTTTTTTTATAGTCGCATTAAAGCCATAATTTTTAGCTTGTAATTTTGCCAGATCTATGGCATTGTGCTTAGATTGGGATTCAATTACCATCGAAAATACTGGTATTTTCGCATTAAAATATATATCAATTTCATACATATAAATTTTATCCCCAGTTATTTTTAAAATTGAAATAAAATCAGACACTAATCAATTTTAGTGTCTGATTAGAATTTCATTTGAATTTCATTTGAATTTAGGCTTTATAATATATGCCCTACTCCATTTCTCTTGAGGCTTTTCTAAATGTAAGGTATACTTTCCACCACGATCTTTAGCCCAATTTTTAGCTAAAGCAATCGAATTAAAAGTATCAGTATCAAAAATACATCCACTTTCATTAATCAAACTTGCACTGTATTTCATACTCTTAATCCCCAGTTATTTGTTGAAGTTGGGTTATCTTAAACAATCCCTAACCCATTGTCAACAGTTTTTTTAAAAAATTTTAAAATTGAAATAAAATCAGACACTAATCAATTTTAGTGTCTGATTAATGACTGATTATTACCATCCCATTAAATAATGAATGGTAAAATGCTCCAATTCGGAGCATAGTTCCGCACCGATTTGAATCATGTTCCATTCATTTTCGGTTATACTTTCTTGCCAAACATTGCTTTCTTGCAATTGAAGCAATGCCACCATTGTCATGCTAGCGTCTACTCTAACATGATCTGATTTAGCAGGGTTTAAAGCAATACCTGCTAGTTTTGCCAACAGTTCATTGGCTACTAGCGTTCTTTGTTCGTTGTTCATGGTCTTAATCCCCTCAGTTGTTATAAAAGTTGGGTTATCTTAACAACTAGATAACCCGTTGTCAATGGATTTTTAAATTAAATCCATTTGAATTTGAAAAATCCCTATTTTACAACCTAATCCATTACAGCCTTTCTCTTCTACAGTATCCAATACCGCTTTAAGAGAAAATGAAAACTCAGAACTTGAGCCTACCCCTTCGACTATCTGTTTTTTTGTGGTGTAAAAATTTACACCGTTGCAGATAATTCTGATTTTTTGTGAATTTTTGATTTTCATTTTCTTAATCCTGTTTTGCGTTGAAGTTGGGTTATTCTAGCCAATCCCTAAAATAATGTCAACGGTTTTTTTAAAAAATTTTAAAATTATTTTTAAAAAAATTCTAAAACCTGTTTAAAGCCATTTTAAGCGGTTTTTTGCCTAAAAACCTGATTATACGCTCTTTAGGCAAAAAACCGCTCTAAACGCTTCTACCGCTCTTTAGACCTGATTAAGAAGGGATTAAGACGCAAGATTTTTTTAACTCATCCATGAGTTTTTATTGTTATAAACCTTGCTGTTTATATCTCCATATCCAGATCTTAGAATTACGCTTTTTACGTTTTTCCAAGACACTGATAATCCGCTCCTCATATCCTACAGCATAACGCTCAGGATGATGCTCGACTTTAGCAAGCAAGGAAAGCAAAGCATTTTGGATTTTCATCGTTTTAATCCCTTTGTTTATTGAAGTTAGGTTATTCTAACCAGTTGACAATTCATTGTCAACGGTTTTTTTAAATTATTTTAAAAAATTCTAAAACCTGATTAATCAGGTTCTAAGTCTATCTAAGCCTCAAAAACTGATTATCCAATCAAACCATCCAGGTTAGGCTTAAAACCGCTCTAAAGCCTTCTACCGAGGTTTTAGGGTCTGATTATCCATCTCATTCCAATCCCTCATTTATTTTAAACGATTAAACAATTTTTTTCCCCTAAAAGTGTTTTTAGGTGCAAAAAAGAATTGTGGCATAAATGGACTAACAGATATGCCAATAGAACAAGAATCATAATTATCAGTGATTCTTGCTTTAAATTTAGGTAAATCTTGTAAAGCTTGAACTTGCATCCAATCAGGTTCAACTCCAGCTTTGCCTATAAAAAGCGTTCCATGCTTCAACAGGTGATTTAAATCGCATGAAACATCTATGCGAGTTAAATCATTGCAATTAGCTAATGCCAAAAAAACCCCTTCAGAATTGGCATTGCTTGGAATTGGACAAAGTTTTTTTACCGAATTGTCCAGTTTTTGATTGCGAACTAATTGCATTTTCTTAATCCCGTTTGTGTTAAAGTTGGGTTATCTTAAACTATCGATAACCCGTTGTCAACAGTTTTTTAAAAAAATACCTCCCTGATGAATATCATTACACCTTTAATTATAAAAAGTGCAATGATGTTAACAACGACAAAAAACGTCATTACATCAAGCAATTGATGCAAGTCTTTTGACACAATAAGTGAAATTATGCCAAAAAAAGCAAAAAGTGAAAAAAAGCTCTTAAAGGTAACCAATTCGATTACATTAATGTCTTGATCCCACTTCTTGCCGTATTTCATACTCTTTATCATGGTCTTAATCCCCAGTTATTTGTTAAAGTTAGGTTATTCTAAACAATCGACAATCCATTGTCAACTGTTTTTTTAAAAAATTCTAATTTTACAGATTAAAGTTAATCTGCAAAAATTCATCCAGTGGCATTGAATCATGATGAATCAATGCTTTAAGCAAAGGCAATTCCGTTTTGCGAAAATAAACATCGTTGTAAAACGATGATTTATCAGGTCTGACAACTAAAGTTAACACTTTATTGTCGCGTTTTGCGTATTTTATTTCTTCTTTCATCCTTAAAGCCCACGCAGGTATTTCAAGCTCTTTTGCTTGATTTTCTAAAGCATCGACGTATGCACGATGCTTTTCTTCGGCAACGTACTTTTCATCAAGCATCATTGATGACGTACGCGCACCTTGAAACCCACAACCGATTGTATGTCCAATCGTTTGTGATCCTTCTTCTCTTATGTCTGCCATTGTCTTAATCCGCTCAGTTGTTGTTAAAGTTAGGTTATTCTAACCAGTTGACAATCCATTGTCAACGGTTTTTTAACATTAAATATCTAGTGCAATCCACCTACCACCGATTGCACGTTTATTCCAAACGAAAATTTTACTTTCGTTTAGTTTTTTGGCAGTTCTAACTGCCTCTTTCACAGATTTGAATGTCCATATAACGGAATCTTCGGTAGACTCCATTTGGACTTCAATTTCATTAGTCCATGAAAGTTGTTCATTCAGTTCTTTTGCATTTGCATTCATGGTCTTAATCCCCTCAGTTGTTGTTAAAGTTAGGTTATTCTAACCAGTTGACAATCCATTGTCAACTGTTTTTTTAAATTATTTTTAGACCTGACTACATCCCAGTAATCAGGTCTAAAGTATTGATTACTTGCCTACTAATTGACAAACGGACACTATATGCCCTTTGTCATTACGCTCGGCACTGTTTCCAGTGTCTGGAGCAAAACAAAGCTTTGCCATACCATGATCATCTGGAATGGCATCCAGTACCATTGATGAAACTAGAAAGATCTGATCATCTTCGATCGCAATCCCTCCAAAATCAACAGTTCCCAGCACTCTAGCAGTGACTGGTATCCCAGCTATGCTAGGTCTTGATTCGGTGCTAGTGTTTACCCTAGCAAGAATGCCTGAAGGTTGAACAGTGATGTTAACATCACTGTTTTTTATTGTGATGGCATGTGGAGTCAAATTGATGATTTTCATTTTCTTAATCCCGTTTTGCGTTGAAGTTAGGTTATTCTAAACAATCGACAATCCTTTGTCAACAGTTTTTTTAGTTTTTTTAGAGTTTTTTTATTCCGAAAACTCTAATCAGTTCTTTTACACTACTGATTGATAAATCAGCGTGTATTTTGTCAAACAATTTTACATCAGTCCATTGATAGAACTGATTGTACATTAATTCAATGAACGCTTGTTCATTGACCTGTCTGGAATCTTCTAAACTGTCGTTGTAGAAGATTCCATCGTAAAAATTTGCTGAAATAATCATGGTTTTAATCCCGTTATTTGTTGAAGTTGGGTTATCTTAAACAATCCCTAACCCTTTGTCAACAGTTTTTTTAAAAAATTCTAAAAAATTCTAAAAACCTGATTAGGCAATTATTCCAGCACCTCCCATTTAGTGTTAATTGGGAGTTCATGCAACACTTCATTAACGTCCATCCATTGAAAGCACTTAAACCAATGGCTGTTGTTTAAAATCGCTCCATTAGATTTGAATCTAACAGCTTCAACCACTTCACCATCGATAATCAGTAATTGATTATCATCTAAAACTTTAGAATATTTTATAAAATTCTCTAAAGTAAATTGGGCATCCCTTTTCGCACGTTCAAGCTTTAATTCTTGTGCGCGTGCAATAATTTCACTTGCACTTGTGAGCAATGGTTTAAAAAATTGCTCTTTTTTTGACGTGCCAGTCCTTACCCACTCCATGGTTAAATCGGCATCGGCATCCCTTAAGCTTTCCATGATTGGTATAACCCACTCATGGTTTTTGTCTAGGTGGTAATGAGCATTACCATTAGGGCTGACTTCCATTATGCACCCACCATAACACTGGTTTTTAGGTGTCCAAATATACACTTCCCCAGTGTTATCTGGAATAAATGTAGCCCTTTTTTTACAGTCTTCATGCAGAAGGTATTGTGTTTTCATTGTCTTAATCCCGTTATTTGTTGAAGTTGGGTTATCTTAAACAATCCCTAACCCTTTGTCAATGGTTTTTTTAAATTATTTTAAAAAATTCTAAAAACCTGACTACATCCCAGTAATCAGGTCTAAAGTATTGATTAGACAATCAAACCATCCAAGTTAGGCTTAAAACCGCTCTAAAGCCTTCTACCGAGGGTTTAGGGTCTGATTACTTACAACAAACCGTTCTTGCAATTTTCTGCCATTCTATAGGATTTAACATATATAAACTAGCAATTTTCTCGCACATTCGTAATGATAGCTCTTTTAAAGTATCGGTATGAGTATCCATAAAATCAAGTATAGCAGTTTCCCCAATTAAATCGATGCCTTTATCCCTTAACATGCCTGATTTAACTGTTTGCTTGATTTTTATCATATATTCGCGTTTAGTCTTAATTTTTAAATCAAGTACCAGTGAGCGGGATTCCAAGGCAGATAAATGAATGGCATACTTTGAATTGTTTTGAGTTAACTCAGAAAACGGTAGATTAGTCAAGAATATAACAGATCCTGAATATTCAAAGTAACGCGGTATAATTTCACCTGATTCATCAATAAATTCTTTTTCACTTCCCCAACCTATAGTTCTAGTTTCTTTTAGTTCTAAAGCACCTTTCAGTATATTTAAAGCAACTTCATCATTAAAAATTGAATCGCAATCATCAATTACAATAGTTTGTCCCTTATAACGATTATCATATAAAAGTCTAAAAAGACCTGTAGCTTTTAAATATCCCCGATGGAATATATATTCACGTCCGATTTTATGCAAAACCTTATTAGTAGTATGACTTTTACCTAGACCAGCTCCACCACTGATAATTAAACTATTGACTACATTATCAGCCACCGCTTCAATTAGCATCTCCATGCTTTCATATCTTTCTTGAATCCGTGTAGTAATTTCTTCATCACTTTCAATAACTTGCGGTACAGTTTCAGCAGTAATTTCTAATGGAACTTCAAATTTAAAATGAGCCCGCTCCGGTAGTTTATTTAAAGGATTGTTTGTGATCCAGGTAGGATATGGCAATTGTTCCGTTGAACATATAGCACTGATTTGTTTGCGATTGATTACTCCAGTTTCAGCAATTTCAGGATATAAAGCAATAGCTTTTGTTGCAAATAGTCTTTCTTTTCTCATTTAAATTAATCCTATTCCTATAGTTTATAATCAGACTCTAATCAGGTTCTAATCAGGTTCTAATCAGGTTCTAATCAGGTTCTAATCAGGTTCTAATCAGGTTCTAATCAGGTTCTAATCAGGTTCTAATCAGACTCTAATCAGACTCTAATCAGTCTTTAATCAGGTTCTAATCAGACTCTAATCAGTCTTTAATCAGGTTCTAATCAGTCACTAAAATTCATTAGTGACTGATTAATGATTGCTTTGTTTATTCGGGATCTTCAAATCCCGATGCAAAAACTCTGCTAGTCTTCAAGCGTGGCTTGCTCCCAGCATTTTGATAGACAGTATTAGACTGTCTGGCAGTGATTGGCAATCGTATCTTGCGTTGCTTAACCGCAGATACAGTTTCAATGATACCACCTGCCTGAATGAAAGCATCAATATCATTCAGCAGGCTAGCTCTTAATTCATTTTTAGTCATGGTTTGAATCCCTTTGTTGGTTTGTTTAAAGTAGGATTAGTGTATCAAACTCTAATCCTACTTACAAGTTTTTTTTAAAAAAATTATCGGTGTATGCCATACTCCTTATACAAGAGTTTTGCACTAGACAGACTTATATCTGCCCATACATACACTTCCCGATTGTTTTTGTTGCTTTCAATCAGGTCTACAAATTCGGCTTCGGTTACTTGTTTGTAACCAAATTTGGTATGGCATATACAAATGCCATTAAAAATATCAGCTTGTAATCTGATCATGGTCTTAATCCCCTCAGTTGTTGGTTTGTTAAAGTTAGGTTATTCTAACCAGTCCTTAGAGTAATGTCAATGGTTTTTTTAAAAAATTCTAAAATATTCTAAAAACCTGATTAGAGTCTGGTTAGTGAGTATCCAATCCCTATCCTGCAGGTCTAAACAGTCCCTAAACAGTCCCTAACCAGTCCCTAAACAGTCCCTAAACAGTCCCTAAACAGTCCCTAAACAGTCCCTAAACAGTCCCTAACCTGCAGGTCTAAACCGACTGGATATCCTGTCCATTAACCCTAAGTCCCTGAATATTCTCAAGTTTTATAGTCCTAACAACAACAGTATGCAAGATGTCTTGAGTCTGATTATAAACTATAGGATTAGTGGCTAACAGCTTTTTTGATGCTGATGGTGTTAAAAATTTTGCAACCTCAGCTTTTGTTGCAAGTTCACCATCAATGTAGTAATCACTGCTAGAAACGGAATTGTAGATAGCATAAAGATATTTGCTATCTGTTTTTTTGTTTTTTACGATACTAAAGCATTCAGTATCATGCACAAAACTAGCAGACTGAGCTTGAAATGATTCAGTGTTTGCTTTATCATTCTCTTCAATTTTGCTTGCAGAACGTTTAACCGCGCGTTCATACACATTGTAATCATTCAGTCCGCTGAATAATTGGATATTTGCCGTTGTTCTTTTAGTGATTACAACGTGTCGATTACTAGCAGATGTCGGAACATCTGTAGTGTAAGTAATACCTGCAAAAACGCAACCTTTTACAGTTTTTAAAGCTTCTTTAATTTGATTTTCGTTCATGGTCTTAATCCCTCAGTTGTTGTTGGTATGGAGGTTATTCTAGCTATTCGCTAACCCGTTGTCAAGAGTTTTTTTAGAATTTTTTAAAATAATTTAATGTTTCTTTCATCATTCAAAATGTAATCTTTCATTATTTTTGAATGATATTCACCTTCTTTTGTAAAGCATTCGATTGTATCAGTAAACTTTACTTCAATTGGAAAGTCATATTGTTTGCCTAAAAATTTTATCACTGTACCAGTCCCATATACTTTAGAGTATACCAAATCACCGCGTTTAAATCCCTTCATTTTTAATTGTCCTTTTAAATGATAATATAGATAATAATAATATCAATCCTGTACCAATCGATTCATTGGCAATTTGATAATAATTTAATAATAATGTAATAACAATAATAATCTTCATATTATAACCTATAATAATTTTAATAATTGTTCATATACAGTTTTTTTACTCATATAATATTCATAATTAGAGCTAAAGTTATTCCATGTATTATAGGATTTATTATCTAATAAATCTTTTTTTAATGAGTTTTTAGAATAATAATCTTTAAATCCTTCTATATTATAGTGAGCAATAAATCCACTGCACAAATATAGATAATTATAACCAGCTTTATTCAATGTATTAATATCTAATAATGCTTTTTTTACATTATTAATAATCATTGTTTGTTGGCGTGTAGTTAATGGTTTTAACATGGTTTTTAATCCTATAGTTATTATGAGTTTAATCAATCTTCTAGTGTTTGTGCAATTATTCCAACATAATCAAATGTTTGTTATGTTAATGTAGGATTAGAGTTTGTTACAATAATCCTACATTCAAGT
>Ga0114958_10002843_pt1 | contig 12672 bp, 10 predicted proteins | sample C_130208_EF_Meta_FD_89577 | JGI IMG/M metagenome (GOLD analysis project Ga0114958, IMG submission 89577) | Freshwater microbial communities from Lake Croche, Canada to study carbon cycling - C_130208_EF_MetaG | ecosystem: Environmental > Aquatic > Freshwater > Lake | place: Lake Croche, Canada... | reverse complement strand
GCACGAAGAAGTTGAATGCCGTAGGTGATCAACTTTGAAAATTTATCGTACTAGGGCCCCGTCGTCTAGCGGCCTAGGACTCTGGCTTCTCAAGCCAGCTACGAGGGTTCGAATCCCTTCGGGGCTACAAATAGAACTGCCCGCTTTAACTCAAAATTGAGTCAAAGCGGGCAGTTATTTTTAATTACTTAACAGTGATTTTCTTTGTCACTGAAAGCGCAGCGTTCTTTGAATCACCGGCATTTGTACCAGTTACAGAACAAGCGCCTTTCTTTTTTGCAGTGAGTTTTGTTCCGGAAACTGTGCATACAGCTGTTGTTGTAGAAACCCACTTAATTGAAATTCCACTCGCGCTCTTTGCTGGAAGAGTAAGTGACTTTCCAACTACTACTGAGGTTGCAACCGCGGCAATAGTTTGAGCTGCAGGTGCCGCAGTTACCACCGCTACTTCAGTTCGAGCTGGGGTAGGAGTTGCAGTTGCACTTACTGATGGAGTCGCAGCTGGAGTCGCAGTTGGAGTCGCAGTTGGAGTAGGAGTTGCAGTTGCAGAAGGAGAAGCAATAGGAGTTGCGCTTGGCGTAGGTGAAGGAGTTGGAGTCACTGTCGAAGCAGATGACTTCGTAATATCAAACGTAACTAGGTCAACATCAGTTTCGTTATCGCCTTTTCCAGGGAATATGGGCTTAAAAGTTCCGAAAAGTCTGGCTGGCTTAATTTTTGAACGATCCTGTGTTGGAGATGTAGGAAAATCTTCAAGGTTAACGGAATCCATATTTTCTATAATGAAAGTAACTTTTCCAGAATCGTCTGTTTTTCCACTTAGCTCAAAGCCAGGTTCGGCCCCCTTTTGCCCCGTAATAACGATGCCATTATTGAGTTTCCAAGTCGCATTAGATTCGCTATAGGAGGAGTTTACCTGAAGTTTAATTTCTTGATTAGGGGCGACCTTAGAACCATCCAACGTGACCTGATATGTTAGAGAAATTTTACCTCCAGCTTCAAGGTAAGTGTAAAAAGATTTACTTTTTTCGGTGAAGTATTTTGATATGTCGCTGGTCGAGTCAACACTATTTTTTTCGTCGAATTTTGGAGATAGCAATCTAATTGATGGAATCTTAACGACTACTGGTTCGGCTGTTACTGCTGGCAATGGTTTTGCGACTCCAGTCTTTTCGGCTTTTACCCCTTCGGTAAAATGAATTTCTAAAATATCTTGATCTTGGGTTTTTTGTACCGGTTCTCTATCTTTCTGAGAGGCAAATTTACCTACCCAAAGTTGTGCTTGAGTATATTTAAATGCCGATTGCCAGTCAGGAACAGTAGTCCCATCATTCGGAATATTCTTGTCTCCGGAGGAATCTTGATTTATAAGTGTGTAAGACACAAATCCATCAGAATCCGTTTGTAATGGAATATCTAATCCGTCCTTAGCTCCGCCTTTTGCGAGTGGAATTGTTTGGCCATCTTCAGTGATTGTGTTTGCAGTTCCATTTGTATATGCCGGATTTAAAACCAAAGTTACATCTGAATTCGCTAACGGTTTACCTTGGGAGTCAGTTACTTTCCATTTCAGATTCAGAACGCCACCCAGTGGTGCAATCACCTCATAAAGTTTGACATTAGGGGTGTAATACTGGACAAAATTTGTAAAGTCGGCTTCAGCGGCTTTATTTTCTACTACCCATGCAAAGCCTGCAGAATCAGATTTTACGAATCTGATTGCATTTGTACTGGCTGCAGCTTGTACTGGAACGATAACCATATTGAGCGCGAAGGCAGTCAAGGTAGCACCGAAAACCAACTTAAATAAATTCTGATGAGCCTTCAATTATTTTCCCTATCTTTCTTATTATTAAAAGGATTATAAATATTTTTAATCAAGTTGCCTAGTGTTTGATCAGTTTGCCTATTCCGTTTACAGAATAAAACCTTATGTAATCCACCATGAGTTGGGTTTTGTTTACCGCTGGATCAATTTCACCCGCAAAATCGCCACCCATTGCTAAGTTTAAAATCAAGAAGAATTCATGATTGAAAACCCAGCGACCTGGAGAAAAGGAAGCCGGTGTTTCCGTAGTGATTAAATGATCATCAATGTAAAAATCAACTTGATCCTTTTTCCATTCGATAGCATAAACATGGTAGGCATCGCTAAGCGGAGTTGAAGTCTGATACACATCGCCAGCCCCGCCACCTTTGCCATATCCGGGCCCGTGCAACTTTGCAGATGTCATTCCAGGCTCTATGCCACGAGTTTCCGAAATATCAATCTCGCCACATTCTGGCCAAGGATTTCCATCTAGAAGATCTGCCCCTAGTAACCAAAATGCTGGCCAAGTTCCTTCACCCGGGGCAACTTTCATGCGAGCTTCTAATCTGCCATACAGGAAACCTAACTTCTTTGAAGTCTTTATCTTCGCACTTGTGAATTGGCATTCCCAGCAAGAATTTAGAATGAGATCAGTAGCAGGCGATTTCAAAGTTGCATTCCCACTCGAATCAGCAATTCTGAGAGCAGTTATTGCAAGTTTTCCATTTCCATCGGTCGCTACATTCGCTGCTTTATTTGTGTAGTACTCGAGCTCGGCGTTACCCCAGCCATAGCCATTACCAATGTCATAGTCCCAATATTTTGATGACGGCAGTACACCTTTTTTACCGTTAAATTCATCTGACCAGAGCAGCTTTAGAATCTTCGGCGCTGCGGCGTGTGCAGAATTCAGGGGGGTTGTCGCAACAAGCGAAGTGGCAATAATCGTGGTTGCCAAAATGGCAGAAACTCGCAATCGGTTAATCCGAATGTTCTTCAAGTTGCCTTACCTGCTTTCTAGCCACCTAGGTCACACTTTGATAACAAATCGCAAACCCTTGCAAAGGGTGTTGCGCTTCTAGCAATTACTCACTTAGATACAGTAGTGTGAAACCGCTTTCATAGTGCATAAGAGCCTACCTGCTAGGTAAGCAAATTGGAACTAGGAGAAGCACAAATTTTACTGGGTGCTATAAGAATTCAAGGAGTCGGATATGCGTAAGAAATCCCTATTTAAAGGCTCGATCGCAATTTCAACAGTGGCGATCTTGGCAGCTGGTGTCCTAGGCACACCAGCCCGAGCCGCAGATCCAATAACAATTACGATCTGGACCTTTGGTGATGTTATCCAGCGCCAATTAGTCAAGGAATACAAAGATCTGCACCCAGAAATCACGTTGCAGATTAAGAAGTCAGATTTAGATCCGCTTAATGGTTCAAACATGGTTACTGCTTGTACCTCTAAAACTGGACCAGATATTGTGGCGGTCGAAGTGCAATATTCAGGTTACTGGCGTTCATATCCAAAGTGCTTTACCGATCTACGTAAGATGAAAACATCAGATGCGAACGTCGCTGCGGGAATTCCGGCTGGTAAGACTGCCCTTGATTTCCAAAAGAATTATTTACCTTGGCGATGGGATCAAGGCGTTGGCTACGACGACAGCGTGATGGGTTTTCCAACCGATGTCGGTGGACTCGAAGTTGCGTACCGCACTGATCTTTTCAAGCAAGCTGGTTTGCCAACCGAACGTGGCGCAGTTGGAAAACTTTGGCCAACCTGGGACAAATTTATTGCAACTGGAGTTAAGTACAACTCAAAATTAAGTGCTGCCGACAAAAAAGCGGGTAAAGGATTTGTTGATAACGCTGGAACACTTTATGCAGCAATCATGAATCAAGGTACTGAAAAGTATTACAAGAATGACGGTACCGATGCGGGCAAGTTAATTTATGACACCAACCCACAAGTTAAATTGGCTTGGGACACCACGATCAAAGCAACTGATGCTGGAATTGGTACTCGTATTGGTCAGTACACATCTGACTGGAATATCGGCATGAATAAAGGAACTTTCGCCACGATCTTGGCACCAGCCTGGATGATGGATTACATCAAGCAACAAGCTCCTGATACTGCTGGCAAGTGGGACATAGCTGACTTGCCAGGTGGTGGCGGAAACCAGGGTGGAACTCAGTTAACTGTTCCTTCATATGCCCAACATGCGCAAGAAGCCTACGATTTCATTTCTTGGTACTTAGCTCCTGAACAAGAACTAAAGGTCTTTAAGACTTATGGCTTATTCCCTGCGGCATCAGTTCTGTATAAGGATCCAGCACTACTTAATTACAAGGATCCATTCTTTAATAATGCGCCGGTAGGAAAGATTTATGCCGATGGTGTTCAAAAGGTAAAGCCAATTTTCGAAGGAAAATTGCAACGCGCAATTGATCAAGCCATTGGCGCTGGACTTGGGCGAGTTGCTGCCAAGAAGATGACGGCAGTTAAATCTTGGGCACAAGTTTTAGTCGATATCAAAAAAGTTATCAATAACTAGATAATTTTAAAATATGAGCCAACTTAAGGAACGAGAGTGGCGCCGCAAGGCGCCTCTCTCTCCCTGGAAATCGGTTAATCCGAATAAACCAGCGAAAAGCAAGAAAGCTATTGAAGGCGTCGCATCTTTAGATCATCGTTTTGGAATTCCGATGATTGCGCCGTTCTTTATTATTTTTCTTATTTTTGGAATGGCTCCAGTTCTATACTCTGTCTACATTTCATTTTACAAATGGGACCCACTCGGTGGTTCAACTTTCAACGGGTTTCAAAATTTCGTAACGTTATGGAGTGACTCAGATTTTTGGTTAGCAATCAAAAATACCTTCAGTATTTGGGCCCTTTCAACTTTCCCGCAAATGGCTATGGCAATTGGCCTAGCTGCAATTTTGCGAAGCAAACGACTTCGCGGGGCATCTTTCTGGCGCACAATCTTCTTAGTTCCAAATATCACTTCAGTCATCGCAATCACCATTGTTTTTCAACAACTTTTTGGCCGTGATTTTGGAATTATTAATGGAATCATCGGTCTTTTTGGCTTCCATCACATTGACTTTATTGAAGGAGTAGTTCCAAGCCATATCCAGATTGCCGCAATGATTACTTGGCGTTGGATTGGCTATAACACTCTGATTTTCCTTGCTTCCATGCTAGCTATCCCTGATGAGCTCTATGAGTCAGCTTCAGTAGATGGCGCAACCAAATGGAAACAATTCCTTTATGTGACTCTGCCACAGTTAAAGAACACGATTACTTTCGTGCTTGTTGTTGGCACGATTGGTGGCTTACAAGTCTTCGCTGAACCCCAACAACTAGCTGCCGATGGTGGATCGAGTAAACAATTCTTAACCTTGACTCTGTTTTTATATAACCAAGCATTTGTTAATAATAAATATGGCTATGCAGCTGCTATAGGCATAGCCATTACCTTTATCGTGTTAATTATTTCGCTAATTAATTTCTTAATTACTCGAAAAATCTCCAACGATGGGGGTGGCCGCTAGTGGCTAAAATTCCGCGTTGGCAACGTACTTCACCACTTAGCTATCTAGCTTTGGCAGCGATTACTTTCTTGTCCATATTTCCTTTTTACTGGATGTTTGTTGTCTCTTCGAATACCAATGCTGAAATTTCGAAGACACCCCCATCTTTAGTTCCGGGTGGTCGTTTCTTAATTGTGGCCCAAAAAGTAATGAATGCCGAAGGCGTCTATTTCAATACCGCCCTAATGAACACATTTATTGTGGGCATTTCAATTGCGCTTGCTCAGGTTGTGTTTTCAGCGATTGCAGGCTTCGCTTTTGCAAAACTTAATTTTAAAGGTCGTAAATTCTTCATCTTGTTCATTGTTGGAACCATGATGTTGCCGAGTCAGTTAGGCATAATCCCGCTATTTATGTTAGTTAAGAACATGCACCTAATCGATACCTTATACGCGCTAATTGTTCCGGCGCTTGTTACAGCTTTCGGCGTTTTCTGGATGCGTCAAATAATTGATGCTCAAGTTCCAAATGAACTTTTAGAGGCAGCCAGCATCGATGGCGCAAGCGTTCCTCGAATTTTCTTCGGAGTTGTCTTGCCCATTATTCGACAAAGCTCATTTGTGCTTGGTTTGTTCGCGTTTTTGGCTGCCTGGAATGACTATTTGTGGCCAACAATTGTTTTGCAAAATCCGCATCACTTCACACTTCAAGTTGCTCTTACTCAGCTAAAACCGATGTATGGCTTGGACTATGCACTTCAAATGGGTGGCGCATTCCTTGCTACAGCGCCCTTGTTAATTCTTTTCATTTTCGTTGGCCGCAAATTAGTAAGTGGTGTCATGGATGGCGCAGTAAAAGGTTAAGGATTTTTCTCGGGATTAGGGAAAAGTAAGCACATTCGACAAAAGGGAAAAGGAAGCTAAATGAACATCAAAGCAAAGAAAGTACTTACTGGTCTTGCTGCCATAGTTACTGTGCTTGCTCTTTCAAGCGCTGTTACTGCTCCGGCAATGGCTGCAGGAGATCCACCTCAAGATGCAGTAATTCAATTGATCAGTCCAGTTTTAACTGCGGACAATACAAGTGAAGCAGCAACAAATCAGAAGATGGCTGATGGTTGGGTTGCAAACGGTTGGTTCGGAACTGGCCTTGTATATCAGCGCGCATTTGTTCCTACGGGCTCAACTATTACTTTGACTTATCACGTAACTGATAAAAGCGGGAAAATCTTGGTTGGCCAAGATGTTAAGTTGCGCATTAATAAAGGTTATTCAAACTCTTCTTCAATCGTTCAAGTAGATGACAAAATCACAACTGGTGTTCACAAGCCTGAATCTGCGGATCAACAACAAGTAATTCATAAAACTGATGCTTATGGAAACGTAACTTTCGTACTTAAGAATCTTGATAAGCCAGGAACCGGCGAACCAGAACCAGAATCAATGACCGCCAAGCCTAACATCAGTGTTGATGGTCTTAATGATCTGCATTGCCAGGTTTTGCCAGAGATCGCGGGTGAAAAGCCAGATCATTCAGTAATTACAGAGTTCCACTACTACGATCCAAAGAGCCCAGCTGCTCAAGCAGCAACACACCCAACAATTCGTTTGGTTTCACCGGTACTAGATGATGTGAACTCAATTCACCGTGCTGACCTCGAGAAGGTTTTCAGCGTTGATAACAACTGGTATGCCAAGGGAATTGGATTCCGCCAGGCTTATGTACAAACTGGCTCAGCACTAAATCTTGTTTACAAGGTAACTGATGACAATGGTAAGGCCCTTGCTAACGCAACAGTAAAACTTCATGTTAATAAGGCTTATAGTGCATCAAAGGCTGGCATGACAGATGGGACAACTTCAACAGATCCAACAAAAGATAGTTCTCAAGGTAATGACCAAGCGTTACTAACTGGATCTACAGATGGATTTGGCTTCGTTCTATTCTCGCTTAAGAACACCGATAAAAAAGGTGAGCCAGTACCAGCAACCTTGACCACACCTACGCCAACTAAGGATGGGCTGTTCAGCCAGATTTTCCCAGAGATCACAGGTGCAGGTACTGATATTGCTGACATGGTGGAGTTCCACTTCACAGGTGATGCAGCTGTTGCCGTAGTTCCTGCTTCAACTGCCGTAACTGTGAAAGCGACTTCTTCAAAGGCGACAGTAAAAGGCAAAGCCGTTTATTCAATTACTGTTGCGATTGCGAATGCTTCTGGCAAATCAGCAGCTATCTCAATCACTGGGCTAAAGAAAGTCACTGAAAATATTTCAGTTTCGAATCAAGCCTTTAAGTACCCAGTAACTACCGGGGTAAAGAAAGTTTCAGTCGTTATCGCTGGAAAGACTTATTCGTCTACAGTTACCGTAAAGTAAAAATACAAGCCGGCGAGGTTGGGGATAACCTCGCCGGCTTTTTACAATCAGGAGGTAGAAACATGTATCGCAAAATTGTGGCCTTGATCGCAGTCGTAGCGCTAAGTGCATCTTCGGCACTGGTTGTTAGCGCGAGCGCGGCAGATTCAAGATCTCCAATTGCGGTGCCAAAAATTACAGTTGGACCAACTGGGTACACCTTTTCAGCCACCCCGGCTAAGTGGTCAGATAATGGACCAAGTTCGTTCCAATGGGTTTTGAATGGAAAATCACTATCCACATCTAGTTTAAATTTGAAGCTTTCGAGCAGAGATAGCACTAAAAAAATTCAATTTTTTGAATCGCACACTTTCGATGATGGTAGTTCAGCAACCGTGAAATCAAATATAGTAACGATTGGAAACGTTCTTTTATCAGAAGCCTTAGTTATCCGAGTGCGACCAAGTGATGACAAGGTAATCGAGATTTCAGCTTTACCTCAAAGTGTTCCAACATCCGCAAAACCCTCTTACCAATGGTACGCGGGCTACTTTGAAATAAAAGGTGCGACTAAAAGTACTTATAGCTTAAAAACTTCTGATTTAGGAACGGATATTTCGCTGCAAGTCGTGTTTGCGGCCAAGGGATTTGTGTCAGCGAAGCAAACTTCAAATACAATTTCAATTGCAAAAATTGACCGCAAATATGATCAAATTTGGTCCGAGGAATTTAACGGAGCCGCGGGTAGCGCAGCTGATTCAGCAACTTGGTCGCCACAAAATGGTGATGGTGTTGCTTATGGCAATCGCGGATGGGGAAACAGCGAGCGTCAATGGTATGACGACAAAATTTCAGCAACCGATGGCTCTGGTAATTACGTAATAAAAGCTACGACCACTGGTGCTGGACTAAATAGTTGTTACTACAAAGCGCCTTGTGAATGGTTAAGTACAAAGTTAGTTACCAAAGGCAAAGTGGGCTTTAAATATGGGCGCATTGAAGCTCGCATTAAAGGTCCGGTAGGCGAAGGCACCTGGGGTGCGTTCTGGCTACTGGGTGCGAATATTGATGATCGTAGTTGGCCAGGTTGCGGTGAAATAGATGTAACTGAGCTCCTTGGTCGCTTGCCGAATACAAATCTTGGCTATACCCATGGACCCCTTTCTGGAGGAGGCGGGCGTGGTGATCAAATTGAGATGACCAAATCTCATAGCTCAGAATTCCATACTTACGCAGTCGATTGGTTGCCAGATCAGATTCGCTATTACTTAGATGGCGTTCCATTTGTAACCGTAAATAAGACTGATAATGACTGGGTTTACGACCATGAGTTCTACATAATAATCAATTTGGCTATGGGTGGCTTACTCGGTGGAAGTATCGATCCCAAGCTTTCCAATGCCAATTTAACTTTTGACTACATTCGCGTTTACTCAATTAACGGAGTTGGCGAAGTTATCAAACATTAGATTGTTGTTACTTCGCCAATGCCATCAATTCTGTAATGCTTGATATTGGCAATCTGTAAAGTACTGCTCTGAAGTAGCGGATCGACTTCGCCAACGAACCAGCCACCTATGGCTTGATTAAGAATTAAGTAGAAGTAATCATTAAATGGCCATTCTTTGCCAGCAAAGTCACCTTGGCCACTTTCAAATCGTTGATATGAAACTCCATTGAATAACCAGTCGATTGAGTTCTCACGCCAATCGATTGCGAAAAGATTGAACTCTTCTGAAAGAGGCTTAGGAGATTGCGAATAGCCAGTAATTCCAAATTCTCCAGCGTAACCTTGGGCGTGAAGTGTGCTTTGAATTGTTGTGGGCTTGGCACCGTTACCTTCGAAAAGATCAATTTCGCCACAGCTAGGCCAAGCTGAGCCTTCTGAAATGTTTTTACCAAGTAACCAAAGTGCTGGCCAAGTCCCAATGCCCGCTGGCATCTTTGCCGATATTTCTAGGTATCCGTATTTGAAATAGACCTTACCGGCAGTATGAATTTTTCCGCTGGTCCATTCAGCGGGCCCATAGTAAGTTTCAATGGGCGAAACACCGCTTTCACGTTTTGCAGTAATGGTCAAACCATTATTAACAAATAGCGCTTCTGTTGTGTAGAACTGACGTTCGTGGTTTCCCCAGCCAGTTAACCCGTGCTGTGAGCCGTCGCCAAGGTCAGGTGTCCAATTCTTCGGATCTGGCCGGTTATCGGGTGTAGCTAGAAAATCTTCAGACCAGAGCAAATTTTTTTCATTTGAACTTCTCACATTTGCCTCCAAATAGGATAGGGTCTGAGCATATGAAACCGCTTTCAGAGGCGGTTTATAAGGCTTCGATGCGAAAGTATAGGGGCAGATATTCCAGAAGTGGAGACAATTTTTATGTCGAACGTTTTTCCCGATGATTTTTTATGGGGAACTGCAACCGCCAGTTACCAAATAGAAGGAGCTGCGCAACTTGATGGTCGTGGTGTAAGCATTTGGGATACTTTTAGCAAGACACCAGGAAAAGTAGTTGGTGGCGACAATGGTGACAATGCATGCGATCACTATCACCGTTACCCGGAAGATATCGAGATCATGAAAGATCTTGGCGTAAAGGCATACCGTCTCTCAATTGCATGGCCAAGATTATTTCCTAACGGAGATGAAGTTCGCGAAGAGCGCGGGTTTAATTTTTACAATAATTTAATTGATTCTTTAATCGAAGCAGGAATTGAACCAATGGTTACTTTATATCATTGGGATTTGCCGCAGAAATTAGAAGATGAAGGTGGTTGGGCAAATCGAAATACGGTAGATGCATTCGCTAAGTATGCGAGCGCATGTGCCAAAGAATTTGGTGATCGCGTAAATAATTGGATCACGTTAAATGAACCGTGGTGTGTGGCGTGGCTAGGTTATTCAATCGGCGTACATGCGCCAGGCAAGAAAGATCACAAATTAGCAATTGCTGCATCACACCACACGGCGCTTGCACATTCCGCAGCACTTCGCGCGATCAAGAAAATTAGACCTTCAGCTCAGGTAGGTCTGACAGTTAATATGACTAATCACAACTTAGAAAATCCAGAAAATGTGGATTTGGTTGTATTAAATGGCTTGCTTGACTCGAACATTAATCGCTGGTGGATTGAAGCCATGCTTTATGGTCGGTACCCAGATAATATTTTGGATTACTATGGTGATTCACTTAGAGAAGTTTTTTTGCCGGGCGATAATGATCTTCTAAAATGTAGCTCTGACTATCTGGGAGTTAATTACTACGCAGATTCATTCTTGCGTAATCCGCTTCCTGTGGACTTGGCCAATAACGAGCCAGGGATCTTCCCTTTTCCACAGAAGGGAAATAATGCGCCACCGGCTCATTTAGCCGATTCACTCACTGCGATGGGCTGGGTGGTCACTCCTGAAGGTTTAGGAAACCTAGTGACTCGAATTCATCGTGATTACCCTGAGATTCCTTATTTGATGATCACTGAAAACGGGTCTTCATACGAAGACGTTGAAGAAGCTGATGGAAGCATCAATGACAAGGAGCGGACTTCCTATCTTGTGCGACATCTTCAATCACTTCAAAAAGCCGTTTCAGCTGGCGTGCCTGTCAAAGGATATTTCGCTTGGTCACTTCTTGATAACTTCGAGTGGGCTGAGGGATATGCCAAGCGGTTTGGTCTAGTCAGAGTGGATTATCAAACATTCAAGCGCACCCCAAAAGCTAGTGCTAAAAGATACAAAGAGATTATTTCTTCAAATAGCGCAGACTAGTTTTTCGCAGTCGATTCTCTAGCCACAAGTTTTACAGGAAGCATCTTCTTGGTTACCTCTGAGCCGCCTAAGGCTGCAACTAACATGTTGGCTACCTCTGCGCCAAGTTCGCGAGTTGGCTGGTGAATGCTGGTTAGTGCTGGAGTCGAGCGAGTTGCGACTGGTGAATTGTCAAAACCAACAACTTTCACCTGTTTTGGTACCGAGATTTTATTTTGTAGCAAAACATTTATTGCACCCAATGCGCTTAAATCATTGCCCGCAAAAATTCCATCAAATGAAATTTTCTTTTTTAAGAACTCACGAGTTACTTCTTCAGCTTTAGAAGTTGAATAGTCGCCAGTCAAAACTGATGTTTGTAGAATCTCTCGTCCGGCCTCTGACATTGCTTTCTCAAATCCCTCTAAGCGATCTCGGCCAGACTGAAGTTTTAAATCACCAGTAATTTTGATTATTTTCTTGCAACCTTGCGCGATTAAGTGCTTTGTCGCGAGATACCCACCTTGTACGTTGTCTACGTCGACATAAGGGAATTTATCCGATCCGCCTAAATCGCCGCCGAACACAACTGGTACACCTTTGGGAAGCAAGCGCTCGAAACTCTTTACTGATCGGTGCCAGCTAAACATCGCGATGCCATCGACTTGAGCTTTGCGCAAGGATTCAAAAAGTGAATCTTCGCTGCCCGTTTTAGGTCGAATTAAAAGCAAAGGTTGCATTCCGGCATCAGATATTGCAGTGGTAAAACCCTGAACAACGAGTCCCCAGAATGGGTTTAAGAAAAATTCTTCGCTTGATTCTTCCAGTACCAACGCTACTAAACCACTTCGGCCTCCAGCCAGTCTGCGTGCGGTTGTATTTGGTACAAAGTTATATTTCTTGATGGCTTTGCGAACAGTTTTTTCAGTCTCTGGTGAAACTTTTGCGCTGCCGTTGATGACCCGTGAAACAGTGGCTCGACTAACTCCGGCAGTCTCGGCAACTAAATCAATAGTTACTTCGACATTTTTAATTTGAGTCTTCGTGGCCACCAGGTAATTCTAGGTTAATTAAAGCGATGTGGCTATAAAGACATTTGTGAGCGTCAAGGCCAGAAGGGCCGCCCAGGTAGAGGTTGGAACTTCGCTCTTCTTGCGATTCTTAATTGTCAGCCCCAAAATAATTAGCAATATCAAAAACTTAATGCCGATTTTTCCATGGTT
>Ga0114958_10002840_pt1 | contig 12681 bp, 4 predicted proteins | sample C_130208_EF_Meta_FD_89577 | JGI IMG/M metagenome (GOLD analysis project Ga0114958, IMG submission 89577) | Freshwater microbial communities from Lake Croche, Canada to study carbon cycling - C_130208_EF_MetaG | ecosystem: Environmental > Aquatic > Freshwater > Lake | place: Lake Croche, Canada... | reverse complement strand
TCTATACTTGACTGGAGAAATTAACCAATGGAACTTAACAAAGGTGGTTAATATGAAAAGCACATTTCACGGATGCAAAAGAATGACTGGTAGTACTTCATTTATAATAAACGCTCCTATTGTTCAACAGATAACACAATTGTTTGGAGAGTGTCCAGAGTTCAATCCAACTAATTTTGTTTTGCATACCCCAATTAACACAAGTTTAAGTCAAGTATTTTATAATTGTATTAAGTTTAATCCGGTCCAATTTCGGATAAACACTACAAACGTATACAACTTTGACAGTTTATTTTACGGTTGTGCCAGTTTTAATCCAACCTCATCTACCTTTTACTTAGATACCCGAAAAGGGAGAAATTTTAAAGACATGTTTAACGGCTGTAGAAAATTTAACCCTTCAAATATAAATTTTAATACAAGCAATGCGACCACAATGCAAGGAATGTTTATGAACTGTAGATTATTCAATGTTGCCAAATTAAATTTAATAACGGATAATGTCACAAACATGAGTTATATGTTTTGTTATTCTTCTAGTTTTAATTCAGATCTTTCGAGCTTTAATACTTCGAAAGTAACAGCCATGTCAAACATGTTTAACGGCTGTTACACTTTCAATCAAGATTTATCAACCTTCAACACAAGCAACGTTACCGCAATGGATTACATGTTTTACGTTTGTAGAAATTACTCACCAGACAGATTTACGTTTGACATGTCTGCGGTTGAAACTACCAATACAATGTTTTATGCGTGTAGTCTTTTTAATCCCACTGAGTTCATTATTACTGCTCCCAACTTGGTTGATTTGGGAAGCATGTTTCAATATTGCCAGAACTTTAACCCAGCTGCGTTTGAAATAAATGACACCGCAGTTAATAACGTCACCTCAATGTTTCAAACGGCGTCTAGCTTTAATCCTGCCGTTTTAGTAATTAATACGAGTCTTGTTACTTCCTTCTATCAAATGTTTGCACAATGTTCCAATTTTAATCCTTCTACGCTTGCTTTAGACACCAGCAATGGAATCACATTTCAATCCATGTTTGAGGATTGTACTAAGTTTAATCCAGCTAGTCTGCCTTTTAATACTGCCAAAGCGACTAAGATGACAAACATGTTTGCCTATTGTAGTGACTTTTTCACAGATTTAACCACAAATAGAGACATCTGGAACATGGAAAACGTTTTGACAACTCAATACATGTTTCTTGGTCTGAACCAGGTAACAAGTTCGGTTGGAAGTTGGAATATACATCCAAATCTAAATATGGTAGGAATGTTTAAGTTTTGTTCCAACGCAGTACTCAATCTTAATAACTGGACCATCACAAATCAGAGAACCTTTACCATGTTTCAGTATACAACCAACTTCAATGTGAATTGGACTAATCAAGTCATCTCAAATATTTTCGGAAGAAGTGCAGGAATGTTTGTCAACTCCATCAATTTCTCAGGAGACTTAAGCAACTGGACGGTTACTACTGATAATAATTTTCGTTTTTTTTATGGCACTACAGACTTTACCGCCAAAGTATCTAACTGGGTTGTGATTGGTGATATTACCGAGTTTTGTTTTGAATCAGTTAACTTTAACCAAGTATATATTGGGTTGGATACATGGAACACCTCTCAAGTAACTAGTTTTACATTTCCTTTTCGATTCTCCGTCAATTGTAGTACTTCTGGACTAGAAAATTGGAACTCAAGTATTATGACAGACTTGTCTTATTTATTTTCCTTTTTAGATGACGACCAGTGTGGTTTTGCTTCCTCATGGGATGTCTCTCAAGTGACAACATTGGATTACTTGTTTGAAACCGGCAACAGTAGAGTTTTTACTGCGGATTTAAGTGCTTGGGACACCTCTAACGTAACAAGCATGAAACACGCGTTTGAAAGAGTCTCTACTTTCGAAGGAGTTGGGTTAGAAAACTGGAATTTGTCTTCGCTCACAGACATTAGTGGTTTTTTTGCTAATACATTAAACTTTACATATTCGAACGCCAAGAACCTCAACATCTCTCATGTTCAAATTGCAGAAGACTTGTTTACAGACAGTGTCGGGTTTCAAGAAGATTTAACCGCCTGGAATGATAAACTACTAAACATAACCTCTTTGGCAAGAATGTTTAATGGGTGTGATGATACGTTTAACGCCGGAGGGTTGGATACTTGGACAAATTTACCCAATCTGACTAGCGTGAGCGGAATGTTTAGACTCACAAACAATTTCGGTTATAATAAAATAAATAACTTAATTCTCAACAGTAAGGTAGAAGACATGTCTTATTTGTTTTCATTAAGTAGGTCCTTGTCATGTGACTTGACAAATTGGGCAAATCGTTTGGAATCTGTTTCAAGCTTTCGAGGTATTTTTGCGTCTCCCGGAGGATACCAGGATGAGAATTATAATGATATAACTCTTACTAATTTCAACGCCATTGGTCCAGACACATGGCAGACATCCAACGTAAAGGACTATAGTTATGCGTTTGAAGGTGCTCGTCTTTTAATTCTTCCGTGCGTTGTTAATTGGGATACATCTGGTGCTGAAAACTTTAGTCACATGTTTGAAGCTTCCACGAATTTTGAAAATGACTTGTCCAATTGGAATGTGGAGAATGTAACCGATTTTAGTTATATCTTTAAAAAAATAAATACACTCAGCCAAGCCAGTGGAATAAGCTCATGGAATACAACAAGTTTACGTACACTAGAAGGTGCCCTTTTTTCCGCCTTTGAGTTTTCTGCGGATATTTCCAGATGGACAGTTCTCTCGTGTGAAAACATAGACTATATGTTTACGGGTCCGGACCCTAATAATTATGGTACTCCAGAACCTCCGTATTTAGGCTTTACTTCTGATGTTGGAACCTGGTCTCTACCCAATGTAAAGACCGCAAAATATACATTTTCAAATTCCATCTACTATGGCACTGGTTGCCAGAATTGGTTTGCTGAACCAAACAAATTGGAAGATATTACTGGGATTTTCTCAAACAACAAATACCCGGTTAATTTTAGTTATAAAGTTACTTTTTTTGGAGACTGGAACTTGGGGAAACTTGCTAAGGCGGATTATTTCCTTGCGGACTCGTCTGGTGTAAGCATAACATTTCCTTCAGGTGTACCGACTCAAAGTCTACAGTCTTTGGAAGGGGCCCTGCAGGGGTTAAACCAGTCGACCACAAGTCCTGCTTGTATATTAACAAATTTTGAGAAAATAAACACGGAAAATGTGACAAATATGTCGAGATTGTTTCAGTCAGCAAAACTAAATCCCGAGTTTTGCTTAGCGTGGAGTTATAAAAATGTCCAGAGTTTAGACTTTTTTGCTAACCGTAGCTTAATGAATTTTGACGTATCTCCAATCGTATCACAGTTACAAAATGCTCTAACACTAGCATTTGCGTTTTCGTCTTGTCCTGATTTTCAGGGAACCGGGATGTCCGCTTTAATGGCACCAAATTGTACTAATTTCCGTTTAATGTTAGCAAACTCCCCAAGCATCAACATCGCTAGTTCGAATTTGCAGTACGTGCAAGTTCCTCAGGAAGCATCAAGTTCTATACTATCGATTTTTCTATCGACAGATCTTCAAGGGGTGGATTCAGCTTTACCTAAAGTACAGGGAATGTCACTTTAAATATTTTATTATTTATTAATTAGAATACTTTTTGTTTAAAAAATGTGTTCACATACTCCGTGTAACTCACCGAAAGCGAAAAACTTTGAAAACAAGAAAAACAAGAAGAACAAAAAGAAAGCGTTAGATCTTTTTTATTATAGGCAAAATATATCGCTTTTCAAAAATATCTGATCCGATAATCAATTTTGTTGGAGTTTGTTGATAATGTTTTTTATTATTTTTATTTAATTCAAATCGTTTTCGATAAATAAAATACCATTCTGAGAAAGTGTATTGAAAAAAAAAATTATCGAACCAAGATTCGGCGTAGAAGGGCTCATAGTCTTCTTCGTAGCAATCCGTTATCAAGTAATGTAAATAAGAAGCAATGGGATGTATTGTTACCATTTATAAAATAGCTATAGAAGAGAAATATGTTTAAATTATAATATTCTGAAAACCATGACACAAACCTTGGTGGTGATTTTTTTGTATATATTCATACTATATATACAATTTTCAAATGAAAACTCATAAACTATTTAAACAAATAAAACTCAAAAGACAACAAGGGAAAAAAGGCGGTAGCCAAAAAATAAAGTTTATTACCTCTGCACCCAAAAAAGGTCGCAAAACAACAAAAAGAATTACTCTGAGAGATCATCCCATAACCGTTGATTATTTGACAAACGCGGTGAGAACAAATTATGTAAAACAAAAATGTGAAGATTCTGGGTTGTGTCTGCTGCTACATTTAGGAATGCAATCCAGGAATATTAAAAAACTGTTTAATAACTTCTTAGACTTTGAATACGCCATTGGACGAAAACTTATCGGCGATCCGTCAGATAATGGGTTTGTAAACGAGATCATCTTTCAACGAAATAATTATGAGGCATATGCCATTTTAAAATCTTCCCAAAGAGAAGATTCCGATAATTTATGGTATGAATATTTAATCGGGGTTCATATCAACAGAAATTATTATCATAAATTCTTGTGCTTTGTAGAAACCTATTCGGCTTATCATTACCGAACCGACGGAGACGGATCATTTACTACAAACAAGAGTGATATGGCTTTGAATCGAAATATGAAAAAGCCCCTTTCTAAAATGCTTTCATTAATTCCTTTTTCTGAAAAGCCAAATGCCATTGCTGACTCTTGTTCAGAGCCTGAGCGACTAGCAATTCTGATTCAATATATTCACAACTCAATAGATCTAGAAGATATGCTAAATTCAACCGAATGTAAAAACTTTTTAAAATATGATTTGATGGGTTGCCTTTACCAAATTTACTTTTCATTATCACATTTATCGAGAAGCTTTACACATAATGACCTCCACCTTAAAAATATATTACTGTGTCCACTGCCTGTTTCAAATACTTATATTTTATTTCGGTTTCATTGTGAAAATGGAGCGGAAATAATAATTAAGAGTAAATACATTGTAAAAATAATTGATTATGGCAAGGCTTATATAGAAAATTTAACAGAAAACATTTACGAGAACGCTCTTGGAAAATGCAGTATAAATAAAAGAGAGTATGATGCCTCCAGAAAGGGATACAAAAAAATACACCACATTAAACAGGCTGATCTGAGACCGTTTAAAATGTTGCCACGCGTTTTATCAATGCATGGAAATTTGTATCCAGAGTTGGTGACTTTAATACATACCTGCAAAGACGTAATCGGGGCTGAAAATGGAATTAGACAATTGTTATCACTAGATACAGAGGCTCAACGTCAAAACGAAGACTTTTATAGGAGTTACTTGGAACTTGGAGTAATTGACATTTCAGGTAAAACAGATTTCAACTTTCAAATGACAATAAATAAAGAACAATACAGTAATCGACGAACCAAAAAAAAATCCCACAAAAATGAAATTAACAAAAACTACTACTCGCCAACGGAAGAAGATAAGGACCCAGGAGATTATTATGATTTGCGTTTTTTAAAAAGACACATTGATGACACTTGGACAACTGATTTGTACGACATAACTGGTAAGTATTTGGGTTTAGGGGATTTTATTCGTCTTGTTGATGAAAATACAGATGCAAGGGGAAGACGTGTCTTTCTGGGTTCTTATGTCGTCCATTATTTGACCAACTTTTACGAAAGACGTAAATATAAAGATTATTCCTCTGAAGCAATAACAAATGAAAGACATGAAGAACTGGAAAGAGTTGCGACGAAAGTTTTTGATCTGTGTTACAAAAGTAAAAATGTTATTGAACTGGCAAAAAGAGGTTTCATTATTGAGTTTTTGAACAAGACTGAAGAATTGGCAAGACCAATTACAAAAACAGAAGAGTCGTATCTTATAAAGTACTATGAAACTAAAATGAAAGAAGAAGACAATTATGAATCCATAGAAAATGATCCAGACGTGAAGAATGACTTGGACGCAAAAAATGGGTTTTCTAACACAGTAATAAGAGATCAATTCACCGTAAGCGATAAAAGCAATATCCGCAGCAGCACTTCAAGCAATAAAAGCCACAGAAGCAGTGCAAGCAACAAAAGCCACAAAAGCAGTGCAAGCAACAAAAGCCACAAAAGCAGTGCAAGCAATAGGAGCCACAGAACTAGTGAAAGCAATAGAAGCCGCAGAAGTACTGAAAGCAATAGGGGCCACAGAAGCAGTGAAAGCAATAGGAGCCGCAGAAGTACTGAAAGCAAAAGAAGCCACAAAAGTAATGAAAGCAATGACAACAATAGAGGGTTTTGGAGCGTATAAAAAAGATTTCAAAATACAGAGAATATTAAAATTTATTTTTTGTACAGTGCTATAAAAGAAAACATTTATTTAGTAAAAACTGAATGGGAAGAAAAAGTAGAAGACACCATATACATTTTTTGTCAACAGTGTTTAAAAAAAGCACCATTAATATCAGAGTCTATTGTGACCACTTATAATTTTCACACAGACATATACACGGGGTTTTGTTTCAGTGTCTTCTGTAAAAAACGTCTTTATTAGACGCTTACATTTTTAGCCCAATTATTAATATCAACCAAGAGTATAAAGATAGAGAGAAATGGATAAACATTCTTGGTTTTTTTACATATTTGTATTTTTTGTACTGTTTTTGTCTTTAAGAGTGTATTTGGATTCGGACGCTTATAATTTAAAATGCATAATAGCTTCCAAAGACGGAAACCGTTATTGTGTAAGAGAAAGACAAAAAATTGAACTCGCCGCTGATTTGCTTGCTACCGTAACCGGTAAGTGTAAAGATATGGTTAAGTATTTGAAAGAAAAACATCCGGATGATCCGCGAGTTATTAAACTCGTGGCGAATTTCAATCCTCAGCGTGTCAGTGAGACATTACCAACAAGTGAACTAACTGCTTACAGTGAGAATAAAGGAGAGAAAATTGCCTTTTGTTTAAACACTACAAAAAATGGGAATAAATTGATTGATATCAGTACGCTTACATTTGTCGCATTGCATGAATTAACACATGTCATGACAACTTCCATTGGACATAAGCAAGATTTCTGGCAAAATTTCAAGTTTGTTCTGGAGAACGCAAAGGCAGCCAATATTTATGATCCAGTTGATTACAAGAAAAACCCGCAAGAGTATTGTGGTATGACAATTAACGATAATCCATATTACGATTTAGTATAAAAATAAAATATATGTGGCCTAATTTCAATTTATATATTTCATAGTATAATATATATAAATTGCTCATATAAAAATGGATTATTTTCCTGTTTATAAAGTCTGTTATTTAAAACCGGATGGTAGTGAAAAAATTTACGAGTTTTCTAAAATAACACCGCCTCTTATTCATCTAGATGATTCCATTTTAGACATCAAGTTAAAAATAATAGACAGACTAAAGACGGATAATATCTTCATATCTTTAAATGAATTATATTTATTTGTGGAAACACGTGTCTCTCTTGACCCAGATTTAATATATGAAATAGTTACAAGGCGAGACACCGTGACACTTAAGGAAGGGTGTCTGAATTGTTTCTTAGAAAACATTAGTACAATTGAGAATAATGATTCCACTACGACTTCTTATAAATTACCAGATCAGGAGGACTACGATATGGATGACCTCATCCAATTGAATATTAAAAAAGAAGTTCTTTTCCAACGACCACTAGGTCAAATTGAGTTGTTTACCGATTTACAAGTTGTATGTAATCCGTATCATTTATCATTCGAAGAAAGAGTAGTACCCCACGAGACAAACCATGACTCTAATATTTTATTGGACAGTGGAAATATCAATAATAATACTATTTTTCTTTGCCTCGCAGGCGACGTGTTATTCAATAATCCCAAGGTAAATATCGAGGATTATATAAACCAATATTTTCCATTATTGGATGCAAACATTAAAACCGCAGAAGATTTAAACAAGTATCGGCGTCTTCAGCCAACGACAAACCAAAGACAAGAGCAAGCAAAAGCAGATTTATTATTTGATATTAAAGCACACCATCTAAACAAGCTTCATTACATTACTCCGTGGGGAATAAAATTTATTAAGCTTCATATTAACCAATTGATTGAGCAGTCTGTTCCATTGGAAATTGTTTTCAAAAATACATCTTCCACTTCTTCCATACCGGTTATAAAGTTTAGCTCTGATTTAGAAAAAGATTCTATTTATCGTTTGTTTTGCGAGAAAAAGGCAGCAAACGGTATGCTTATTCCGGTAGTAAATGCCATGGAAAATATAAGAGAATTGAGTAAATTAGAAAAGACAATTACCTTTTATAATGGAGAAGAGTTAACATGTGTTTTTAACGAGCGAGGAGACATTATTGTAACATGTGATTTTAAAAACTCTATTAAAAGCATTGACGAGGTTCAAGAAATATGTAATACAATAGTAAGCAATATTAGGTCAAGTACTTTAAATTTAGGATTCCGAGTTGGGTCATTTTTAACTCTATTTGAAGACAATGTAAAAATAGAAACATTAACTTATGCGTGTGAAATACAAAGTGATTACAATGTGTCTACCGACAAACTAGTCCCATTCTTGGACTGTATTAAAAGTATCATTGTCGACGAATCTGAGAACGCAACCAGGTTTGTGTGTAAAAGGGTTTCGATAGATGATGATGAGATTAACACAACCATTGCGTGGAAAAATTCAAGTAATAATATAGAAGTTAATATTGAAAATATAAATAATATCCGTTACTTGTTAACGGTCCCATTGTACATGGATTCAATCATTTTAATGGCTCAAAATAAATTATCAGAAGATGCGTTAAATCAGATTCATAGAGCTTGTTCACTTAAAGAAGACGATGTGGAAGTTTCAGATAGTAATAAGTTATCAAATAATGTATCCTCTGTGGTGGAGGAAAACAATTCTCAAAAAGAAGAAAAAGAAAACAAGGAGGATCAAATGAACCCAACTCACCCAACTCACCCAACTCACCCAACTCAAATAGATGAAAACGACAACTCCGATACAGACGAAGACTATGAGGACGAAAAACAAGATAAAGTAATAAATCAAATGGAGGAAACGAAAAACAACATTTTGTTAAACAAAAGTGAGAGAGAAGAAAACGTAGATGATGACGACTTGTTAGACGAACATATGAAGGGGGGTTACGAAACTGACACCGAGACTTCAAGGAGCGAAGATACTGGTACAGATGATAATGAGGAACAGGAAGAGGAAGACGATGACTCGGAAGGGGACGATGAGAATTCGAGTGCTTCGCCTGTAAAACCAAGAATAATAATGAATCCTAAATATTTTTCAGAACGTATTGCTGACAGCGATCCCGACGTAGTGATTGAGCAAAATATTAAACGTAAGTGCGGACAACCTGTTTTGGTCACAGATAATGAGCTAGAAATGATACAAAAAACAAATCCATTAAAAAAGGAGGACATTCTTAAACTTGATTCGAGAAGCGAGAATAACTACATATGTCCAATGTATTGGTGTCCCGCGTTAAATGTTTCTCTCCCTCCTGATGAAATGAAGACAAAAATCGTCAATGGTGTCAAACAATCATTCCATCCATACTGTGGTAAAATTATTACGAAGCATGAATCACTCGATGAAAATGGACTTGGTGTTATTAAATTAAACGTCAATCGCGATAAAATCCCAATAAAAAAGCATTGTGAAGAAGGAAAGATATGTGCTCCATGCTGTTCCGCACAAGGAGATGTACCGTATAAACCCGTTGAAGCTCAAGACGATACACTCCTTCTTCCATTACCCGACGAGGTGAAAAGACTTTTTGGTTTCAAACACCCAGACAAAGAGCTTGCTCACATTAGTAGACGGGATAAGTCGTTTCTAGGAAGTATTTCAATTGCTTTATACAACAACCCAACCATCGAGGAGTTTAAAAACTTAATTCTCTCAACTATTACTGTGGACGACTTTGTGAAATACCAGAATGGTAATTTGGTAACAGATTTTCAAGAGTCTTTGGAAAATTTGAATAATCACGACTCTAACATTGCGGATGAGGTTGCAAAGTATAAAAATACACTTCTTTTTAAAAAGTTAAACATGGATGACATTGCGGAAAAACTTTATTACAGACAAGTTATCTCTGCTTACAAAAATTTCATTGACTTTATAAAAGATAGTCAATTAACCATTGACTATACTTATTTATGGGATATTTTGTGCTTACCTAACAATAAGTTATTTAAAAATGGTCTCAATTTAATAATTTTGGTTTACGATGAAATAACAAAAATAACTCAAATGATTTGTCCTACGAATCATTACAGTTCTTCTCTCTACGATTCACACAAGGATAATCTTTTCTTGATAAAAACGGAAGAAAAATATAGTCCAATTTGTTATAATACAGGTGTCAGTAAAGAAATATTGTTTTCCGAGTCAAGACCGTTGCCTCCAATACAACACATTTTAAAAACCTTTGTGAAACCACAAATAGAAAAATGTCGTGCCCATAGTGTTAACTCATCCTTGGAGGCAAGTCCAATGATTCTCTCTACTCTTGTTACAAATCTGGAACAAATCGATTACAGAGTTAGAAATCAGATTTTAAACTACAATAACAAGGTTATTGGTGTTACTGCCACAGACAGAAACGATAAAACGGGGTTTGTTCCGTGTGTTCCCTCTGGTTTATTGTTTAATAAAACCTATGATTTTGTTTTTGTTTCATACGATTCAGTTTGGTCTTCCTATCATGACACGGTTGATTTTTTAACACAAGTCTATGAAAATAGTCAAAGAAAAATATTATGTAAACCAGTTTCGCGTGTAATACAATTATCTTCTACTGTAGTTGGAATATTGACAGAATCCAACCAATTTGTGCAATTGTCGACACCATTAAAATTGGAGGACGCACCACCAGACACTTTAACAAATGTGTTTACGGATACCGATTTTGTCGACTTGAGTGATCCATCCAATAAATTAATATCAAGTGATAAAAACATTTTCACTCAAGATTCAAAAGACAATGAGAGAGAAGATTATATCAATAGAATTCGTGCAGAGAACAATTTTTATTTTACCTTTAAAAATACGGTTCGATTATTGTTTGCCAATAATCAAAACCAAAAGTGGAAGAAAGATATACAAGCATTATTGTCACAAAAGGAAACCATATACCAAGTTAAATTAAAACAGGTAGAACAGGTCCTAAAACAAATGGTTAGCAAGAAAGTTCAATTTACTGGGGACGACAGCTATTACAAGTTAATAAAAACAGTTGCCGCATGTATTTTAAAGGATTCGGAATCTTCCTGTTCCTTATCTTCGGGGCTGTGCGGATTTACCGATGGCCACTGCAACTTAATAATTCCACGTTATAACCTTGTTAGTAGTCGCAAGAAAAATGAGAATATTTATTTTAAAAGACTTTCAGATGAATTGATAAGAAATAATCGAATTAGGGCATACATATTTAGCAAGCAAACTACAGAAGGAATGGAACATTCTAGCTACTCGATGGACGAAAATGAAATCATTTTAACCGACTCTACGATTGAGTCGTATTTTAAGGAACTGGCACCTCTCATGACAACGGAGCGTGTCAATTTTACTTCGTTTGACGAGGCAGTCCCATCAAGGCAATTATCATACCAGCAATGTAAGCCAATGGTTCAGAGTATTTCGGATTCTTTATGGGCATCTTGTTTTCCCAAAGTTTACACGGAAAGTGTTTATAGTAATACTATACCGTGCTCTTTTGATTTTATACTTCGAATACTGCACACAAGAAATCCAGATTTATCGAAATCAGAAATTAAAAACCAACTTGTGGAAGAATACTTAAAATATTCGCTTGACTATGAAGACAATATACGTGCCATCTTGGAATTAGAACGAAAACCTTTCGCTACCAATAAGAATGTAAGTATTTCAACAATTATACTTGAAGCGGGTTATATGTTGACTACCCTTGACGTTTGGTTGTTATTGGAGAAGTATCAGATTTCATTTGTCTTTCTCTCTCAATCAAGAATCATAGAAACAAATAAACAACGAAGATACTTGGCTTGTTTTAAAGAAGAGAATCCACAGTGTGCGTTTATTGTTATTCCATCGTATAAGTCATCGGCGTCGTCTTTTTCTTTCAAATTAATTCAATCCGAGTTAGGTGAACCTGTAGTCTCTTTACAGGAATTTAAAACCCACAACATAGGAAGAAACAACGAGTACGTTACGAATATTCTCTCTGCTTTACATTCTAAAACATCTATTAGTCTGGAAAGTATGTTACAAACCTTTAACCAGGACATTGTTTATACAACCCAATATAAGAGTACACATAAGAATAAAATAAAATCGAATCACAAGACGCAGAAGAGAAGCAAGGTGATAACAACATCTCAAGTGATATTATAAGTATCTTTTAACCATAATTTAATAACATAAATATCACACTTCTCATAGTCTTGTTTAAAATTATTCAGAGAGAAGAATGTATGGTTTTTCATTTTCAAAGTCTTATAAAAAACATAGTGTCCTTTTGCCCCTTTTCGAATACTTATACTGTTGGATATTTCCCTGATAATGTTGCTTCCATC
>Ga0114958_10002839_pt1 | contig 12682 bp, 9 predicted proteins | sample C_130208_EF_Meta_FD_89577 | JGI IMG/M metagenome (GOLD analysis project Ga0114958, IMG submission 89577) | Freshwater microbial communities from Lake Croche, Canada to study carbon cycling - C_130208_EF_MetaG | ecosystem: Environmental > Aquatic > Freshwater > Lake | place: Lake Croche, Canada... | reverse complement strand
CCAATACTATAATATCTTTTTTCTGAGGGTAAATTTATATTCATTAATCCAATGATTGGTTTTCTTGATTCGCTAATCTTGATATGACAACATATTCTGCTGCCGAAATATTTCCGTAATAAAAGTTCAATGGATTTACAACTTCTCCGTTTTTGTGTACTTCGTAATGCAAATGCGGTGCTTCGGAGCGACCTGTACTTCCTACATAACCAATGATGTCTCCTCTTTTGACAGTTTGACCGGCCCGCACCTTATATTTACTCAAATGTGCGTAGAGTGTTTCATAGCCAAAACCATGCCTAATTACGATATGATTTCCAAATCCGGAAGCCGTGTCATCTGCTCGGTTTACAACACCATCGCCAGAAGCATAGACCGGTGTCCCTACTTTAGATGAAAAGTCCATGCCTTCATGAAATTTCCTTGCTTTTGTAAAAGGATCGGTACGGTATCCGAAACCCGAAGCCATGTGTTTTAAATTTTCATTTCGAACGGGTTGGATGGCGGGTATGGCTGCTAATAATTTATTTTTTTCTTTTGCTAATTTCAAAATCTCATCTAGGGATTTAGATTGAATGACCAATTCCTTTGAAATGATATCGACTCGTTTTCGCGTTTTAATAACTAAATCAGAATTGTTATATCCTTCTAATTCTTTGTAACGATTGATGCCTCCAAAACCTGCTTTTCGCTGTTCGTTGGGTATTGGAGAGGTATTAAAATACACACGGTATAAATTATTATCTCGGTCTTCAATATTGGCTAGCACTTCATCAGTCAGGTCCATTTTTTTATTCAAAATCGCATATTGGAGTTTGAAATTTTCAATTTCCCGAGATTGTAGTCTGTCTTTTGGTGTTTCAAAAAAAGGTGTATTTAACAAAACTACAAAGCAAAGGAAACCAAATAATGCAGCGGCCACTAAAAACAAGACTATATAGCCAAATTTTGTTGCTTTACGCGTCCTTATTTTCCGATATGCTAGATTTTCTGAATCGTAATAATATTTTACCTTCGACATGTTTTAAAAAATACTATTTTTGCACCTTTATAAAAAGGATATAATTCGTTAGCTTAATCGTTAGACGAACAAATTTAATAAATGTTTCATTAAAATACATTTTTAAGTGAAACTTTTGGCAAATTTATAAATCCTATTCCTGCTTTGGTTGGCATCCTTAATTAAAACACTTTTGATTTTGGCAGACTTGAGTATTTAAAAGCAATCGTTTGATTGTTAGGAATGAAATTAAAGTTTATCAGTTCAATAACATAAAAATGAGGATGAGATTACTTCGTTCCTCGCCATGAGATTATGAAATCACAAGACGTCAGAAAACAATTTTTAGATTTTTTCGAATCCAAAGGACATTTAATTGTTCCGTCGGCACCCATCGTGCTAAAAGACGATCCTACTTTAATGTTCAACAATTCGGGAATGGCGCAGTTCAAAGAATATTTTCTAGGTAACGGAACTCCTAAAAGCAAGCGAATAGCCGATACTCAAAAATGTTTGCGTGTTTCCGGGAAGCACAATGATTTGGAAGAAGTAGGAATAGATACCTATCACCACACCATGTTTGAAATGTTAGGGAACTGGAGTTTTGGCGATTATTTCAAAAAAGAGGCTATCAACTGGGCTTGGGAATTGTTGACTGAAGTTTATAAAATAGACACCGACATTTTATATGTCACTGTTTTTGAAGGTAGTGAGGAAGAAAATGTACCTTTTGATCAGGAAGCCTATGATATATGGAAAACTTTAATTTCAGAAGACCGAATTCTATTAGGAAATAAGAAAGACAACTTTTGGGAGATGGGCGAACAAGGACCCTGTGGGCCTTGCTCTGAAATTCACGTAGACATTCGTTCTGCTGAGGAAAAAGCTAAGATATCTGGGAAAGATTTAGTAAATAATGATCATCCCCATGTGGTGGAAATCTGGAATAATGTATTCATGGAATTCAACCGTAAAGCGGACGGTTCTTTAGAAAAATTACCAGCGCAACACGTAGATACCGGTATGGGATTTGAGCGGTTGTGTATGGTTTTACAAAATGTACAATCCAATTATGATACGGATGTTTTTACGCCTTTAATTCAGAAAATCGAAAGTGTAACGGGCGCTAAATATACTATTAAGGCTAAGGATGCCGAGGAAGAAAAAATAAATATAGCGGTACGTGTTATTGCTGATCACGTTCGGGCAGTTGCTTTTGCTATTGCCGATGGACAATTGCCTTCAAATACCGGTGCGGGTTATGTCATTCGCCGAATTTTGCGTAGAGCGATTCGTTACGGCTTTACCTTTTTGAATACTAAAGAAGCTTTTATCTACCAATTAGTGGACACTTTGAGTACTCAAATGGGTAGTTCATTTCCGGAAATTACTTCTCAGAAAACATTGGTTATGAATGTTATTCGGGAAGAAGAAAACTCCTTCTTGCGCACCTTAGATCAAGGATTGCAGTTGTTGGAAAACGTTATAAAAGGGGCGAAAGGAAATACGGTATCGGGACAAAAGGCTTTTGAATTGTATGATACTTTTGGTTTTCCAATAGATTTAACGGCATTGATATTGAGAGAGCGAAATCTTGAATTGGATGAGGCTGGATTTGATATTGCGATGAAGGAACAAAAAACGAGATCTCGTGCTGCGTCTGAAGTTTCAACAGATGATTGGACTTTGTTGACGGAAGGAAATACAGAAACTTTTGTAGGTTATGATCAGGTTGAAAACGAGGTACGAATTAGCCGTTACCGAAAAATTGATAGTAAAAAAGACGGTTTGTTGTATCAAATTGTTTTAAATAATACGCCTTTTTATCCTGAAGGTGGTGGACAAGTGGGAGATAAGGGACTATTAGTTTCGTCTAATGAAACCATCGAAATTGTAGATACTAAAAAGGAAAATAATCTGATTCTTCATTTTGCAAAAAGCTTACCGGAGAATGTTAATGCGAGTTTTGTTGCAAAAGTAAATACTGATTTGAGAAGTTTGTCTTCGAGAAATCACTCTGCTACGCATTTGATGCATCAAGCTTTACGGTCTCTACTAGGAACGCATGTAGAGCAAAAAGGATCTTTGGTCAATCCTACTTATTTGCGATTTGACTTTTCGCATTTTGCGAAATTAACCGCTGAAGAATTAGCGCAGGTAGAGGATTTTGTAAATGCACGCATTCAAGAGCAATTGCCCTTAATAGAACGCCGAGACATTCCTTTTGCGCAGGCAGTTGAAGAAGGCGCTATGGCTTTGTTTGGAGAAAAATATGGCGATCATGTGCGCGCTATAAAATTTGGAGATAGCATGGAACTTTGCGGTGGAATTCACGTTCGCAACACGGCTGAAATCTGGCATTTTAAAATCATATCAGAAGGAGCAGTAGCTGCAGGAATCCGAAGAATAGAGGCTATTACCAGCGATGCAGTAAAATCCTATTATGCGAGTCAGGAGCAAGTTGTAGATGAAATCAAGCAGGCTTTGAAAAACCCACAAGATGCTGTAAAATCTGTTCATTCATTATTGGAAGAAAATGCGAAACTGAGCAAGCAGATTGAGGGGTTGATGAAGGATAAAGTAGGTCATTTAAAGGCTGCGTTGGAAAGTAAAATCCAAGAAGTCAATGGAGTTCAGTTTCTAGCGACTTCAGTTGATTTAAGTCCGGAGGGCGCTAAAGACCTAGCCTATGAATTGGGGCATCTTGGTGTCAATCTTTTCTTGATTTTGGCTACAGCCGAAGAGGGTAAACCCACTTTGAGTTGTTATATATCCAAAGAATTGGTAGCGGATAGAAAACTAAATGCGGGAACTGTAGTTCGGGAACTTGGGAAATTCATTCAAGGAGGAGGAGGAGGACAGCCCTTTTTTGCTACTGCAGGAGGAAAGAATGTCGCTGGAATTCCAGAAGCTTTGGCTAAAGCCATTGATTTTGTAAAATAAATTAATTTAAATTTTATAATACAGAAAAACCCTTTCAAAATTAAATCTGAAAGGGTTTTTGTTTTTTTAGAGTTTATAAAATCTAATTGGCTGCTTTAGCAGCTTCTTTTTGTTCTTTTTGAATGTTTTTGAAAGCTTTGTATTTCTCTGCTCCTAATAGTTCTTTTAGCTTATCATTTGAAACATTGTTATATTCCTTATTCTTAGCTTTTCTATCCTCCTCTGAAAGAGAATTATCGGCTTTCAAAGCTTTTCCAAATACAGATTTTTCTTCTATTATTACTCTAACTTTTTGTTGTTCTTGATCAGTTAATCCTGCCGTTTTAAAAGCTTCTAATAAATCTGACTCTTTTTTAGCCTTTGCAGCAGCTTTGTCTTCTTTAGACAATGTTTTTTCTTGAGGTGCTTTTATTGCTTCTTTTTCTTGTGCTTGAACTCCTGTAAAAGCAAATCCAACTGCGATAATTGTGATTAATAAGTATTTCATTTGTGTTAATTTGGTTGTTTAATTATTCTGTTTTGATGAATTATACTACAAATATAATTAAAATTATGGGTATTAGTGTTTATGTCGCAATTTATTATGTTTACCTTATCTTAGATAGAAATGTTTTTTAGAGGAGTGAATTCAATTTAAAAACAAGTTTTAAGTAAGTAAATTTGTAATATTGCTATTAAAAGGCAATACTACTTTCAACAAAAAAAATATATTTGTTTTAGAATCTGATACTTATGAATTTCACAACCAAAACACCCATTTTAAAATCGGATTTTCCAATTGATTACACCTCTAAGATTGTGTCTTTGGGTTCTTGTTTTGCGGTGAATATAGCTGAAAAATTCGACTATTTTAAGTTCGAAAATAGTTGTAATCTGTTTGGGATTTTGTTTCATCCCTTGGCCATCGAAAAAATAATATCGAATGCATTAGACTCGAAGTTTTTTACTGAAGAAGATATTTTTTTTCAGAATGAACGTTGGCATTGTTTCGATGTTCATTCCGATTTAAGCAATTCTAATAAGGAAGAGTTTTTAAAAGTATTAAATGAATTTATAAAAACTACAAATAAACAAATAACAGCAGCTTCACATATTATTATTACTTATGGAACTTCTTGGGTTTATCGAAATAAACAAACGGGAAAAGTAGTCGCCAATTGCCATAAAGTTGCCCAAACTCATTTTGAAAAGGAAATTTTATCGGTTGCAACTATCGAAAAATCGATTCAAAATACAATTGATTTCATCGAAAAAGTAAATCCAAAATGCGCCATTATTTTCACAGTTTCACCTGTTCGCCACATCAAAGATGGTTTTATAGAAAATCAAAGGAGTAAGGCAAATCTAATTTCTGCCTTACATTCTACTTTTGATATTCAACATTCGACAAAAAGGTATTTTCCTTCTTATGAGATTATGATGGATGAACTTCGGGATTATCGGTTTTATGCTGAAGATATGTTGCATCCCAGTCCGGTTGCTATAGCTTATATTTGGCAACTATTTTCGCAGGCTTATCTATCTGAAACCGCTTTTAGAATAGGGCAGGAAGTCGACAGTATTCAAAAAGGGATTGCCCATAGACCGTTTAACCCCAATTCTGAAAGTCACCTTAAGTTTGAAAAAAAGCTGCAGGAGAAAATAAATAAATTACTGTCCCAATATCCCTTTATGAAATTTTAAAGTTTGCTTTGTAAACTTTGCCATCCTCCGCCATTGATGACTTCAATTCCATTTTTTTTTAAGATGGTAGCTGCCTGACCGCTTCTCATGCCCGATTGGCAACAAACAATAATGGGTTTGTTCGTTTTTTTTATCTCACTTATTTTGTTTGAAATCGTATTTAGCGGTATATTTTTGGCGCCTTTGATATGACCTGCAACATATTCACCTGGGCTTCTAACATCAATAATGATTGCGCCTTTAGCGATGAATTCCTTACTATTTTCTGCTTTATTTCCAAAACCTAAAAAATCTAATAGTCCCATAATTTCTAATTTTATTTTCCAAAGATAGGCTGTCCCTTTTTATTATTTTGTAACAAAAGTTACTTATAAAAATGAAATAAATTATATATTTGGTACACATTGAAATTAATCTAGATTGATTCCTTTTCGAAGAAAATCATTTTGATTCTTTTCGTAGCAATTGAATTTCTATCTGAAGCTAATAAAACACAAAAATGAAGGGATCCTATCTTAAGCTTGATATTGATAAAGGAATTGGTACGATTGAGTTTTTCCATCCCGAGCAAAACTCTTTACCTACTAGTTTGTTGGCTCAACTTGCAGAAACTATTCTGAAAGCTGGGAAAATGGATGATGTGAAAGTTCTCATTTTAAAAAGTGGAGGAGACCGCACTTTTTGTGCCGGAGCCAGTTTTCAGGAATTGATAGCGATTGATGACCTTCAGAAGGGTCAGTTGTTTTTTTCGGGTTTTGCCAATGTCTTAAATGCAATGCGTAAATGTCCTAAATTCATAATTGGATCTGTTCAGGGTAAAAGTGTTGGCGGAGGAGTTGGTATTGCAGCAGCCACCGATTATTGCTTGGCAAGTCGACATGCCTCAGTGAAATTAAGTGAATTTACTATTGGAATCGGACCCTTTGTTGTGAGTCCGGCAATCGAAAGGAAAATGGGCGTTTCGGCTTTGTCGCAAATGACAATCGATGCGAGTAGCTTTTTTGAAGCGGAATGGGCCAGAGAAAAAGGTTTGTATGCTGCCGTTTTAGAAAGCACGGAGGAATTGGATCAGGCCGTTCAGACTTTAGCAGAACGTCTTTGCGCCTACAATCCAGAAGCGATGCGCCAGATGAAAAAAGTCTTTTGGTCGGGAACTGAAGATTGGGATTTACTCTTGGCGGAACGCGCTGCTATTAGCGGTCGTTTGGTACTTTCAGATTTCACCAAAGCGGCTTTAGAAAAGTTTAAATAACAGCCAAGTTGTTCTTTTTTCAGACTATGCTTTTATTTTTCTAAATATTAAATCCAATCCCCCGTCAATTAGATGGCCAATTTCTGCGCGTTTGGCTTTTAAGTCTGCTAAATGCAGCAGTACTAATTCGAGGAATTCCGTATCCTTATTTTTCTCGAGTATTTCGGCAATTTCAATGCATAGCAACCAATCTTTTGGATGGTTTTTTTGAAGTTGTTCAAAAGTGTTTTCCAGGGAGGCGGTAGTCGATTTGCCTTCTCTGATTTCTCGGATATTTTGATACAGACTTTCTAATTCGGATCGCTGTTCTGTTTTCGCTGCCTTGATGGTTTTAGTGGTGGGAAGGGGAACTATTAAATCAAAGCTGTTCACATCGGCAGGACCAGAGAAAGCGGAGACTATTTTTTTTCCAATCGCCATATTATAAATTCCCCATTCGGGTTTGAAAAGGACTGTATCCAGATGAGTTACGGTGCAGTTTTTGAAACTTATTATTATAATTTCGCCTTGTAGATTACGAGAGCCCGTGATAATTTCACCAGTCACTTTTATGTTGCCTTCAAATTCTAAAGTCACTGTTTCGGCTTCGTAAATGTCATAGGCTCTCAGATCTCGGGGGCTCATGTCTTCGATAGCCAGATTTATCCCTTTTAGTTTACCTATAGGGCTTCCGAAGCCCTCTTTGTGGTTTTCGGTACCGTGTCCCACTAGTTCTTTTTCCCGGTTGGCTAGAGCTGTTTTTCCAAGGGTTTGAATATAGATGGGTTTTCCTTCGTGTTCAATTACCTTTGAAAAAACACCTGAAATTTGGAGTCCAGTGCTGAGTTCGATAGTTCCTATGGCATTCGATTTAATCAGTTTTCGGATACTGGATAATCCACCCGTTCTCAGTGCCATCTTGTTGGCAAACTCTTCCAGGACTAAACTTAAATAGGCAAAATCGGGTGTAACGAAAAGTTGTGGTTGCGGTTTTGTAATGTCAAAACTTTGATCTGCCGCTGAAATGGAATAGGGTAATTTAGAGACATTGTTTGTCATACACCAGGCGCTTTCTCCAATGGAGGAAAGCAATCCGGCACCATATATTTTAGGATTTTCGGGGGTTCCAATTAAACCATATTCTACAGTCCACCAGTGCAAATTTCTAATTTGGGCCATTTCAGAAGGTTCTTCTGGGCTGTTTTGAAGGTCGTTTACTTTTTGTTCTGCCTTTTGGATTTCTACCTCTGGAGTATTTTCGGCTTCTTTCAAAATAGAAAGCAATCGAATGGCTTCGTACATTTCGTAATCATGAGCGGAGGAAATGGCTTTGCAACCAATTTCACCAAAATGTCTCAGGTATTCGGCATATTCCGGATTGGCAATTATAGGAGCGTGACCGGCACCTTCGTGAATAATATCAGGAGCGGGTGTATATTCGATATGTTCCAGTTGGCGGATATCGGATGCAATGACCAGGACATTATAAGCTTGAAATTCCATGAAGGCATTTGGAGGGATAAAGCCATCTACTGCAACAGCAGCCCAGCCAATTTCTTTAAGAATGCGATTCATTCCATACATATTTGGAATTGAATCGATCTCTAAACCTGTTTTTTTTAAGCCATATAAGTAGGAATCATGAGCCACTTTACTTAAATAGGATACATTTTTCCGCATCACATAACGCCAAACCGCTTGATTTATCGGACTGTAATCCGTGTAATCCTGAGGTTTTATAAACTGTTTCAGATGTTTTGGAAGTCGGTCTAATAAGGGATTATTTTCAAATAGAGTTTGCATGATTCAATCGATATAGCTTGGTGTAAAACTAGTCTTTTTAAATTTTTTATGTCCCTCTGTTAGAAGTATTTTAACGTTAGGATTTTAATACTATTTTTAGGATGAAATTTGGGATTTTGAACTTGGTTTAAAAAGTAATAGCATAAAAAAACCGCAACATTGCTGTTGCGGTTTAGTACCCTATATCAAAAGAAATGGATTCTCTATTCGATAATTTTCTTCATGGCAGTCATTGCAGCACGAAGTTCAGCTCCACAAATCTCGATAGAGTGGTTGCGAATCGCTGCATTTATTTTTACCAATTCGAAATTCTCCACCTGTCCTTTAGAAGTCGCATTGAAGTTTTTTCCGATGATGTTAGTTTCTACTTTTTTCATGAAGTCGGCCAAAAGCGGTTTGCACGCATGGTCGAACAAGTAACAACCGTATTCGGCTGTATCTGAAATTACGCGGTTCATTTCGAACAATTTCTTACGTGCAATAGTATTTGCAATAAGCGGAGTTTCGTGTAATGATTCGTAGTAAGCCGATTCGTTTTTGATACCCGCAGAGGTCATAGTCTCGTAAGCTAATTCAACACCTGATTTCACAAATGCAACCATAAGAGTAGCATTGTCGAAGTATTCTTGTTCCGAAATTTCGATGTTTCCGGCAGTTGTTTTTTCAAAATCAGTTTCACCAGTAGCCTGACGCCAGTTCAATAAATTTTTATCGCCCTGGTCCCAATCTTCCATCATTGTTTTAGAAAATTCACCAGATAAAATATCATCCATGTGTTTCACAAAAAGGGGACGCATGATGTCTTTTAATTCTTCTGATAATTGGAAAGCTTGAATTTTAGCAGGATTAGAAAGACGATCCATCATGTTAGTGATACCACCAATTTTCAATGCTTCGGTAATTACTTCCCAACCGTATTGTACTAATTTAGAAGCATAGGCCGCATCGATTCCTTTTTCGACCATTTTGTTGAAACTAAGAATAGAACCTGTTTGCAACAAACCACAAAGAATGGTTTGTTCGCCCATAAGATCCGATTTTACTTCAGCAACAAAAGAAGAAAGTAAAACTCCCGCTCTGTGACCACCTGTTCCTACGCAATAGGCTTTAGCGATATCTAGACCGTCCCCGTTAGGGTCATTGTCCGTGTGAACGGCTATAAGTGTTGGAACACCAAAACCACGTAAATATTCAGCACGCACTTCGGAAGCTGGAGATTTAGGTGCGATCATTACTACTGTAATGTCTTTACGGATTTGAGTTCCTTCTTCTACGATATTGAAACCGTGTGAATACGACAAGCAAGCCCCCTTTTTCATCAAAGGCACTATTTTGGTTACTACCGGTGTGTGTTGTTTGTCTGGAGCTAAATTAGAAACTAAATCAGCAGTAGGAATTATTTCTTCGAAAGTTCCCACTTCAAAACCGTTTTCAGTCGCATTTATGTAAGATGCTCTTTTATTATCAATAGCTTCCTTACGTAATGCATAAGCCACGTTAAGTCCGCTATCGCGCATGTTTTGGCCTTGCGCCAATCCTTGTGCACCGCAACCAATGATTACAATTTTTTTGCCAATAAGTTTAGTAACACCATCAGCAAATTCGCTGTTTTGCATGAAATCACATTTTCCTAATTCCTGAACTCTCAGGCGGTGTGGAAGCGAATTGAAATAATTTGCCATTTTTAATTGTTTTAATTTTAAATATTAATTTTAATCTCTGTACGTTTTATTTCTCGAAGCTTTGCTTCTTTTTTTTTGCCACTGATTCCCGGATTAAAAAAGATTTTTGAAAATCTGTGAATCTGTGGCTAAAATTTCTTTACTTCCTATGGGTCTCAGCCCCGAGGCAGTTTATTTTACATTTCGAAAATCATACTTTTATGATTCAAAAATTCGTTGTTTATTGGTTTTTTGGTAGGGTCATTTTTCTCCATATCTAAAACCTGTTTGTGAACACCTTCACTTGATTTTACGATTGCAATTCGGGAACTTCTCACGAATTCGATTAGGCCATATTTGCCTAATTCTTTTAGGAGGTTATTGATTTCGTCTTCTTGACCCGTAGTTTCAAAAACGGTAAAGTCGGATCGAATCACTACTGCTTTTGCTCCATATTCTCTCAATAGGCGTTCTACTTTTACCTCTTTCATGATGATAGGCGTAGACACTTTGTATAGGGCCATTTGTTGCCAAATGATTTCATCATTGGTATTATAGTATACTTTGAAAACGTCTACAATTTTTTCTAATTGGCGGACGAGGTTTTTTACCACTGTTTCTGTTTCTTTCACTACTAAAGTGAAACGATAAATATTTTCGATTTCACTCGGGGAAGTATTTAAGCTTTCTAAATTGATCTTCCTTCTGGAAAACATGATGGCTATTTTATTGATCAAGCCCACTTGATTTTCTCCGTAGATGGATAAGGTATATTCTTCTTTCATGGGGGATAATTTAGATTTCTTCTTTGCTTAAAACGATTTCAGCTACTCCTTTTCCTTGAGGGACCATCGGGAAAACATTGTCTTCGTGAATTACAGCTACTTCCAATAAGAAAGAAGAGGGGTGATTTAGCATTTGTTCCAAGCTTTCTTTTAATTCTTCTCTTTTGGAAATTTGCTTTCCGTCAATTCCGTAAGCATTGGCTACCTGAACAAAGTTTGGGCTTTGAATGTCGGTAAAGGAATATCTTTTTTCGTGAAAAAGTTCCTGCCATTGGCGTACCATTCCCAAGAAACTATTGTTTAGAATAATAATCTTCACATTGGGTTGAAACTGCATGATTGTACCCAATTCCTGTAGGTTCATCTGAGCACCCCCGTCGCCCATGATGGCAATAACGTGTCTTTCGGGCGCTCCAAATTTAGCTCCTATCGCAGCAGGTAAGGCAAATCCCATGGTTCCTAGTCCACCGCTGGTTACATTACTTCGGGTTTTATTTTGTTTCGCATAACGACAAGCTACCATTTGGTGCTGGCCTACATCGGTAACAATAACGGCATCCCCTCCTGTAAGTTCGTTGAGTATATTGATCACTTCCCCCATGGTTAATTTGCCATCAGTAGGATTTAATTCTTTTTCAATCAAGGCCGATGTTTCTTTCTCCATTCTATCGTCAAATTCCTTCATCCATTCCGGATGCTGTTTTTTGTCAATCAGATTGGTTAGAAGCGGTAAGGTTTCTTTGCAATTTCCCCAAACGGGTACCGTGGTTTGGACATTTTTATCGATTTCAGCCGGATCGATATCCAGATGAATTACTTTGGCTTGTTTTGCATATTGGTCTAAACGGCCGGTCACACGATCGTCAAATCGCATTCCGATAGCAATTAAAACATCGCATTCGTTTGTTAGAAAGTTTGGGCCATAATTACCATGCATGCCCAGCATACCTACACCCAAGGGGTGGTCTGTTGGAATAGCGCTCATTCCCATGATTGTCCATGCTGCAGGTAAGCCTCCTTTTTCAATAAAAGCCAAGAATTCTTTTTCGGCATTGCCTAAAACAACCCCTTGGCCAAATATCACGAAGGGTCTTTTAGCTTGGTTTATAAGTTCCGCAGCCGCTTCGATATATTCGATGCGCACTTCGGGTTCTGGTCGGTAACTTCGGATGTGAATACAAGGACGGTATCCGATGTAGTCGAACAATTGCAATTGGGCATTCTTTGTGATGTCTATTAAAACGGGACCTGGGCGACCGCTTTTAGCAATATAGAACGCTTTGGCTAGTACTTCTGGAATTTCCTTAGCATCGGTGATTTGATAATTCCACTTGGTAATAGGTGTGGTGATATTGATAATATCGGTTTCCTGAAAAGCATCGGTACCTAATAAATGGGCAAAAACCTGACCGGTAATGCATACCAAAGGAGTAGAGTCGATCAAGGCATCGGCCAGGCCGGTAACCAAATTGGTCGCTCCGTGTCCGCTAGTAGCAAATACCACCCCTGTTTTTCCGCTTACTCTGGCATACCCCTGAGCTGCATGTATGGCACCTTGTTCATGGCGAACTAAAAT
>Ga0114958_10002838_pt1 | contig 12682 bp, 13 predicted proteins | sample C_130208_EF_Meta_FD_89577 | JGI IMG/M metagenome (GOLD analysis project Ga0114958, IMG submission 89577) | Freshwater microbial communities from Lake Croche, Canada to study carbon cycling - C_130208_EF_MetaG | ecosystem: Environmental > Aquatic > Freshwater > Lake | place: Lake Croche, Canada... | reverse complement strand
TCTGCTCCCGTATGCCCCTTGCTCCTCAATGCTATGACTCTCTTCCTTAGATCATCGCTATAGCTCTTCATCCACACCTTCTACCACTATTCCCAAACGACAGATATATTAGAACATTCTCTATTGTTGCTGATCGTTCCCACTCAACAGGCTTCCCAGCAAGCCTCACACAGCACCAACGGCGGCACCCGTGGCAAGCATTCCAGAGCCGGAGTTGGCACCGTTATCATTACCTCCGCTGGGGAGATACCGAGCGAGCTCCTCAGCCAGATTCATGATCGGCATGCTTTGCAGCCTGATGCGACCGGGCCCCGTCAATGTCGCTAAAAAGAGTCCTTCACCGCCGAAGAGGAGATTCTTAAAGCCCCTGACCATCTGAATATCAAAACCGACACTTGGCTCAAAGATGCCCAACATGACCGGCATGAACCAGCAGACGCTCTCCAGGTGCCAATGTGCGCTCGATCAATTCGCCGGTGAGGTCGAGCCAGACGATACCCGATCCTGTTAACTTTTGCAGCAGGATGCCATTCCCACCGAAAAAAACCGGAGCCGATGCGCTTCTGCCATGCGAGTACGAGAGTCACTATTTTTTGGGCGACGAGGAATGTTTCTTTTCGACAGATCAGCGACTCTCCTTCCCTCAGTTCCTTGGCAATGATTGTGCCGGGAAATCGTGGAGCAAAGGCAACATGACCCTTTCCTGTCGCCGTAAAGTCGGTCACGAAAAAGGAGCCTCCTCCGAATGTCCGTTTCAGTCCGGCAAAAAAAACCGCCGCCGGTATGGGTGTCCATGGAGATGGCATCATTCATCCAGGCCATCGTGTTTGTCTGACTGTAGACCGTCACACCAGGTTCAAGATCGATTGCGACCGTCTGCATGATGGTGCCGGAGATTTCGTAAATCATGGAAGAGTGGGGTTTGTTTTTTGGTTTCTGAGGTCGGGGTATTCGCTGCTTTTCTATCCCTTGTTTGCCGATGGCTCAAAAGTATTCTTTCGCCGCGAAACTCTAGTGTCCGATTGAGAGGGTTATTGGTATTTGTTAATATTTCAAGATGAGTAACTTGCGACCCAAAATGGATGTGAGGGATTTGAATTTTGAGAGGCGCTTCAAGACGATCTGTGACCTTGAACTCTGGCCGCTAGATCCCTTCCCAAGTTCTCATACCAATCACCATCAGAAACGACACTCTATGGCTGGTTTTTTTGGCGTGTAGCATTTGTCGTCATCGCTCTGGTTCCTGAAGGTAACCATCACTCTTCCTCCGCGCCACTCACCAAAACTCCTTCGCCGCTAGAGTACCATTTCTTCCTGTGATTGGTATCAATCCCTCTGGAACCTCCTCAGAGTGAACGAGTCTGGAGCAAGGCAAAGAAAACCCATCCCCGATGAAGGAGATGGGTCTTCTTTGAAAGAATTGAGAATCGCTTGAAGAAGTTTTCTTAGCGTGCGGGTTGGCTCCGGCGACTGGTTAGGCTCAGTCTTCCGGGGTAAGAGATGTTGCGGGAGGAATCTGAGAAAAAAGAGGGTAAATCACCCCTGGTGCCTCTTTCTGCCTTACTGAAAGAAGACTGGGCAGGAGAGGATTCGAACCTCTGAAGGCAGAGCCAGCGGATTTACAGTCCGCCCCGTTTGGCCACTTCGGTACCTACCCGTTTCCTTCTCCATCCGAAGATGAAGGGTTGCAAAGGATGCAACCTCTCCCCCCGATCGTCCACCAGAAAGTGATGAAAAGGGTCTGATGAAGATTAGTAATTATCGATCTTTGGTAAGCTGAAGAGATGGAATCCCTTTTTCTTGGGCGTCGGGCTTGGTGTGGGCTCCAGCTTCTCTTTGATGTTCTTTGCCCGTTTTCCGAGTTCGCTATTCGCTCCTTCCTCTGCGCTGGCCTTCTCCATGGATTCGTTGGAATCGACGACGATCGGTTGAATCATAATCACAAGCTCGCTGCGTGTGCGGTTCTTTTTACTGTTACCCCCCAGCAAGGGTCCGATGATCGGGATCTTGTAGAGGCCTGGAATACCGGAGAGATCGGTGGTCTTGTCGTCGGTGATGAGTCCGCCCAGAATAATGGTGGAGCCATTGGGAACGCGCACCGTCGTGGTCAGTTCCTGGGTCTCAATAGTCGGAACGGAGTTGCCTCCGATGTTACTGTAAGCTCCCAGCTTGTCATTGTGCTGGGCGATCGTCAGGTTCACCTCCTTGTCGGAGTTGATAAGGGGGATGACCTCGAGCTTTAGCACAACAGGTTGATACTGGATGGTGGAAGTGACATTATTCAAGGCACTGGAACCCACCGCTCCAACCGTATTGTAAGTGCTGGTTCCTGGAATTGGTACGTTCTGGCCGGAGAAGATCGTGGCCTTCTTGTTGTTTACCGTATAAACGACCGGCCTGGAGATGGTTCGGAATTTTCCCGTGCTTTCCAAGGCATGGGCATAGGTGGCGATACCCTGGGCGATCGTTCCGTAGACCGTAAGTCCGGTGAGGCTGGATGGGAAGGAGTTGACGGCATTCGTCAACGAGGAGGTGACCAGGTTGGAGAGGACGCCAGCAATGGTGCCGTTCACGCCAGCTCCGACCAGTCCATTGCTGGTGCCAGTGTTGATCTTGGCGAACCATGAAGCCCCGTATTCCTGACCCTCCGTAAGCTGAAGCTGTCCGATGACGGCGGCGAGATAGACTTGCTTGGGACGCTGATCCAAGAGATTAATGATCTGGGCGGCCTTCGCTTTGCTCTCGGGCGGACCGTAGACAATGATGCTGTTGCCCGATGCGTCAGCAATGACACTCGTGGAACCAATCGTGGCCGACTGGGGCGGATTCTGGGCGACCGCTTCACCGAGTTTATCTGGTGTGTTGGCAACTGTTCCGCTGGCCCCTTGAGTTCCGCCTGGTCCACCTGCCCCTGTTGAAGGGTTCTGATTTTGCCTGGAGTTGGCTTGTGAACCGGTTGAACTGCTTGCCTTGGCATTGGTTTCGTCCTTCCCTTTTAGCATGTCGACAAGAACGGGAAAGAGATCGTCGACGGAGAGATAGTTTAACGGCCGGACGAGGGGTTCGGCCGACTCCACGGCTTGATCCAATTTCTCGATGAGTTCCCGGAGGTATTTGTAATTCTCGGCCTTCACGATCATGAGGATTCTGTTTGTCCTCTTGTCCGCGATGAACTGGGCTTTCCCGCTCAGAAGATGAGCCTCCCCACCTGCGGGGACAATGCCTCCCTGGCCTCCGGGAGGTGCTGCAGGACCACCTCCAGAGCCCCCGCTGAACATCTTGGTAAGCGTCTCGACGATCTTCTCGGCTTCAGCTCGCTGAAGGGGAACGAACTCCGTGATGATCTGGCTCGGTTCATGATCCACGACCGCCAGAATGTCCATCGCCTTGCGGATAACGGGTGTCTTGTCTGTGATGATAATCGCGCTTGCGTTGGGGATCGGAACAATCGTGCCGTAGGCGTTTTTTGTGACGACACCATCGATGATGGATGTCGCCTCGGCAGGGGATAGGAACTTTAAGGGTTTGTAAAGGCTGACGATCCTGTCTCCATCCTGAGGCAACTGGGATTCTTCCAAATAGAGGGGGATTCCCTCGGTGCGGGGGGCGTGGCTGGGGCCCAGGATTTTCACGCTTTTCTCATCGCTGGGAACGATCATGTAGCCGTTCAACAGAAGGGAAGTCTCGATCATCGTGATGGCCTCTTTTTTAGGGATGGGATCGGGCGCGTTGATGGAGAGCTCGGGACCTTGTAGGTTGGAGTCACGGATCAAGCGCTTGCCAGTGAGTTTCTCGTAGACCGTGAGCACTTCGGCAACAGAGGTGTGGGGAAATTGGATGGATACTGTTTCTTCCGGGTTTGTCACTGTTTGTTGCGATGTCATCACAGGGGATGGTCCAGATATGGGCGAAGGCTGTGCCAGGGGGGATGTTGCAGTCGATGGTGCTACTGTCTGCAGGAGCGGTGGGGTGGTGGGCGTGCCGATGAGTGAAGGGAGGGTGTCCTCTGCTTGCAGGATGACGCAAGTGAGTGCAAAAAATGCTACCTCTAAAATATAAGGAAGCCTGAGGAGGCGATGTGTGGAGGTTTTTACGGGGATCATGGTTTGGCGGTTGGGACTAGGGCGAGTTCGGACTAGGGTGCGTTGACAGGGGCTCTGCGAATGATACGCCGGTTAGGTGGCGGTGCTGAGGATAGTTGGGGAAGAGGGGGGAGCGCGGGCATGCCTGCAACGGAGCCTCCGAGAGTTGATGAGACGGGGGCTTTCGTTTGGTGGTCGGGATTTGTCTGCACTGCTTCCATGAATCCGATCGTGCCGGTTTCCGTGCCGACACGGATGCTTGCCTTGGTGGGGTTGCTTACCCCTTCCCGCACAAGCGAGACCAAGGAGATGTTTTTGGAATTCGGTTTTTTGGTGATCAGTTCACGGCTTTGATCCGTACGGTCGAAGAGGAAGATCTGCTCCTCACCATCGATGGTGAGGATGCCAGTCATGGCATAGCGATCGGCCAGAGGTGAGCTCTCTTCCGCCGTCGGCAGGGAAAATGGGGATTGCTTCAGAAGTTGCTGGAAGGAGGAGATATCGCGGGGTCTCTCCCAAGGTGCGAGTGAAGAAGAGAAGGGGGGGGTGCCGGCAGTCGTCTCGGCAAGCAGTGGGGGAATCATGCCAGAGGAGAGAATAAGGACCGTCAGGGAAACGATCCGCACGGAAGGAGCTCCATGTCTTGAGATGTTCCTGATTCGCATCATGGGGTGGGAGCTTTGACTGTCGATCCAGCGGCTGTTGTCGGTTCGAAATACTGATGCAACTCCAGTTCAGCGACGACATTGGGGGGCTGGGTATCACTCTTCAATGCCAATTTCTCCATGGTGCGCCAGGATGTAGGGGACTGCAGGGCGAAGAGCATCCTAATCACTCCCTCGAAGGGTCCTGTGAGCTTTACGAAAACGATAACCGTATAACCGTATGGTGTATTCCCAGAGGGAAGAATATTCTCCTCGATGACTTTCAGCCCCGCCTTTTCGGCCTCATCACGTTCTGTCTTGAGGAGTTGGGCGCTCGCTTCATCGGGTGTCAGTCGGGGCATCGGGTGGGCGTTGATCCACGCATCGGCGGGATTCAGGGCCTTTCCCTGTTCTACCCAGCTCTTGTCGGAGGCAAGCGCGGACCTGGCCTTGACGATCGCCTTCTCCATGCCTGTTCTGGCCTGGAGAAAGGCATGAAGTCCCATCATGTTCACGGCAACGAACAGTGCCCCGAAGAGTAGCAGGAGGAGAATCTTTTCGTTGGAAGCGAGGGGTCTCATGGGACGTTTTGGGGTGGGGTATGACGAGTCCCATCCATATCGAATTTAACGCTGTTTTTCCCTGCTATTTGGGGTCCGCCCGACGTCCAGTCGTACTCCTGGAGCGATGTGTTTTTCTTAAGCTGCTCGATAAAGGCGTAAGCCTGCACAACATCGGTCGCCTCACCCGAGACTTGGAGATGACCAAGCTCCAGGTTAAAGTTAATGAGGCGAACCTTGCCTCCTTCGGTCGGAGATGCCGCGGCGGCCAGGAGATCGAGCGGGTAGGTGGTCGGATCGATCGCGGGGCGAAGGAGGTTCCAACGCTCGGAGGCCTTCTGCGAACGCTTGGCGGCGGGATCAATAATGGAGATGCCGTCCTTCAATTTGGCAAGGGCGTGGTGGTGGATCATGTAATCCCCAGCCATCCAAAGAAGGAGCAGGAGATAAACTATTGCTCCGACTCCCGATAGCTTGAGCATTCGTTCGCGTTGACGATTGCTGGAGCGGTGCATGCGCGCCTCCGCGGGGGGAATGTCGAAGGGTTCCGCCATGAGATGGGGCGGCTCGGGAACGGAAGCTCGTCTTCGCTTGCGGGGAAAACGCCGTTCACCGTTCCACCAGGGGGCCGGAGGAACGAGAACGCGTTCGATCTCCGCGTCGGGAAAGATCGTTGCCAATTCGGCGGCAAGGGTCGCGGTGACTTGAGGGTTCATCCCCTCGATGCGGATCTTCGCAGGAAGGTGCTCCAGGATCCGTTCGGACACAAGACGGAGGGCCATTCTCCGGAGAAGAATAAGTCCCTCCTCACGCATCCCGCAGAACCAGAGCAGCTTTCTGCCATGGTAAAACGCCGCCTGGATCGAGCCCCACTCCCTCCAAAGGATCAAGTCACTTCCTGACGCACCAGCGTGAAGTCGGGCTGGTATTTCAAAACGGTCCGCAGCCTTCCAGTCCGGAGGCATGATTTCGGTGGGAAGGGGTTCCTCTGTGGCCACAGTCAGGACCAGTCGGCGCTCGCCAAGTTCAAGAATAGGAATGGCAATTAATCCCTCATCCATGCCGCGTTTGAGGAGATGCCTGCCTGCCAACTCCATCTTGACGAGATCACGGCTATCCCCCTCTGAAGCTATCCAGAGTGGCCACGCAAACAGGTAAGAGGAGGGGAGAGCCGTCACCCGTGTCGTCTGGGAGGGAAGCTGGGCCTCTTTGGCAAGAAGTTCCGGCTCACCCTCCGGAGGCAGGTACCATCTCTCCCACTCTCCATCCTCGGTGCTTGGCCGCTCGAGTACAGTTCCTCCCTTTACTTTCTTTGCCGGGGCTGAGTCGTCAAGGGGGAGGGCTCCAGCGTTGGCCGGCTCACTATCGGTGATAGGGTTTTCCATGACGATGCTCATTTCTCGGACCACCCTAGCACGGATCCGCCAGTCGGAACAGTAACGGTGATCTTGCATTTCATGCCGTTGCAGAAGCCGGTGCCTTCAATACGACGCAGGCTTCCCCAAGAAGCGACAGTTAACAAAGGATTGAGGTTTTGAGGGGAATTTTTGGCAGGGCTGCTTTTCAAAATGCTGAAATTGCTAGGGCTATCTCCCTCTATGCTGCGCAGGTTTGGAGGTAAAATTCCGGGCCAAAGTTTGAGAGCACTCTCAAGATCAGAAGGAACCTTCCCATTAAAATCATCTGCCGTGCCCTCAACACCATCTGGCCCGTTACGCTGATTGATCCAATTATCCGCTTGGGAGGGGGTTAAACCCAGAAAGTCGGTGAGGATGCTTTTTGGAGCATAGAGAATATTTATACCCGCCCCGGCGGGCGTGTAGGTTGTGAAGTAGCTGATCCAGTCCGGCTTTGCCTGCATCACGGGATCGAAACCAATCGCGAGTGACATTTCCTCAGGCGACACAAAGGGTGCTCCAGGGGGAAGCCCCGAGAGACCGGCGGCTTTGTACTCCTCTTTTTTTGCCCCGTGAAGGGATCGGAAGGGGCTTGGGCTCTGCCAGTCGAAGAGCCCGTCGGCTGCGGTATCGCTCGTGTTTTTATCCAGACCCCATGCAGTGAAAAGGCGTCCAAAGAGATCCCTGTGATCAGGTGTGAGCCAGGCATTTGGGTTAATGAGCCCCGACTCATCCTTGATCACGACCTGATATCCATCGCTCCCGTCTTTTGAGAGCTTATTGAGCAGGGGGTCTCCCGGTAACACGCCGGGGTTCATAGCGATGGCTACACCGGATAAGGCCTGTTGGCGCGCCTGGAAGAGTTTTCCGGAATGTGTCTCCTCGGTGATCCATCCCTCGATGATTCCGGCCAAAAGCAGGACGATACCCGTGAGCAATGCGATGCTCCAGAGCACCATCGGCAGGGCCATGCCTGATTGATGAAAGCGGGATTTCCTACTCATTTGATTGGCGGAACATAAAAAATCGCCTCAACTGAATCGGGTATCTCATCGATGTCGAGCTGCAGACGTACCAGAAGGGGGCGAGGACTTCCTGAAGGCCACTCCTCCTTCCAGGCAGGTGTCCCGTCCCCGTTGGCTCCCGCCAAGAATGACCAACGGGGTTTTCGGACCTTGGGCAGAAGCGGCACACCCGGTGCATTCATGGCCGCTTCCAGTTCGCGATCTGTGGAATTGGCTGGGATCCGTAACATCGTTATTGTTCTGGTGCCGTCGGAGCGGGCCCTCGCCGTCAGGACCAAGGAGCCTCCACCAAGGCTTGGAATGCCGAAGAGTCCCTGGACCTTGCCAAGTACCAGCTGCGGTTCGGCTTCGCCACCCGAACCTTTGGCCATCTGGAGTGAAACAGTTCCTTTTCCGGGTAGATTCAGGAAGGCGCCTCTTGTGACCCGCAGGAAGGCATCCAGTCGGCGAAGGACAAGTTGTTGGTCCATCGATAGACGTGCCGCCGTGATGGACGAGCTGGTGATGGCATAGACCGAGGCGGCGAGCAGGGCCATGATTCCCATGGAAAGGATCACCTCAAGTAGGGTGAACCCTTCCTTTCCGGGAACTTTGAGGTGAGTGCGGCGTATCATCTTTGTCAGTTTGTGATGATCTCGGCGCTGTTTGTCTGATTCCCGGACTGGGTCTTGATCGTCAATTTCTTGAGCCCCTGGACATCGAGTCCTTTTCCGTTTTTCAACGGCCAGGGAATCAGGAATTCCTCGACCTTCACCCCGTGGTTTTTCGAGGCTTCCAGGACTCTGGTGCTTCCAACCGGAGGAGGGACTGCCTGGCAAAATGCGAGTCGTGATTCCAGTTCTGCCCGGCAAAACGAGCGCTGCCTAACCTCCAGGGCCACCTGGAGTGCTGTGTTCAGAGCGACGGCCAGGCCGGTCACTGCCAGCATGAAGACGGCGAGCGCGATCAGTACCTCGAACAAGGTGAAACCCTGGGTACAGCCGGTTGCTCTTTTCTTAAGATCCAGGTTACTCATCATCATGGGCCGGTTGTGCTGTCAGTGCGTCGAAGGAGAGCAGGATCTCCCGATCTTTGTTTATCAGGCGGAGCGAGAGCGGTTCGCAGATACCGGCGGCATTGAATTCCCACGACTGGTTGCGTGCCGGCGCATGGAATTTCGCGTCGTTGAGCCCTTTGACTTCGAGAGTCCATCCGTTCGGAAGAGGCATGTCTTTGATGCCGCTGGAGGTCAGGATGATTCTCTGACGTTCTCCAGATTCCATGGACTTGGAGCGGATCTCCTGAGCTCTTTTTGTGATGGCGTCCGCCGCGCGGTCTCCGGCTGCAGCGGCAAAGGAGTCGAAGAGATAGGGAAGTGAGGCCGAGATGAGGATCGCCACTAGCGAGAGGGCAATGATGATCTCCAGCAGCGTAAAAGCGCGGAAACTTTTTCTCCGCGCCTTCTGATTATTTTCCGATGTTGCCGTCACCCTCGACCCCCTTCGGCCCGAATGAGTAGAGATCAAAGCCGTCGGTCTTGAACTTTCCCGGATTGTTGTAGATGTACTCATTACCCCACGGATCGAGCGGGACACTATCCATCAGCTTCTTCCAGGACTTCGGCTTCGGATCCGAAGAAGGCATCTGGACCAGAGCCTTGAGGCCCTGCTCGGTGGTTGGCTTGCGGTAATTGAGCATCTCGTAAGTCCGGAGCTGCATGGAGATGGCCTGAATGTCACTCTGCACGCGCTGTTCCTTGGCCACGTCAATGTTGCCGGAGAGCATGTAGATGGCAGAACCAACCAGCACGGCGATGATGCCCAGCACGAGCATGATCTCGAAGAGGGTATAGCCTGAATCTCCGCGGAGGGAGGCACGGCGGTTGTAGCGAGAGGGATTGTTCATGGATGGCATGGTTGTTAGGATGGTTGAAAAAAGGTATAATTTAGGGAATCGTCGGTTCCTTTATCTCATCTAAGAAGCGAATGGCGTCAAGATCGGTCGGAGAGGTCAAGGAAGGCTGCCTGTGGGAAGGGGAGTCGGTGACGAGGCATGAAAAAGCGATGGCGAAGGATTTCCGTAAAGGGATCCGGTAGAGAGGGTTTCAGGGTATCCCGTCGCCCGTGATGCCGTGCTAGTGCTGGGGAATAGAAGATCGGCTCGGACCCTCCTTAGATAGACAGGAGCGCCTGCATCGCCCGGAGCTCGGTGCAGGGAGAGGACAATCGAGTTGTCACCCGTAGTCCAGAGTCGGGAAGGAATGAAGATCGAGGCGTTCCGCCAACCCGCTACTTGAAGATGGGCATTGGGGGGAGGAATGACCACGGTAGGGTCATTCAGCGAAAAAGGCGCAGGGGCGAGGATGCCGCGCGACTCGCCATTGACACTCACCTCGATCCAAGATTCAGGATCTAGTCCTCCCGTTTCGGCCTGGATAAGGCTTCCCACCGGCTTGTCCGAGAGAGGGATCACGAATTCCGTCACGTTTCCCGATCCTGGGAGATCGAGACGCAGGGGAGAGGCTGCCAGATCCGCATGAATAACATAACCATCGGTTCGGTCACCGGACTGCGGATGAATATCGGCTCCGGAAACCTCCTCCTCGGAAAGAACCTGTCGATCATTTCCAATAAGGGCGGGTTTGAAGTCGTCGCCAAGTGCCGCCACACCGAGTTCCCTTGCCGGACGAAGGGAGGTCAAGATAAGGCGGGAAAACCTTCCGGCAAAGGAGACCCTGACGGTACCCCCGTCCAGGGTCAGTGACTGGGGGAGCAGGAGTGTGCGAGCATTCAATCCCAGCGCCACCCCATTCTCCCCCAAGCCTGCGCTCAGGAGGGTGAGATCCCCTTGGTTCGATCTCCACTCCACAACGGGACCTCCATCCCCGTTGTCTTGGAACACCACGGTGAGAGCGAAGCACCCGATCTCCTCCTGTGAGGAGAGGGATGGGACGGGAATGTCAACGGAATCAGACACGGGATGAATGGAGGGAACGTTATTGGTTCCAGTCTCCCAAATGGGAATTGAGCCGATGGAGAGTTTGGGCTGAAGGGTCGTGGTCAGGGGATCGAATGTCCCGGCGCTGAAGAGGGATGAGGTACCTAGGAACAGGCAGATCAACGATGGCAAGCTACTCCGTCCAGAAAACATGGGAGGACAGAGGTCGTTCACGGGCTTTTAACTAGCTGCCGGAAAGAGTTGTGTGAAGATTAAAAAAAGAGAAATCTCGTCCTGTGATTGGAATCATTCATCGCGGGACCGGTGCGGACGCGAAAGTCCTTTTTTTCTGGTTTATGGAGACCTCTGGGAATGCGTAGCCTGTTGATATGAATGGGAAACAAATCGAACCGCTTCCGTCCACACTTCCTGTCATGGTGCTCCCGGGGGTAACGCTCTTTCCCAACGCCCTGTTGCCCCTCTACATCTTTGAGCCACGTTACCGGGAGATGCTGGAGGAGGCACTCTCCGCTGGTCGCATGGTTGCGATGGCGATGCCTCGCAACGAGGAGGAGAGCGAAGTCGAAATGATTGCCGGAGCCGGATTGGTTCGGGCCTGTATCCGAAATGATGATGGAACCTCAAATCTGATCCTTCAGGGGGTCTGCCGCGTGCGCTTCATCGGTTGGAATCAGGCAAGCCCCTATCGCATCGCGCGGGTCGAGGAACTTCGTAGCCAGGAAGGGGAGCATGATGATCTGGAATCGAAGGTCATTCAGCTGCACGCCCTGTGTGCACGCTTCAAAGAGCAGGGTATCGAACTGCCATCCCAGTTCGAAGCTTATTTGAACCAGATCACCAATATCGGCGTCATCACGGATCTGGTGGCTTCGACGCTGATTGCCGATCCCCGTGTGCGCCAGATGCTGTTGGAAGCGGTTGAGATCCCGAGGCGCCTCGAGAAGTTGCTTGCAGGGCTACGTTCCCAGCTCTCCTGACCATGGCGCGACACTCAAGCCAGGAAGAAGGTGAGGGGGAGTTGCAGTTGGGATTTGACATGGCCCCAGTCCTCCCGCGAAGCCGTAAAGTTGCCGAGCCTGCTGCCCCGACTTCTCGTAAATCTCCCAAAGAGTTGCCTTCGCTATCATCCGTCTCCAAAGATTCGAAGGATTCCAAGGATCCTGAAGTGTTCTCCGTAGCCCAGTTGACTCGTCGGATCACCGGACTCCTCGAAGAGGGTATCGGGATGGTCTGGGTTGAGGGAGAGATTTCCAACCTTCGCCGCCAAGTCTCCGGCCATTGCTACTTCACGCTTAAGGACGAGGAATCGCAGCTCTCTTGTGTCCTCTTTGCCCGCTTGGCCTCGGGTCAGAAGGTCGAGTTGCGCGACGGCCTCCAAGTGCAGCTTTACGGACCGGTGAGCGTTTACCAGGCACGCGGTCAGTACCAGCTGATGGTGCGACTGGTTCAGGCCAAGGGGGAGGGGATGCTTCAGGCCCGGTTTGAGGAGCTCAAGCGACGCCTTGCGGCCGAGGGGCTTTTCGACATGCAGAGGAAGCGCCCGATCCCCCGTTTTCCGCGCCGGATCGGCGTGGTCACTTCCCCCACGGGAGCCGCGATCCAGGATTTCTTGCAGGTGCTTCACCGTCGGCATCCGGGGCTTCGGGTGGTCATTTATCCTGTGCGGGTTCAGGGCAAGGGAGCGGCCGCCGAAATTGCTGCCGCCATTTCAGAACTCTCCGAGGGAAATCCTTCGATCGGTCCTGTCGATGTCATTGTCGTCACACGCGGCGGTGGGAGTCTCGAGGATCTCTGGGAATTCAATGAAGAGGTCGTCGCGCATGCCATCGCCGAGTCCCGGGTGCCTGTCGTGAGCGCCGTGGGTCATGAGATCGATTTCTCGATCGCGGATTTCATCGCTGATCTCCGGGCTCCCACCCCGAGTGCCGCAGCGGAACTGCTTGCCGCCGAAGGATCAGAACTCTTGGATCGATGCCGTTCCTTGGCGGCTAGGATTGCACGCGAGGCCGATGCGCTGATCGGGCTTCATCGTGCAGC
>Ga0114958_10002836_pt1 | contig 12683 bp, 9 predicted proteins | sample C_130208_EF_Meta_FD_89577 | JGI IMG/M metagenome (GOLD analysis project Ga0114958, IMG submission 89577) | Freshwater microbial communities from Lake Croche, Canada to study carbon cycling - C_130208_EF_MetaG | ecosystem: Environmental > Aquatic > Freshwater > Lake | place: Lake Croche, Canada... | reverse complement strand
ATCGGGGCTTTTTATATACTTTTTTATACTTAGTTTATACATATTGAAACCACTGTCTATTGAGATCCCAACTTTCAATTTCTTTACCCACAGCGGATAAGAATTTCGAACCCATGGCGCCATCTACAATTCGGTGGTCATAGCTCATGCTTATAAACATCATGTGACGCACTAATATAGCATCACCAGAAGGTGTTTCTACTACTACAGCTCTTTTTTTAATAGCCCCTAAAGCTAAAATAGCAACCTGTGGTTGATTAATAATAGGCGTGCCCATAATACTTCCAAAAGAACCTACATTGGTAACAGTGAAGGTACCACCTTGGGTATCTGTAGGTTTTAATTGACCATTTCTTGCAGCTTGGGCTAAATTATTGACAGCTTTGGTTAAACCTACAATACTTAATTGATTGGCTCCTTTAATAACTGGTACAATTAAATTACCGGAGGGAAGGGCAGTGGCCATTCCAATGTTAATGTCTTTTTTTAGAATAATTTGATCGCCTTGTAAGCTGCAATTAATCATTGGAAATTGCTCTAGTACAGTTGCAATAGATTCTAAAAACATAGGGGTATAGGTAATCTTAGTGCCTTCTCTTCTTTCAAATAATTCTTTTACTTTATCTCTCCAAACAACCATATTGGTTACATCTACTTCCACAAAGGATGTTACATGCGGGCTCGTTTGAACGCTATCCACCATATGCTTTGCGATTAACTTACGCATACGATCCATCTCCATTATTTCGGTAGCACCTGAAACAATAACTTCATTGGGATTGGCCAATTTAGTGGATTTTGAAGCAGAGAAATTAGATGTTGTATTTTCATATACATCTAATGGTTTATTGAGAAGAGATCTTGTTAGAGCTTCGTTTACTACTTGCTCTTTTATAATTTCCTGAACTTTATATTCTTCAACTTTAAATTCTTCAGTTTTAATTTCCTCGCTTACAATTGGATTTGGTAAGTGAATGGCCATTTTTTTGCGAGCAATAAAATCTAAAATATCTTTTTTGGTAATTCTACCATTGTTTCCAGTACCATTGATATGCTGTAATTCATCCATGCTTACTCCTTCGTTCTGAGCAATATTTAAGACTAGAGGAGAATAAAATTTAGGTTCATTTGTTGAAATAATATTCATCTGTAAGTTATTAGGCTTTACAGATTCACCAATTTTATTTTCTTGAATAGCAGCTACTTTTATTTGAATAGGATCAGAAGGAATATAGGGTATTTCTTCCATAGCAGCGGGTTCACTTATGACTGTATTTTCAATAACAGGTGCTATTTTCTTTTCTACAATGGGAGTAGCTATGAAAGGGGCAGCGGCATTTGCTGTAGTGCTAATTCTTGCTATAACGGTTCCAATAGGAACAACGCTATTAACTTCAAATAAAATTTCTGTAATGGTGCCTTCTGTAGTAGATGGAATTTCACTATCTACCTTATCGGTCGCAATATCCAACAAGGTTTCATCCAGTTGAATAGTATCACCGACTTTCTTGTGCCATTTTAAAATGGTCGCCTCCATGATACTTTCACCCAACTTTGGTAAAACTAGATCCACAATTGGCATAGGTGTTAATTTTAGCAAAAATAAGACTAAATCTTATTGATTATTAATAACCTAAGTAAATTTATAGCCTGATTAGCCGTTACCTCTATATTCCTTAATCTGTCAAACCTAAGATAGAAAACCTTGGAAACCACTTTTTCTCTATTGGCTACACCCACCCATACCATTCCTAAGGGTTTTTCAGCAGTTTGGCCACTTGGCCCCATGATGCCACTCACCGAAATGGCATAATCGGTATTCATTTTCTCCCTCACAGCTAAGGCCATTTGTTCAACTGCTTCTTTACTCACAGCACCCACAGTGTGTAGTATTTCTGTAGAAACGTCTAAAAACGCTGTTTTGATTCTATTATCATAGCTTATTATACCTCCCGTATAGAACTGAGATGAACCTGCATTTTTCGATAATAAATGACCAATATAACCACCTGTGCAACTTTCAGCAGTAGATACTGTTTGGTTTTTTTGTTTTAATAAATTGCCCACCACCATTTCCATGGTTTCGTCTGCGTCTGTGACTAAATATTCTTTTACGGCTTCTTTCAAAGTTTCAAATTGTGCATTCACTTCATTAGCTAATGCTTTTTCATCCTGACCTGACCCAGTTAATCTAAGGCGAACCATTCCAATATTAGGTAAATAGGCCAGTTTAATGAAGGCAGGTAAAGCGTTTTCAAAATGGGCAATATGTTCAGCCAAAAAAGATTCTCCAATACCTGCAGTTAAAAGTGTTTTATGCGCAATAAAAGGGGTGGTAAATGATTTTTGTATAACCGGAATTACTTGATTTTCGATTAACCATCTCATTTCAAGTGGTACGCCTGGCAAAGAAAAATAATAAACTCCTTCTTTTTTAAATAACATACCAGGTGCAGTTCCTTTTTCATTAAATAGCACTTCACAAACATCTGGAACTTCTGCTTGTTTTCTATTTCGATCAATCATGGGCCTTTTATGGATTGTCTCAAAAATATGAGTGATATGATCTAAGCTTGGCTGATGAATAATCATTTTGCCACCAAAATATTCATTCAATAGAGGTTTGGTGATATCATCTGCAGTAGGCCCTAGTCCTCCTGTTAAAATAATAATCTTACTTTTTAGGGAGGCTGTATCCAAGGCGTTTATAATATCTGCTTTGTTGTCACCCACCGCAATTCTGCTAGTAACAGGAATACCTATTTTTAACAAAGCTTGAGCAATAAAGGCACTATTGGTATCAATTACTTGCCCAATTAATAACTCGTCTCCGATAGTAATTATAGTCGCTTGAATAGGGTTCATTGAGTCAGGGTTGTAGGTTGTAAAGTAAACTAAAAAACAGCGTTTTTGAACTAAAAATAGGTACTTAGTTTTTCAAGCATTATAGCCGGCATACTAGCTCTATTACCCAGTTTACTATCCATAAAATATAGCTTTACTTTGCCAATAGTTAATAATTTCCCTTCTTCATTATAAATTTCCTGATCAAAAACAATTTTATGATCTGTAGGGAGCTCTTTAATTTGAGATTTGATTGTTAGCAAATCGTCGTATTTAGCAGGTCTTAAATACTTAATATTTAATTCCACCACTGGTAACATAATACCCATATCCTCAATACTTTTATAGCTTATTCCTAAATTTCTTAAGCTTTCCACTCTGCCAACTTCAAAATACTGAGCATAATTACCATAATATACCACATTCATGGGATCTGCTTCTGCATACCTAACTCTTACCTCTGTGTTGAATTCGTACATGTTTTATTGTTATTGTTAACAAATTTACGAATGAATTCTGTTTTTCCACAATAAGCAGTATATAAGCTTCGTTTTATTAGTAGACTGTAATTTTAGCTAATTAATAAATTTGTGACATGTCATCATTGAAAATAAGAATAGGGGCCTTATTTATATTGATAATTTTTGTATTTAATGCAAAAGCTCAATATAGTGAAAATGCAAGTCCATTAGATCCCGTTTTCCAAAAAGGAGTCAATGCACTTCATCAAGGCGATACCCTTGCAGCTTTTCAATATATCCAAACCGCCTATCATTTTAAGGCAAATCAAGAAAATATAAAAGAAGATATTACTTATTATTATACTTATTTGTCACTTATATTACAAAAACCGGCAGCTGAAAACTTAGCCATACTTTTTTTAAATACTTCCAATAATAAAATTTTCAATGCTAGAATAAACTTTTTTTTAGGTGACTATTATGTTAAAAAACAAAATACACAAGAGGCTTTAAATGCTTTTGATAAGGTAAGTATTGCCGATTTAAATAATCAGGAGCTTATTACCATGAAGTATTTACAAGGTTATTTATATTTCAAGCTAGGCAACTGGGATAAGGCCACCAATTTATTAAATAGTATAAGACAGTTAAAGCAATCGAAGTATTATACCGATGCCAATTATTATGCAGGCTTCATTGCGCTTCAAAAAAAGGATTTTAAATTGGCATTAGCCTGTTTTGAAATTGCGAGTAATAATAATGCATACGCAAGTTTAACGCCATTTTATATTAGCCAGATTTACTATTTTAATGGAAATATAGATACAGCCATGGTCAATTGTGAAAAAGCTTTACAAATTGAAGGGCAATACTATAACTTACAATTACAGCAATTAATGGGGCATTTACTTTTTGAGAAAAAACAATATCAAAAAGCGGTTCCTTACTTAGCAAAATATGTAGCTGCACAAGACAATGTGGAAGTACAAGATTTATACCAACTTTCTTTTTGTTATTTCCAAGATCAACAATGGGAAAAATCTATTGAAGGGTTTAAAAAATTAGCCATTGTAGATGACTCATTGGGTCAAAATAGTATGTATTTATTAGGAACGGCTTATTTAAAACTAAATGATAAAAACGGAGCAAAGAACGCCTTTATGTTATGTGCTTCTAAAAGTATCAACTTAGCCCAGAAAGAAATTTCTTTATTTAATTACGGAAAACTATTAGTAGAGCTAAAAGAGTATAGTATTGCGGTAACTGTATTGGATAAATTTATGGAAAACTATCCTCAGTCTACTTACTATGCAGAATCTAAATCTCTTTGGATAACCGCCTTAGCCTATAATAATAATTTTAAGCAAGCATTAGAAGCTTATCAATTAATAGAAAATCCATCTTTTGAATTATTGAAAATATATCCTTCCATTTTATATGGACTTTCTTGTAATTATATAAATGATGGAGAAGTAGAAAAAGCTTATTCTTTATTGAATCAAATAAGAAATGCGCCCTATAATGGTAATTACTTATCTGCTACTCACTTCTGGTTAGGTGAAATAAGTTATAAGATGGGCCTCACCAACGATGCCATTGGCTATTTACAAAAATACATGTTAGATCCAGTAAATATTGGAGAAGTGAATCAAACTAATGCAAGGTATATTTTAGGCTATTGTTTTTTAAAAAATGAAGCTTATCAAAAAGCATTATTACAATTTAAAGAAATTTCAAGTGAAAATGCTGGCATAGAGCTTGGTCGCTATCAACAAGATGCCTTTGTAAGAGTTGCAGATTGTCAGATGATGTTAAGAAAAATGAATGAGGCTTTAACTTCTTATCAGCATGTGATAGATTTATCTTGGTCATATGCCGACTATGCATTTTTACAAAAAGCGACCCTTTTGGGAGGTATAGGGAAGGTAAGTGAGAAAATTAAAATGCTCACTAATTTCGAATCTATTTTTCCTAAATCAACTTATATCAATGATGCTAGATTGGAATTAGCAGATACTTATGTAAGTCAAGAAAAATTTCAAGATGCTATTGCGCCTTTAACTAAAATAAGCTTAGATAAATCAGCTACCCAATTTTACCCTCAAGCATATTATAAATTAGGTATTGTTTATTTTAATTTGGATAAAAATCAAATGGCGCTTACCACATTCAAAGATTTATATACTACTTATCCTAATTCTACCGAAAGTGAAAATGCCATTGAATACATTCGTAATATTTTTATTGAGGATCAAACACCAGAATTATATGTTCAGTTTATGAACAATTATGGACATCCTTTAACTGTGAATGAGCAAGATTCTCTAATTTTTAGGGCATCTATTATTAAGTATGAACAAAAAAGATATTCAGAATCGGCTTTAGGTTTTGTTGCTTATTTACAAAAGTTCCCTAATGGTAAATATAAGATAGAAGCCACCCACTTAATAGCAGAAATAGCTTATTCTAAACAGGCCTACGACACTGCTTTGGTTTATTTTTCTACACTTGCAGATATAGCACCAAATACTTATGCAGAAAGAGCAGCCCTGATAGCCGCAAGATTAAATTATTTTAATTATCAAAACTACGCATTAGCTGAAAAATATTTTTCTATTCTATTACAAATAGCCACACAAAAGGAAAATATTACTGAAGCAAATAAGGGTTTATTAAGATGCCAATATAAAGGGGAGAAATGGGCGGAGGCAAATAAAATAGCTCAACAAATTTTGGAGGATAAAAATAGCGCCTTGGATGATATTGAAATGGCCAATATGACCATATATCACCAAAAATTAATAGCTGGTGATACCAGTTCCGCTATTCAAATAATTAACAAAGTTATTAAAACTGGTTCTAGTGTCATTACAGCTGAAGCTCATTTTCAATTAGCCAATTTATATTTAGTACAAAATAAATTAAGCCTAGCGGAGAAAACATCTTTTGATATTATTAAAAAACAAGCTTCCTATGAATACTGGGTTACTAAAACTTATATTCTACTAGGAGATATTTATGTTGCACAGAAGGACAGCTTTAATGCTATTGCTACTTATAAAAGTGTAGCTGAAAATGCCACTATTGAATCACTTAAAATTGTTGCTGCTCAAAAGTTAAAAGAACTTATAGAAACAACAACAATTAAATAAATCATTATGAAGAATTTTTTAAAATATCCCTTTTTATTCATTTGTATTTTCTGTTTCTTATCCGTAGGTATTACTCAGCAAAAAAATACGATAAAGGCAAAGATTTCTACTAATAAAAAAGTAAGTACAAGCAAAAAGAAGAAAATAATTAAATATAGTAAAGGTAAAAAGAAGACGAAGAAGTCAAATACAAAGAATAATAAAAGGGTAGTACGTAAAAAAAACTTAGATTATAATATCAAAACAGCGGACTTATCAAAACTTTTAGCATCTTATAAGATAACTACTCTTGCACTAGACACTGTTCCGGAAAAAGAAGTAAGTATTATTTCTGCCTTTAAGCCTCAACTTAAAAATATAGCAAAAATAAATTTTACAAAAGCTACTAATAAAATAGATACAATTACGAAACCCTTGAACTACCAAGTGCCCACTCAAAATTTAAGTTTTCAATACAGACCTATCTCTTTGATTCCGAGATCATATAAAGAAAAAGAGACCTTATTTCCTGTGAACACCACTAATTTAAAAGTTGGATTTGGTAATTATAACAATCAGTTTTTCGAAGCTACTTTCAATGCAATGGACAATAACAATCAGTCACATGCATTTGTAGCTAGTATAGAAACTTCTAATGGTATACAATACCTGCAGCAGTTTAACCATAAAAAGCTTGCCTATATGGGTAACATTCAACTTAATAAAAATTACGCTATACAAACGGAAGTTTTTTTTCATAATACACAACGTTATAGATTTGGTTTAGTGCCAGATAATAGTACGTTGTCCTTGGGCGATTATGCGCAACCATTTACGCTGTTTGGCACTTCCATTAAATGGGTGAATGAAAATGCAAAAAATAGTCTAATAAATAAAATATTGAACCCTACTGTTAAATTTGAAAACTTTAAAGGGCTTGCCTCTACTAATAATTTGTCGGTAGAACTTTATAACCCAATAAGTTTTAAATTAAAAGGTACTGGTAAATTGAACTTAGATTTGAATTATAATTTCAGTAAATATAATTATACTAATTATACAAAGCTGTCCAATTCAATATTAACCATTCAACCCTCCATTGAATTAAATAAATGGAATGCTACTTTTAAAATAGGTGTTATGCCAAGTTTCACTCCCAAAGAATTTGCCTTATACCCATTAGTTCAGTTTAGTAAAAAATTAAATGATACCAATAATGTTTTAGTGGCTAACTGGCAAACTATTTTAACCAATAATAATTATGCCAGTTTATCTATGTACAACCCTTGGTTGGCAGCACCTAACACATTGAAAATAACCACCCAAGAAAAAAAAGAATTAGCTATTTTTGTTAATGCATCGAAAAATCTACAATATAATGTTAGCATTTCTTTTAATGATTACCGCAATATTCCATTTTTTAATAGAATTAACAATGTTCCTAAAGCACAATTATTGGGTTTACAATTTCAACCCATTTTTGAATACAGGGCCATTACTTTAGAATTTGCAACAGCAATACGTTATCAATTAAGTGATCAATTTATTGTAAAAGGGGATGCTAAATATATTCAATTTAATTCTATCAAAGAAAATACACATGCTTGGGGAATTTTACCTTTAAACATGAATGGAGAGCTCAGTTGGTATGCTAGTAAAAAATGTTCATTGAATGGAAGTATGCAATATTGGTCTGGCGCTTCCTTTGAAAATGAAGCCAATAAAACCTATGATTTAAAAAACGCACTAGTATTCAATGCCTCTTTTAACTATCAATTAACTAAACACTTGAAAGTCTGGGCAAAAGGGGAGAACTTATTAGATAGAAAGTACCAACGCTGGGCAGAATATCCTTCTTTAGGACTACAATTAATTGCGGGTATCGTATATTCGTTTCACAAATAACTATGGAAAAAATACTTGAACAATATTTCGTACAAAATAATGAATTAGTAATTACTAATATAGGTACTCTTTATCTAACCAAAAAACCTGCAAGTTGGATAGAGGATACTTTACATGCACCTGAACTAATTATTTTATTCACAACAGCTACTAAAAAACCTAGTACTCAATTTTACAACTATTTAGCAGAATCTTTAAATATTTCTAACGAACAGGCCAAAATTCAATATGAACAATTCCTACATTCTATTTTTGAAACTAAAGATAAAACTTTAACAATTGGCAATTTAGGAAGTATTGAAAAAATGGGGGAGGAATATACTTGGAAGAGTAATTTTACATCCAAGCAATATTATAAAGACATCACCATTAGTCCTGTTAATACAATTGATGAGATTGAAAAAATAAATTTTATTCAATGGACTAGGATAGCGATCATTTTGTTTATTATAGCTATTGCAGCTATTTTATTTAAATATTTATAGATATGCTTGAAACTCATAAACAATTTTCACCTTGTCCTATTTGTAATAAAGAAGATATTTCTACCTTATTACATACCAAGGATTACTCACTTACAGGAAAAGATTTTCAAATTATACAATGTGCCAATTGTACTTTAGAATATACCGATCCAGCACCTAGTAAAGAAGACATTGCACCTTATTATAACTTTCCTTCTTATATATCGCATACCGACACCAAAGAAGGCTTGGTGAATCAAATTTATCATAAAGTAAGAAATTATACCCTTACTCAAAAAACAAACTGGGTACAATCACTATTTACAGGCCATAAGGGTCATCTTTTAGAAGTGGGGGCTGGTACAGGTGCATTTGCACATTCAATGTTTAAAAAAGGCTGGAATGTGACTGCATTAGAACCAAATGAGTCTAGTAGACTAAAAGCCCTGGAAATATATGATTTACACTTACTACCTATTGAAGAATTATTTCAATTAGAGCCAGCTAAATATGAAGTCATTACTTTATGGCATGTATTAGAGCATGTGCATGATTTAAATGCCTATATGAAAACCTTCAATAATTTATTAAAACCCAATGGAAGGTTAATTATAGCGGTACCCAATTATACAAGTTACGATGCAGTATTTTATAAGAATTACTGGGCCGCTTATGATGTACCAAGGCATTTATATCATTTCTCTCCAATGTCTATGCATTATTTAACCAAAAAACATAAAATGAGTATTATCCAAAAGATACCTATGTGGTTTGATAGCTTTTATGTTAGTCTTCTAAGCGAAAAATATAAAGAATCAGGAATGCTTGGAATATTACGTGCTTTTATAATTGGCTGTATTTCAAATTTAACTGCTTTGCGTAATGCTGATAGAGGAAGCTCAATGATTTATGAAATAAAAAAAAATGAGCAAGATTGATAGAGAGTCACTTAGAAAATTAGAAGATTAGAAAAATATGCATACAGAAATAATTTGAATATCTCTATCTCAAACGAACTTCTACTATAACTGGCCAACATTTACCTGTGATAAAAAAAGTTTTCTTGTCAGCATGATAAGCAACACCATTTAGTACATAGCCCGCATCAATACTTAGAGGATCATATTTTACACCTGCTTGAGAAAGTATATTCTTAAAATCGATACTACTTTTAACTTGACCTGATATAGGATCAATAACTACCACTTCATTTCTTCCATAGATATTAGCATATAATTGCCCATTGGCATATTCTAATTCGTTCAAATTACTCAAATAACCATACTGATTAAACACCCCCAATGTTTTCTGTATAGAAAAGTGCACAGGATCTACAATATAGATATTGCTTTCACCGGTTGAAACAATTAAGCTAGTATCGTTATGCGTTAAACCCCAACCTTCATAAGGCCAATACAATTCATTTATTTTTTTTAATGTTTTTGCATCGTAAACAAAAACCTTATGACTTTTCCAAGTAAGTTGGTAAATTTTATCTTGAAAAAGGGTAGTGCCCTCTCCAAAATATTCTTTATCTAATTTTACTTTATTACCAAGGATCTTCATATTGGTATCCAATATTTGTAAAACGCTTTTTCCTTCTAGTCCAGTGCCTTCTATTAATTTATTGCCATTCCATTCTAAACCTTGTGTGTAAGCACTTGTATCATGAGGGTAAACCTTAATTACTTCATAAGATAAAGAAGTAGGTGCTGCTATGGCTGTTTCATTATTAGCATCAGTATTATTAACTGAATTACATGCAAAAAACATAGTCGTAAATAAAACCAATAATATAGATGCTCGTTTTTTCATTACTGTGTAATTATACGTTAAATCTAAAATGCATTACATCACCATCTTTTACAATATATTCCTTTCCCTCAATTCTTAGTTTTCCATTATCTCTACAAGCGGCCTCACTTTTGAATTTAATAAAATCATCAAAAGCAATTACTTCTGCTTTAATAAATCCTTTTTCAAAATCGGTATGTATCACACTAGCTGCTTGTGGGGCTTTCCAACCTTTACCAATTGTCCAGGCACGCACTTCTTGAACCCCTGCTGTAAAATAGGTTTCTAAATTTAGTAATTTATAGGCCGATTGAATTAAGCGGTTTAAAGCAGGTTCGGTCATTTTATATTCATCCATAAATACAGCTCTATCTGCAGGGTCTTCTAGTTCTGCAATCTGTGATTCGATATTATTACACATGACTATTACCTCAGCACCTTCTACTTTGGCCATATCCATTAACATAGCTGAAAACTTATTCCCTGTATGCATTGAAGCTTCATCTACATTGGCAACATACATAACAGGTTTCTCAGTTAATAAAAAACTATCGGCAATAGCGAGCCTGTCTTCTTTAGATAAGTCTAAGGAACGAATACTTTTCCCTTGTTCTAAATGTGTTTTACACTTTTGTAATACCTCTAATTCCGCTTTAGCCTTAGGATCGGTTTTAGCCATTTTCTCGCAGCGTTGTATTTTTTTATCTACACTATCTAAATCCTTTAATTGTAATTCAGTTTCAATAATTTCTTTATCGGCAATAGGGTTAATAGCTCCTTCTTCTCTTAATACATTTTCATCTTCAAAACATCTGATGACATGTATAACGGCGCTCACTTCTCTAATATTGGCTAAAAACTTATTACCTAATCCTTCCCCTTTACTTGCCCCTTTTACTAAACCGGCAATATCCACAATTTCTAATTGAGTAGGAACTATTTTATTGGGAATAATTAAATCTGCTAATTGTTGCAATCTATTATCGGGCACATCCACTAAACCCACATTGGGTTCGATGGTGCAGAATCTATAATTGCTTGCCTGTGCTTTGGCACTATTACTAACTGCATTAAATAAGGTCGATTTTCCTACATTGGGTAATCCCACAATCCCTGCCTGTAAAGCCATAATATCTATTGTTTTAAGAGCGCAAAAATACAATTCTAAACTCAAAAATGACTATATTAGAACCATAAACAATAGATTATGGCCTTGAATATTATTTGGATGGCTTTTTTTGTGATTGCCTTTATCATTGCCCTTTGTAAACTTGTTTTTTTGGGCGATACAGCCATTTTCAAGTTATTAGCCGATGGTATCTTTGATTCAGCAAAGTCCTCTGTAATTGATGTCGCCTTTCCTTTAGCGGGCACCATGGTCTTTTTTTTAGGTTTAATGAATATTGCAGAAAAAGCAGGGGCTATCCAAAAGTTAGCCAAATGGATGAACCCATTTTTAAGTCGTTTGTTTCCAGAAGTACCGGCCAATCATCCAGCCATGGGCCAGATGGTAATGAACTTTTCTGCCAATATGTTAGGATTAGATAATGCAGCTACACCTTTTGGTTTAAAAGCCATGGAGAGTTTACAAAGTTTAAACCCAGAAAAAGAAAAAGCCACCAATGCACAAATTATGTTTTTGGTTTTGCATACTAGTGGGCTTACTATTATTCCATTAACCATTATATCTTATAGGTTGGCAGCGGGCTCTCAAGATGCAGCAAGTATTTTTATTCCCTGCGTTTTAGCTACCATTGGAACCACACTCGCTTCTATATTAATGGTTGGATTTTATCAAAAATTAAAATGGGATAAGGTATTAATAAGTTGGTTAATAGGTTTAGTATTCATCATGGTGGGTGTACTTTTTGGAGTGAACTCTTTAAGTCCTGTTAATAAAGAAATATTTTCTAAAGTTATTGGTAGCGGATTATTACTAGTTATAATTGTGGCTATTATTATAGGAGGTGCTTATAAAAAAGTTTCTGTATTCGACGCCTTTATTGAAGGGGCTAAAAATGGTTTTGAAGTAATTGTAAAAATCATACCTTATTTAGTGGCTATGTTAGTAGCTATTCGTGTAT
>Ga0114958_10002834_pt1 | contig 12694 bp, 6 predicted proteins | sample C_130208_EF_Meta_FD_89577 | JGI IMG/M metagenome (GOLD analysis project Ga0114958, IMG submission 89577) | Freshwater microbial communities from Lake Croche, Canada to study carbon cycling - C_130208_EF_MetaG | ecosystem: Environmental > Aquatic > Freshwater > Lake | place: Lake Croche, Canada... | reverse complement strand
CATAAGACTAATTCCCTATTAGACAGTTATGCAAAGCATAAGACTAATTCCCTATTAGACAGTTATGCAAAGCATAAGACTAATTCCCTATTAGACAGTTATGCAAAGCATAAGACTAATTCCACATGGTTAAGTTGTGGAGTATTAACAATAAATTATAAAACACACGAATTAATAATAAGTGAATTACCAATTAAATTATGGACAAATGATTATAAGGAATGGTTAGAAGAATTAATTTATGAATCTAAAATAAGATTATTTAAATCTTATATTAATCTCAGTTCTGATATTGGAATTAAATTTATATTAAAATTTACTGAAGATACATCAGAAGAAATAAAACGTATGGAAAATACTATTGATTCAAATGGATTATCTATGTTATACAAATATTTACATTTATATAAAACAATAAAACAATCTAATATGAATTTATATACAGTTAATTATTCTATTAAAACATTTAAATCAGCTGAAGAAATATTAGATGAATTTTATTCATGGAGATTAACATTTTATGATAAACGCCGTGATTTATTATTAAAAAAGTGTAAAGATGAAATAAGTTATATTAATAATCAAATTAAATTTATTGAACTAGTTATAAAAAATAATGGTAAAATTTTTAAAATGGATCCAACGCAAATGAATAAATATATGGAAACAAATAAAATTGGTAAAATTGATAATTCATATGATTATCTTACTAATATGACATTTAAACAACTTACAAAAGTTAATTTATTAAAATTAAATGAAAAATTAATTCAAGTTAAAAATTTATATAAAAATATAGAATCAAAATCTAACAAAAAATTATGGCTTGAAGATTTAGCAGAACTTAATAGTATTATATAAAATAATAATTTATTGATTTAGTTTGATAATGTTCCATTGTACCACGAATCTTTAGGAATATCATTTATTCCTGAATTAATTTGTGTCTGTGAATAACCGGTTCTAATAAAAATACCAGAATCTGTATAAATAACAGTACCTTTTGGTGCACAATCATCTTGTACTATTCCATTAATAACAAGTACTTCATTATAATATTGATCTGATGGTAAATTACTAGATTGTCTAATTGTATATAATGTATTATTACTTTGTTTTAGTAAAATATAAAATCCATAAAATCTAAATAGACCAGTATCATTATTTAAATTATATGTAAATGGATCTTTAGACCAGATAATAGGACTATCAACATTAACAACATTATTTGGGCAAACTTTAATTACACGTGTTGATAATTGTACCCAACTATTTGGTTGTACAGGTGTACTAATTGGTGCATTTGTTGTTATAGTGTATAATTTATCACTTGTTGTATTAACATTTATTAAAAATGTTGGTGATTTATATTTTTCTACAATACTTGCACCTAATCCAGATAATGCCAAATCATCGGTACCAATAGATGTTATTATTGCAACTACACCATTATTTTGAACTTGTACAAGACTATTTAATACACCTACATATGTACGAGCATCTGAATTGCTTGCAGATACATATATTTTACCATCAGCACGTATAAAATATACAGGTAAAAATATTGATGTCCATAATCCATTAAATTCTTTATATAATTTATTATCTGTTGTATTATAATAATAAATACCAGAATTAGTAATTGGGTTTGACGGTGCCACTACACATTCATCCAAATCAGTAAGTGTAGCAGATATATTTATTGCTATTTTTATTTCATTATTACCATAATATAATTTATTATTTGATGAATCATAACACCATGTTGTAGATCCTATTTGTGACATTTTTGCACCTAAACCAGAACTTGCAAAACCACCAGTACCTATAGTAGAAATTCTATATAAATTTAAAGGTGTTTTAATAAATGCACCTAATATACCTTCATATGTAATAGCATCTGCATTATTTGTAGAAATATATACTTTACCATCAGCTCTAATAAAATATTCAGACTCAAATAAAGCAGACCAAACACCACTAATTTCTTTATATAATTTATTATCTGATGTATTATAATAATAAACACCGGAATTAATGACTGGATCTTGTGGTGCATCTGCATGTTCATCTGAGTTTGCTAGTTTTACATTAACAGTAATTGTATTTTGTACATTTGAATTATGAACTTGAGCAAAAGTTTTATAAGATAATGGTGGATGTATAAAATGGTGTGGTATAATATCAACTATTTGACCTGTTGAAATATTAGCTACGTCTTGTATAACTAAACTAGACCATTTTACAATACCTGTTTTATCAACAGAATATATTTTAAGACCATTTTCTGCTATATTTCTTTTATTTTTATTATTTGAATTAACAGATATTATAGTACCAACAAGCGGTATATATGCAACAGAATCATTATATAATTTATATGTTGTATCATTGTGTCTAACCCAATAATTACCCATAATTATTTCATTTCTTTCATTATTTACTAATAATGTTTTACTTAATTTATCATCATAACCAATATAATATTTATTTTGAACATGTGTACCGCTTGTTATTTGATTTATTCCATCCCAATATTCTAAACTTGAATCTGGTTTAACAATATATATTGGTGTTAAAGTTATATCAGTATTAGAACACCCATTTTCATTTAATATAAATGTACGTAATAAATTAACAAGTACATTATTAGAAACAGGTCCATTATATTCACTTGTAATTTTATAGTAGAAATTAAAAGTATCACCATTATTTACTGGTTTAAAAATACTATCAAATGACAATAAAGATAATATTTGATTATTTTCTTTGATATTAGTTAAAAAATATTGTCCATTTTGAACTGGTGATAATGAACCAAATATTGTATTATAACTATATAATTTACCAAATTTGTTATCTAATAATCTTTCTATAAATAGTGGATAAATAATTGTTGATGTATCAAAGAAATTAAAATTAGATCCATCTTTAATCCAATAAATATTACCATTATTTATTTCATATATAACATCTGTATCTTGGGTTGTCCATGAATATAAATTATCATTAGCAATAGTTAATTCACCTGTTATTTGATCTGAAAAATATAATTTATTATCACTATCTTTTACATATTTATTAGTAATTAAAACAACCGGATGATTATATGATACGATATTATATAATTTACCTTCAATATTAATAATTGTATCAGATTTTGTATAATCATCTGGTGATTGTAATAGATAAATATCTTTTGGTGTTTGATATAAAATTTTTCTTATAATAAAACTATTATTTGGTATATTAATTTTAATATAATCATTATGTAAGCCTGTATCTGGAACATTCCATTCACCACTTATTCCAACACTAATTACACGATTATTATTATCAATATAAACACCATTTACTAAAGGTGTGGCAATACCATTTAATACAGTATTGTATAAACCAGAATTTGTATAAACTAAACCATTATATAATATCATTATACCAGTTTGATTATTAATTTCATAATATCTATTATTATTACCATCAATACCATTTACTATATAAACACCATTTAAAGATGTAACAACGCTATCATCAAATAAATTATATAATACACCATTAGAACCAATATAATAAGAATTTGTTACAGATATTACTGGATCTAATTGAATTGCTCTGTCGATAATTGTTGTAAAAGCATCAAAATTTGTTGGTACTGTAAAAGTTTGAAATTCATCATTAAAAAATATAGTACCCGTAGATAAATTTAAAATATTTTCACTATCCAAATTATCCAAGTTATCCAAGTTATCCAAGTTATCCAAGTTATCTAATGAATATGTAATTCCAAAATCTATATAATTAATTTTACCATTAACAAATGATAATAATCTTTGATAGATTGAAATATTAGAACCATTTATTTGAATAACATTATCGTTTAATGTTGCATTAGCATCGATCATATAGTAACCATCTTGAATTTGGCTAATTCCTGATGATGTATTATGTAAAAGTTTTTGATAACTTGAATTTAAATTATTAGAATCATAAATATATATAGAATCAGAATATATAGTAAGAATTGAATTTAATGATGCGTAACAAATTCTTAATATTCCGCTAATAGAAATCTTATAAATATTATTAATATTGGTTGGGCAAATAGCAATGCCATCAGTATTAATTTCATATAATTTATTATTTTTAGTAATTCCTACTGTCAAATTTGATTTTGATTTTATTATTTCAGCTTTTGCAAAAGTTGTATCTGTTACATCCACAATATTATTTTTAGCTTTTAAAATATATTTATCACCTAATCCATTATCAGAAGTATATAATTGTATTTTATTACTTGTTTGAATACATGCTGCATTATTTAAATAATATCTATCTAATGTTGGCGAATAAATTAAATTAATTAAATATCCATCAGGTTGATTACCATTATTAAAATAATATAAACCACTCATTGAAGAATTATTTAAATCATTCGATGATACAACAATATCTATTAATGAATCACAACAATGTTTAAATAGTCTGACTATATTTGTTTCTGTATTAAAATAATAATATGTTTCACTCATAATATTTGGATTAACTGGATAAAAATTATATAATATATATTTTTGTAATTTTTTTGATACATCATTATCTATAATAAAATCAACATTTAATATTGGTGCTTCAATAAATGTTGATAATGTTGATATATTCGATCTTTTAGAATTAACTTTTACTTTATTTGTAGATCCAACATTAAATGGAATATCGCTAGATAATTTAACTGCTGATTTATTAATTCTAACAGCATCAACTAATGATGAACTATTATCATTAATATTTAATATTACTGGCGGTGCTTCAATATGATTTATCATATATACTTTTGTATTATCAACTGTTGCATCTGGAAATAATGTTAATATATCAGTATAAAATGTATGATCATCATTAATATTACTTGTGTTTTTATAAGGTTTTATAACATCTAGTATAACATCTATACTATTTAAATTTATTTTATCAAAATTATTATTTTCAGAAATTGTTTGTTTTTTTGTATTAGGATGATCTATTTGTTGATAATGTATATCATTATCATTAACATTTAATTCATTAACATGTAATTCATTGACATTTAATTCATTAACATTTTGATCAATTGTGATAACAGCAGATACATCTTGAATATCAACAATGTTACTATTTTCATTTATAATAACAGCAGATACATCTTGAATATCAACAACGTTATTTTCGTTATTTGTATCATTATATGATATAATTTGATTTTCTTCATTTGTAACATTAGATGATACAATTTGATTTTGTAAAGTATCTGATATTACAATGGTTGGTGTAACCAAAACTTGACCATTTGTTAATTTTGATAATTGTGTATTATTTGAATTTGCAATCCGTGATAATTTACGTCTAATTGAAATATCTCTATTTAAATTATTATTATTATTCATTATATATATACTTTAAATTATATATTTATTTTTAAAAATAGTTAAATATATTTATTTTTATATATTTTACATATTATTTTTATATTTAGTTATTTAATGCAATATATACAAATAGATGGTACATATACTTATATTGATAATGTTAAATCATTAAAGATAGGGGATATAATTAAATTAATTGCAAATCCATTAAATAGATTAAATGCAGATGCCATAGGTGCATATACATTAAATGGTAAAAAGATAGGTTATATACCATTCAAAGCAACACAAATAGATATTAATGGGAAATATGTAATATCTAAAATTAATTTATCTCAATTAAATCCAATATTATTAATTTCAAAAGAATTTGATGTTAGCAATTTTATTCATTGTGAGCCATATATTATAACATTTTTAAAAAATAAAACACTTAGATATATTGAAACACCATTAGAATTAACAAATGATTTAAAAAAATTTGCAAAACAATTACAAATACAAAATTCTGGTATTAATAAAATTGGTATATGCGAATTTGATGATTATTTTACTACATTATGTATAGAAACAAATGATTCATCTAATGTTTTTTATACAGTAACAAAAAAATATTATGATTTAAATATATTTAAATATGATGAATTTTTTAAATTTGGTCTTATAACAAAATGCATATATCAACAGTTTCAAATTCATCGTTTAGAAAAATATTTAGAAATAAATTATAAATTTTTATCAAGTAAAAAAATTAATAATTTAATTAAATCAAAATATATTAATAATGATTTATTATTAGTAAATTCAGGTTTTAAACAAATAAAAACTAATGATTTAATTATATTAGATAATCAAATAATTAAATTAATTGATATACCTGATTATACTCTAGATTTTATTAAATTATTAGTTCAATATTTAGTTGATACAACTAATCATGATAACTTATTTAATCCAAATAAATTATTAAAATTATTAAATAAAAATGAAATAATGTTAAATAAATTTAATGCTAATTATTTATTAAATATGTTTCCAAATATAAAAATTGGCGGTATATGTTATAATCATAAATTAAAATTATATTGTACTATTGATTTATTTGATGATGATAATATAATTGAAATATCTGATATTGAAATATCTGATATTGAAAAAATTAATCATACATTTTTAATCAAATTATTAATAAAGTTAATAATTTCAGGAAAAAAAATAATTAATATATATAACCCAATTACTGGAATATTATTTCAACAGGAAATATCAAATGAACTTAAAAAAAATATTTTAAATTCAATTATTATTTAAAAATATATTAATTATTATGAGTTTAAAAATATTTTTTTAAATCTTACATTTAATATATGTCTGATAATCTAACTTCTAATAAATTAATGTCTGATAACATTAATAATATAATTGGAAATGATACAACTTGTGATCAAACTAAATTATTAAATATTCTCAATAATAATAATAATAATTCTAGTTTTTTTAAATTGGCAATAAAAAAAATATATAATAATAAATTATATATTTGTATTGCTGTTATAATATTACTTTTAGGTATTGTATTATATTATTTAAAAATGAAAACTAATAAAAAAATAAATGAAAAGACATCATCGTGCGACAATAATAAACCAACACCTAAAAAATCTAATGATAATGTTGCACAAAATAATTTAAATTTACTATCAACACAACCAACTTTGCCATCTATGTGTGAAAGTAATATGTTACAACAACAGATACATCGACAAAAAATATTTGATAAACAAAATAATTTACAATCAAAACAAAAACAAAAACAACAAAATAATCATAAAGATAACCTAAAACAAAATAAATTGTGTACACAAGTAAAAGTACAAGACCAAGAACAAGACCAAGACCAAGAACAAGACCAAGAACAAGACCAAGAACAAGACCAAGAACAAGACCAAGAACAAGACCAAGACCAAGAACAAGACCAAGATCATGAACAAGATCATGAACAAGATCAACAACAACAACAACAACAGCAACAACATCAAGATCAATTATTAGAATCAGATAGTTCTGAACAAGATGATTTGTCTGACATTTCAATTAAATTATATGAAGATGATAATGTTTCACAACATAATTTAACTAAATCTGAATTACATGCAATTAATCAAAAACTTGCATCAATGAATAAAGATAAACTATAATAGAATGAAATTGAATAAAATAACATATTATATTCAAAAATAAAACAATGGTTTATTTTTTTGATACTTTTTTTATTTTTTTTTTAGCTGTTTTTTTTGATGATTTTTTAATTGGTTTTTTTGATGATTTTGTCGATGATTTTTTTGATGATTTTGTCAATGATTTTGTTGATGATTTTTTTGATTGTTTTATTAATGCACATTTAGGATCCATTTTAAAAGAATTACGTCTATTATCCTTTGGTACAATATTTATTACACATTTTGATTTTACACCATATAATGGTTCAGTACAACCTTTATGATTATTTTCATTTATTTTTTTAGGGTTTTCTAAACATCTTGATCTAAAATGTTCATATGTATCTCTTACATCTTCATAACATAAACCGGATGTTTTATTTAACATTTTATTAATTGATTCATGTAAATTATAAATAAATCTACTTAATACATCACGATTTTTAAAGTCATCCATAGAAAAATGTATTTTACTTAAATTATCACGGCAATATTTACAAGGTAATATATTTTGTAAATTACTATAAAAATTATAATAATTCTTTTTTTGTTCTTCAGATGGATTTATAGGATAATTAAAACTAATTGTATGTAATATATGCCACATTGGTGGACCCCATATTGATGTCATCATTCCGTCTCCTGATATATAATCATTTTCTGAAAAAACATATTTTTTACTCATTATAAATAGTAAAGAAAATATTTATTATTGTTTTTAAGTTTGTTTTTAAGTTTGTTTTTAAGTTATAAAATAATAGATTTTTTTAGGGTTTTATTAATTACCCCCAAATTGAGAATCTGAATCATTATCTAATTGAATACAACCACTGGTTGGTTCAAAATATATTGTATCATCTAATTTATTAATACCTTTATTGGATATAAATTTATATCTATAATGATTTTTTAATAAAAGTATTATTTTTTCAGAATGAGCTAATCCAACATGAACAATTACTGATTTATTCTTATTATGTAAAATAATATTAGCACAAATATTCCATTCCATAATTTCATCTAATAAATCATTTATATCATTTAAAAAACTTTTTTTAGTTTTAATATTTTTATTTAAATAATGTAAATACTTGTTTAATATTAAACTATAATTATTTTTAATTTTTTTAAAATGTTTACCTATATTAGTATTTTTTAAATGGGTAACATTATAATTTAATAAATTATTTTTAAAAAATGGATCTTTCATACTAAAAAAGTTATCAATATTTTTAATATATTCTTTGAATGTTATATCATATGATGAATCTATATTTGTATCATTAAAAATTATTTCCCAACTAAATGGTATTAACGTTGGTCTTATATCAAGACCAGTAATTATTTTTGGATTATTTAAATAAATTTTTTTTAAAGATTGTGTATGTTTTGCTGTTGGCCATAATTCTTCTAATTCAACATTATTACGAGGTACTTCTTCTAATAAAATTTTACTTGTTGGAAATTTTGTTTTAAACCATACAGCAATATCAATGTTATTAGGACATGATTCTAAATCATCGTGTTTATCAGCAAAAATAATAACTTTTTTTCGTGTAATATTATTTTCAAATATTGTATATCCAATTGTTCCATATAACATTTTCATTATATTAATATAATATAATATAATGAGAAAATATAAATATTATTTTGTAAAGTAAAAATTATTCAATCACATATCACCATCATCATATGCATCATCTGCATCAACTGCATCATCTGCATCATCATCATCATCAGCATCATCATCATCAACATTTTTATCTTTAATATCTTTAATATCTGCAAATTCTTCTATATTATAATTGTGAAATGGTTTCATAATTGGTGAACTAGTATGATAAATCCACCAAATGCGTGTTAATAACTTTCCAAATATTTTACTTAAGCCCAGAATCTTAGAATGAAAACAAAAGTGTTGAATAGTTTTAATTTTTTCACCAAATGCCAATAATTCATGTCTTAATACATCAGTTTCATCTTCTGACATACTTTTAATTACTGAATTTTGCCTGATTGACATAAATAATCGATTGTCAATTAACTCTGGAATATCAATTTCCAAGTTAGAAAGAATGCCAGGAATTTCAGAATATGGTGCAGTGTTTAATAGCTCTGGATCTTCTAATACATTATCAATATTTGTTGTGGACCTTGTACCAATAAATCTACATAAAAAATGAGCTAATTCAATCTGATTATTTTCACGTGTGTGATCTTTACCAGAGAATGCCCTATTTAAATATTTTAATATTAATGATGCAATTAAACATTCATTATCATATCGAAGTTTCCAATTCATATGAAGATGATTAATGTCATCACTCACAAATCCAAATTTCCAACTATGATTATAATTTGTTTTAATTCCTTCTAAATACTCTGAACAGTCTTCATCACTAATTTCAGTATCTAAAAAGTTTTTACAAGTATTATCCCAATTCTGATTAGTTTTGTAAATTTCACTAATTTTATTAGCATGTGGAATAGTAAAAATGACATTTGATGATCCTGTTACAGTTGGCGGTTCACTAATAGATAATTCTTTAATCCGATCCCAAGAATAACCAGCAAAAATAACATTACCTTCTTTATCAAGTCCTCTACGTCCAGCTCGTCCAGACATTTGCTGAAATAACATAGAATCAAGATCATCTTCTAATTTATCATCTCTAATTACAACAACGCATCTAAAAGGCATACTAACACCGAAAACAAGTGACAAATCACTAAATACAATAGCAAGTTGTTTTTGACAAGCAAGTGTTTGAACTAATCTAAGATATGGGTCTGGTAATCCTTTAGCATAAACGCCAACACCTCTCCATAGTAATTTGATCATAAAATGATAATATTCGCCAGTATTTGGAAAGTACTTTTTTAATTGATTTACCCAATCATCAACAGTATCTTCTGTAAAGTATTGTGTTGAATTAAGAATAAAATCAGTGTGTGGTTCTTGAATTGATGTAGTCTCAATTTGTTGTTCAGTAGTTGATTTAACTACACTGTCATGATAACCAGCACGTTTAAGTGTAACACCTCCAAGCATTTCTTTAAATTCTTTCTTGGAATTAGATTTAGTATTATTTGTTTCATTGTCAACCGTTTTTTGCTTTTTTTCTATTCTATGCGCCATTTTTAGAACTTTAATACGATCTTGCACAAGCTTAGGATATTTTGTTTCTTCACATTCTTCAAGATTTTTTGCAAATTCACGAGCCATTCGTAAACAAGCAATTGTATTCTTTTGAAAAAATATAGCTGGTGTTTTATCTTGTGTTTTTAGTTTAAAGGCCAAATTAACAAGATTGGTCGATGATGAATTAAGGCATTCGTGTTTGTAACTATTGACAACGTCCATAATACCTTTAGAGTCTGTCTTATATGTACATACAATAAAATTAATTAATAATGTAAAGTATGCATATGCATCTGTCAACTCAATACGAGCGATATCTTTAAAATATAAATTTGGTTCAAGCTCCCCTATATCATATTTTTCTTTTAATTTCATTGCTAGATCCCATGCATTAGGTGGTGTTGGTTGCAAATTCTTTGTTAAAATTGTTTCATCTTCTATTTGAGATTCATCAATAAGAGCAAGTGGATGCAATGATTCAAGTTTGTCTGTTGATGAATCATAATAAAATCTTTGCATATTAAAAAATCTTTTCGAACAAACTACTTTTTTAATTGGCTGGGTAGGACAAATCTTTTTAAACCAGTCTACCAATTCATCAGTGTTACCAATAGTTGCAGATAATGCTAAAATAGGCACATTTGGAATAACTTTAATAATATGTTCCATTGCACTGCCTTCTGGTTTTCCAATCATGTGAATTTCATCAAATACTAACCACTTAAAATCAATATTAATAAATGGTAAATAATCCACAATTGAATCAGGTGTTCCCACAAGTGCTTGTGAACTATTAATACATTTAATTAATTCATCACGTGAAGGATGTGTCTGATATGTTTGTGTAATAATAGGTACATTGCTATCAATAATGCTTCCAATATATGCAGACATTTGCCATGCAAGTGCATCAGTTGGAACAATAAACAATGTTCGACCTTTGGTTGTTGCATAACTAGATAATACTGATTTGCCGGCTGATGTTGGTGCATTATTAATTACAGAAATATTTTGATCAATAGCATTAATAACTTCAATTTGCCATTCATCTAATTTTTGAAAACCTTGCATATTAAGCGGTGGCATCTGTGAATGAAACCTAGTAAATTGTAGTTCAATTAAATTTAATGTTTTAACAATATCATTCATTTTTTCTATTTGTACTGAATACTCTTTTGATAATTCTGGTGTAATATTAAACTGACTTTCTTGTAATCGCAAATAAATATTTCCAATAATTTCTTTATCTGATTTTTTTAACATTAGATCAAGCGTATGGAGCAAACGTTTAGCACGTCCTTCTTTTGTGTGAACGTTTGCTGCAATACCTTGTTTATTTACAGCAATATAATCAGTTTTAATTGCTTGTAATTTTGTATTTGTATAATTATCATAAATAATCTGTTCATTTGTTTTAAGAACATCACCATTTTCTTTTTTAACACATATTAACTCTTCACGTGTTGGTGCTGGATTAATATACTGATGAATATGTGCAGGATTGAAACCATTAGATGGCTTCATTGATACTTTAATATTAGCTTCAGTGTCGGGGTTATGTTTTTTTATGAAAAAAGAAAATTCCCAATTTCCTTTATTAAGTTTATAAGCTTCTCTAAGAGCTTTTAACTTGGCTTGCTTTTTAGCAAGTCTGGTATTTGTATTATTTGATGGTCTGTAAAATTTAGACATTAAAAAGTGTATTCTAATTATTTGATAATATTAATATTTCAATTTTTATTGTATAAAAATCTATGGCAATCTTTATTGTATAAAAATATAGTTTATATAAAGACGTGTTTATAATAAACTCTTTTAATTAGTGTTTATTATAACCTCATTTAAATTAAATTATTTATAAAAGATATTTTTATAATATTTTTCATAAAAATAAAATAATAAAAATATAAATAAATTATAGCTATATT
>Ga0114958_10002832_pt1 | contig 12701 bp, 9 predicted proteins | sample C_130208_EF_Meta_FD_89577 | JGI IMG/M metagenome (GOLD analysis project Ga0114958, IMG submission 89577) | Freshwater microbial communities from Lake Croche, Canada to study carbon cycling - C_130208_EF_MetaG | ecosystem: Environmental > Aquatic > Freshwater > Lake | place: Lake Croche, Canada... | reverse complement strand
ATCGGTATATTTCTTGACTTTCTCCTCCCAGGTCAAAAGGATCTCCCAATTATAAGGATCCAATCCCATTTTGACACGATCGAATTCGGTAATAAGCAGACTTATAAACAAACGGCTGCTCTCCTCCGTAGTTTCTAATAGAACAGCCTCTATTCCTGATTTATCGATTCGCGGAACTTGACCCGACACACTTTCAATCGTTTTATAAATCCCGTATAATTTTTGAGCAACCTGCTCTTGGCTTAAGGCAGTGCTATCATATTTTCTATTGCTTTCCGAAATTTCAGATAAATATCGGGTGCGATGTGGCGGTATAACAAATATTTTCTCGCTCATTTCCCTCGTAATCTCAAAACTGGATTTCAAATCCGAATCCGTTTTGGCTTCCACTTTAGCCATGATCGCTTTATAAAGCGTATTCATCCCTGGATCATTAAATTGCGAAGCTATTGTACCATATACTGGCAACAAATCTAAGGCGGTATCCCAAAGTTGATGGTTGCGCTGATATTGCTTTCGAACATCTCGCAAGGCATCTAATGCACCTCGCTTATCAAATTTATTCACAGCTACTAAATCTGCAAAATCAAGCATGTCTATTTTTTCCAATTGGGTAGCAGCCCCAAATTCAGGTGTCATCACATAAAGAGAAACATCCGAATGATCCATAATCTCGGTATCGGACTGACCAATACCGGACGTTTCCAAAATAATGATGTCGTATTTTGCCGCTTTTAAAACTTGGATGGCTTCAGAGACATATTTTGACAAAGCCAAATTAGATTGGCGCGTGGCCAAAGAACGCATATAAACTCTGGAGTCGTTAATGGCATTCATCCGAATCCGGTCTCCCAAAAGAGCTCCTCCTGTTTTTCTTTTCGAGGGATCTACTGAGATCAAACCAATGGTTTTCGTTGGAAAATCAACTAGAAAACGACGTACTAATTCATCAACCAACGAAGATTTACCTGAACCTCCCGTGCCTGTAATTCCCAAAACAGGGGTTTTACAGCCTCTATTTTTCGCGTGTATGGCATCCAATACCGGAGCAGCAACTTCTGGGTAATTTTCTGCTGCCGATATAATTCGAGCTATAGCCCGTGGATTTCGCTCTTCAAGTTGATTCAACTCATCCTTCAGTTGATTACCAATAGGATAATCAGAACGAGAGACCAAATCGTTAATCATACCCTGCAATCCCATTGCGCGACCATCATCAGGCGAATAGATTTTTGTGATGCCATAGGCTTCTAATTCGGCAATTTCAGTAGGCAAAATAACGCCACCGCCGCCACCAAATAATAGTATGTGAGCTGCCCCTTTTTCCTTTAGCAAATCATACATATATTTAAAATATTCGATATGACCTCCCTGATAAGAAGTCATTGCAATGGCATTCGCATCTTCTTGAATCGCCGTATGAACCACTTCTTCAACACTGCGGTCATGACCAAGGTGTATAACCTCAACTCCTGTCGATTGTATGATTCGACGCATGATGTTAATCGCTGCATCATGACCATCAAAAAGAGAGGCAGCAGTAACAATTCGTACTTTATTTTTAGGAATATAAGGCGTTTGTGGCTCCATTATGCGAATATGATAATTTATCGTGCAATCTACAATTTTAAAAAAAGCAGTCCTATTAAATAAAACTTAAAATAATAGGATAAATCAGTTTGGTTTTTGAAAAATAAGTTTAGTTTTGAAAAAAAAATTAGACGGTTTTACGATAACCGTTAAACTTGCAAAAGGCAGAATTACAGCATTTAAAACAAGATTTTTCATAACTGAATTTGCTTGAGCAAAATAAAATTAGAGGAACAAAAAGAAAACGATGACACAGATTACCATACTCATAAATTGCAAAGACCAAAAGGCTATTATCGCAGCTGTAACCAATTATATCGCTTCCATCGAAGGAAATATTATTTATCTGGACCAGCATGTCGATGCCGATCAGAATGTGTTTTTCATGCGTCTGGAATGTGAAGTACTAAAAGAAAAATGGAGCTTAGATGCTATTAAAAAGGATTTCCAAATCAATTTAGCGACCCCTTACCAAATGTCTTGGGAAATGTATACCAAGGAACAGAAGCCTAAAATGGCACTATTTGTTTCAAAATACGACCATTGCCTCTATGATATCCTTGGACGCTATAGCGCAGGAGAATTAGTGATAGAAATTCCTTTAATCATTAGCAATCACGAAGATTTAAAACCGATTGCCGAGCGATTCGAAATCCCTTTTTATCATGTGCCTTTTTCAAAAGACTATAAAGTTGAAGGGGAACAAAAGCAGTTGGATTTATTAAAAGAATTTAAGATTGATTTCATAGTACTTGCTCGTTACATGCAAATTATTACACCCAATCTAATTGCAAAGTATCCCAATAAAATCATCAACATCCACCATTCTTTTTTACCCGCTTTTCCGGGTGCCAAACCCTATCATTCGGCATTTAAAAGAGGGGTCAAAATTATTGGCGCCACCAGCCATTACGTGACCGAGGAATTAGACGAAGGTCCTATAATTGAACAAGATACAACCCGAGTATTACACAGTCATTCCATAGAAGATTTCATCATGAAAGGTCGTGATTTAGAACGAATGGTACTATCAAGAGCCATCAAACTACATTCCGAACATAAAACAATGGTCTACAGCAATAAAACAGTCATTTTTTCCTAATACAAGCCAGAAGGAACTAACAGTCCTAAAAAGAAATAAAACCTAAAAACAACATACCAACTAACAACCATTGTATCGACTTACTTATTTGCCCCACTTTAAAAATTATAAACATGAAAAAAATTCTAGTCCTTCTAATTTTACTACCTCTGATTGGATCAGCTCAATTCAAAAATTTAATTAAAATTGCCAAGGAAAAAACAACTACTTTTTCAAAACCCAATAATGAACTGGATATTAGCGCCGGACTTAAAGAAGCTTTAAACAAGGGCATCACAGAGCAGGTATCTAAATTAATGGCTCCCGATGGTTTTTACAAAAACGAAGCTGTTAAGATTATAATGCCAGAAGAACTCCAAAAAGTAGACGCTACTTTAAGAAAGCTAGGCTTTGGCAATCTCGCCAACGAAGGTATAAAATCGCTCAATCGTGCTGCGGAAGATGCAGTTAAAGAAGCTTCACCTATTTTTGTAAATGCCATTAAAAACATGACGGTCAATGATGCTAAAGGAATAGTTCTAGGCGCTGATAATGCAGCTACAACCTATCTGAAAACAACAACAAATACCGATTTATACGCTAAATTTAATCCGGTCGTTCAACAATCTATTGGCAAAGTAGGTGCCGATAAAGTTTGGGCTTCAATAATCAAAAAATACAACGGACTGCCTTTCATCTCTAAAGTAAATCCGGATATTAATGATTATGTGACTCAAAAAACTTTGGACGGGGTATACAAAATGATTGCGGTTGAAGAAAAAAATATTCGATCCAATCTGAACGCTAGAACTACTGAACTTCTAAAAAAAGTATTTGCCCTGCAAGATTAATATTAACAGAATTAAAACAAATTCATAACATTGTATTAACGCAATAACATGCAAATATAATAGACCTTTGTAACGTAATAATTGGTTTTTATTATTTGGTTTTGAGTTAGTTAAAAAACCTTGCCAGTGCTTTCCCGAGTACTGGCTTTTTTATGTAACGCTGTGAATAAAAGAAATTACATTAGTATTAAAAATGGCGGCCTGCTCTACATTTACCACATGACCACATTGCTGAATTACAAACAACTGCGAAGATTTATAATGCTTCTCGACAACCAACCGGACCGAAGGTAAAAACATATAATCTTCTTCTCCCATCACATATAAAGTAGGAATATTAAGCTCTACTTGGCGAAACCATTTGAGTATGGGATTGATTTCTGCAGTGAGCTTAAACCATTTGATAAATTCCTTTCGATATAATTTCTTGGCCTCATTTAGAAAAAGCAGACGCGAATTCTTATGATTTTTCTTAGGCATAATTACAAATGCAAAAAATTGATACAATACCAAATAAGGCAATACATACTTAAACATGTTGCCTAATCGCATCAATACTTGTGAACGAAAATTCATCTTTAGAATTGCACCGCCCAGGATCATACTTTGTACGCGTTCCGGATGTAGTTCTGCTAATTGCCGAATCAAAATAGTACCTAGTGAAATACCGACAAAATGAGACTTCTCAATCTTCAAATGATCCAATACCTCCAATATATCATGGGCCAATGCCGAAAAAGTATATTTCTGTTTAAATGCCGACTTCAAACTAGCCTTTGAGGCACCATGACCGCGCAAATCCAACAACAATACATTATATTTTTTTTGAAAATCCCGAATCTGCTTGAACCATATAGACGAACTCCCTCCAGCTCCATGGACAAAAGTCACCCATTGGCTGCTATTCGGATTTTCGTATTTGGTATAATGGATCAAGGCTTTAGTTTTGATTTTTGTAAATATATAATTTTTTTTAAGAATACAACCACAAGAAAAATAAGATACGACAATTCAACTGAACAAACTAACTCGGGTTAGTGCCCCGAACCTATACCGAAGAGGCAAAGCTATCTGCGGCAAAAAATTGATTTCGAACAACTGCGTATAATAATTATTCTTTTGACTTTATGAAATTTAAACTTTCAACTTACGTGGATTATATTTTAGAATGCAAAATTCGGAAATAATCAAACGACTTTAACAATCGGCTCCCGTACCAAGAGAACATTTCACCATCTACAAAAACAGTGCGGGCGTGATGCGTAAACCGTCCTATTTCAAAAGCATCTTCTTCTTTGAAAGGATAAGGCTCTGAAGATAGAAATACCAAATCGGGATCACCCTCCAATCGTATTTTCTTAATTTCTATTTCGGGATAGCGGGATCGGTTGGCATAAATATTTTCAAAATGATTCAATTGCAGCATTGCATTAATATAGGTTTCCGATCCAGCAACCATAAAGGGGTCTTTCCAAATAAAATAAGCTGCTTTTAAAATAGGTTTCTCTTCTACGAATTTTTCAAACTCCTGCAAGGCAAAACCAATTTTTTCATTCCATTTCTGAGACTCGGTCCTACAATTAAAAAGCGGACCAAAATCGGCAATCATCTTGAAATTATCGGATATCGTCAGTATATCCGTGACCCAAACCGGACAAATAGTACGCAATTCAGCAACCATCTCTGGGGTATTTTCTTCCTTATTGCAAATGATAATATCGGGTTGCAGCAATCTAATTTTCTCGAAATGTACTTTCTTGGTTCCTCCAACAATTTTTTTGGTAGATTGAAGATGATAGGGATGAACGCAGAATTTAGTAATCCCAATAATCCGAGCCTCCAAACCCAAATCATATAGCAATTCAGTTATAGAGGGTACTAAGGATATTATGCGCTGCGGACTACTGTCAAAAGAATGACGGGTCCCCATTTGATCAAAAAGAGTTATCATGCATTTTATTTAAACTTGAATAAGTAAACTTTTCAAAGTCGAGCAAAGTCGTACTTTTGACTTTAACCTAAGCCTGTTTTAAGATCGCTTCCATTTCCAACTGCATATTCAAAGCCTCTGCTCTCGCTTTTTCCACAAAGTCCAAGCCATTGGAGGCATAGATAATAGCTCGTGATGAATTAATCAACAAGCCTACTTTCGAATTCATTCCGTATTTACAAACTTCCGAAAGGCTTCCTCCCTGCGCACCTACGCCTGGTACAAGTATAAAACTATCAGGAATAATTTTACGGATTTCTGTGAAATATTCTGCTTTTGTAGCACCGACCACATACATTAGATTTTCAGAATTCGTCCAACTTTTAGAAGTTTCCAAAACCTGCTGATACAAAGGAGCTCCATTTACCGTTAAAGTTTGAAAATCAAAGGCGCCGGCATTAGAAGTCAATGCTAAAAGAATAGTATGTTTGTTTTCGAAAGCCAAAAAAGGCTCTACTGAATCTTTCCCCATATAAGGAGCAACAGTAATACTATCAAAATTCAAATCTTCGAAGAAAGCTTTGGCATACATTGATGAAGTATTACCAATATCGCCGCGCTTGGCATCTGCAATCGTAAAAATTTCAGGATAGCTATTGTTGATATATTCAATTGTTTTTTGCAAAGCAACCCATCCCTTCAAACCATAGGCTTCAAAAAAAGCAATATTGGGTTTATAAGCAACAGCCAAGTCGTGCGTTGCATCAATAATCGCCTTATTGAATTCAAAAATCGGATCTTCTAAATCCAATAAATGCTTTGGAATTTTATTCAAATCAACATCCAAACCAACACATAGGAATGACTTTTTAATTCTGATTTGTTCTATTAATTGCTTTGTAGTCATTTGTTGGGTGATATATTAAACCTTGGAATCAACATACTTTTTTAAGGATTGAATTCTTTTTTGTATTGTATTTAATTCTAAAATTATTTCTAAATACAAAACTTCATTAATAAACCCAACTTCTTTTGCAATTTCAATTTGAGTCTCCAATTCAAAAGAGGAGCCTAAGCTAATTTGCAAAAAATAAGAAAAATCTTTATGAGAACTTCTGGAACAACCTTCTGCAATATTGCTTGGAATTGAAACAGCACATCTATTAATTTGAGAAACAATTCCATATTTTTCTTCTCTTGGAAATTTTGCTGTGATAAGATAAATGGTCTTAACTAATAAAACAGAACATTTCCAAACTTCCAATTCCCTAAAGTTTCTCATATATTTCACTTTTTACCAAAACCAAATACCCAACACCCAAGACCCTACTAGAATACCTCGCTGGCTTCTTTTAATTTCTCAGTATTATTAACTAATGCTAACTCATCAACAATTTTCTGAATGTCACCATTCATGATGTTTCCGAGATCATACAAAGTCAATCCTACACGGTGATCGGTTACACGTCCTTGTGCGTAATTATAGGTACGGATTTTAGCGGAACGGTCTCCAGAACTTACCTGAGACGTTCGCGTTGTAGCGTCTTCGGCTTGTTTTTTAGCTAATTCTTGTTCGTATAAACGGGAACGCAAAACGCCAAAAGCCTTGTCTTTATTCTTATGTTGTGATTTCTGATCCTGACATTGCGCCACTAATCCTGTAGGAATGTGTGTCAATCGAACGGCCGATTTGGTTGTATTTACCGATTGACCACCTGGTCCTGAAGAACAGAAAAAATCCACACGCACATCATTCATATCAATTTGTACATCAAATTCCTCTGCTTCCGGCAAAACCATCACGGTTGCTGCCGAAGTGTGAACGCGTCCTTGTGTTTCTGTTTGCGGAACTCTTTGCACCCGGTGTACACCAGCCTCAAATTTCAAAGTACCATAAACATCTTCGCCGGTAACTTCAAAAATCACCTCTTTGAAGCCACCCGAAGTTCCTTCGTTCATATCGACAACCGAAGTTCTCCATCCCCTGTTTTCACAATATTTCGTGTACATACGGAACAAATCCCCTGCAAAAATACTCGCTTCATCCCCACCGGTACCGGCACGAATCTCAACCATCACATTTTTAGCATCTTCTGGGTCTTTAGGGATCAACATGAATTTGATTTCCTCTTCCAGTTCTGGCAATCGTTCCTTCGCTTCATCGAGTTGCATCTTGGCCATATCGGTCATATCGGCATCACTGTTATCCGCAATTATTTCGTTGGCTTCGTCAATATTAGCCATTAGCATTACGTACTCGTCCCGCTTTTCAGCCAAAGCTTTTAAACTTTTATATTCTTGATTCAATTGCACATAACGCTTCTGATCCGAAATCACATCCGGCTGGATGATCAAATCGGAAATCTCATCAAAACGTTGTTTTACTATTTGAAGTCTATCTAACATTTTATTATTCCTTTATTTAGAGTACAAAATTACGAAAAAAGTATTCAGTTTGCAAGGCTCCCTTTTTACAAATTGCCAAACATTTACCAATACCTAATGACATAATCCTTCCTCAAAGTTTTTTACTTTGACAAAGGTTTAAATATTCGCCTTTCGAATTTCCAGTTCGCAAAATCATCGCCTTACTATTGACTATCCGTATCCACCCAAGCAACCCCATTATTTTAAAACCAGAAGCCTTAAACAAATCTTTAGTTAAAGAGGTGGCATTAGGCCGCTCTTCTGGATTTAGTTCTTTTTCTTCTGAAATTCTTTCAATCTGTTCATTTCTTGGATTTTTAGCACTACTAAACGGCCCTTTTGTTGATTGTAATCTTATGCTTTTTCGAATTTCCGCAAGCTTCAGCCCTTGGTTCTATCATAACAAACATCTCTTCTTGTTGATTCCTGATCATATTATTTGAATCAACAAAGCTAAGACGCCACTCTTAGTTGTAAAAACAGGTTCTTAGTTTGGAGAATAAGTTAAAATGAGATGAATAAAAGAATTGAACACGATAGATAAAAGACTTTAAATAAGGTGGATAAATGAATAGAAATAGGAAAGTTAAATAGCTTAAAATCGGGTGGTTAAAATAACAAAAATTGACTAGTATAATTCTCTAAAATGAAGCAAGTACTCACTAGACTGCACTCCTTTTCCTGCTTCACCTCTTTGTTATTTACTTTATAAATACCTTTTTTTTACACTAAGGTAACATTGACCTTATTCCTTTTAATATGTCCCGTTTAGTACCATTATAACACTTTAATCTTCCGTTTTTTAGGCAAATTACTGTTAATATTGCGCAAAATTGTGACGCTTTATGAATTTTTATGCTATAGATTTTTTATTAAACAACTGTTCTATTTAGCATTAAATTTTAAGATTAGCACTTCAATTAAAAATAAAAACTAAAAATTAATTAGTGTGGAATTTAAGACTAGTACTTAAAATAAAAACAAAAAATTAATTAGTGTGGAATTTAAGACAAGAACTTTAAATAAAACTAAAAACAAAAAATAAACACAAATAATAAATTGGAATGAAAATTAAAGTAGTAATTAAAAAAACAAACATGAAATTTTTTAACACATTTGTCCTTTTATTGGTTTCTCAATTCTTTTTTGCTCAGAATACGGCCTCGATAAGCGGATCGGTAATAAGCGATTCTAATGGTGGCGGATTACCCGGCGTTAACGTCCTTATTCGAGAATTGAAATTAAGCACTGCCACTGATTCCAACGGTAAATTTACTTTTAGAAATGTACCTTCCGGTTCTTTTGATGTGGAACTATCCTTAATAGGGTATGATCGCAAAATTATTTCGGAAGTAATCACTAAAAAAAATGAAATCACTTCTTTAAACACGACTCTAGTTGAAAGTAAAAATGTACTTCAAGAGGTCGTGATTACAAAAACCAAGGCGAAAGCCGAATCGGTAAAATCACTATTGATTATGCAAAAAAATAGTGTCAGTGTATCCGACGGTATATCGGCAGAAACGATTCGAAGAACACCCGACAAAACTACTTCCGATGTATTAAAAAGAATTAGTGGCGCTAGTATCCAAGACAATAAGTTCGTTATTATTAGAGGTTTGAACGACCGTTATAATTTTGCTTTAATTAACGGTGCACCGCTTCCTAGTTCGGAGCCAGATCGAAAAGCGTTTTCTTTTGATATATTCCCTTCGAACATGCTAGATAATATCATGATTACCAAAACCGCTTCTCCAGATCTTCCGGGAGAATTCGCTGGAGGTGTAGTTCAGATTAACACTAAATCCGTTCCAGACAAAGATTTTCAAACCTTGACTGTTGGTTCTGGTTACAATACTATAACTACTTTTAAAAATGAAAAAACCTATAAAGGAAGCGGAACTGACTTCCTGGGCTTTGACAATGGAGCAAGAGCATTGCCTTCTGCAATTTTGAGTACAGCACAAATGCAATCAGAAGATCATGCTTTACAAAATCTTAAAATAGCACAAAGTTTCGAAAACGATTGGTCTATCAATAATTCAAGATTTAAACCGAATACTTCCTTTCAATACTCTTTTGGAAAACATTATAGTATAGGAGACAAAACTTTGGGTATGGTATTTTCTCTATCCCACAATAGCACCAACAATTACAATTCTGTAAGCCGTAACGATTATACAAGTCCTGGAAATTTGAATGCGCATTATAATGACAATAACTACAGCCAACAAATTTTAACCGGTGCCTTAGCGAATTTTTCTTTAAAGTTTAACGAGAACAATAGCATTACCTTTAAAAATATCTTGAGCTTGAACTCTAATGATTTAGTTGTAGAACGCTCTGGTCAAGCCGATGTTACGAATACCTATTTAACCAATTCTAATGTGAGATGGTTTACCTCTAATAAAATATATTCAGGTCAGCTGAATGGGGAACATTATATTGTAAAACCAAAAATTAAAATCAGTTGGAATGGATTCTACAGTAACATTCAACGCGCAATCCCTAATTTAAGAAGAAATTCTTATTCAACGAATACCGATCCTACTGCTGACAATTTCAAAATTCCTTATTTGAATATTTCAACCAATGAGGCGGGTAGTAATAGTTATGCGGGCTCCATGTTTTATTCCCAAAACAAAGAATCCATTAATGGCGGTAGAATTGATTTATCTAAAAAATTTAATCTGGGTGAAAACTCCACAAATGAACTTAAAATAGGTGCTTTCATACAAAATAGAAATAGAAATTTCTATTCCAGAAACCTATATTACAAACTTTTTGATTATCGAAATACGCAAGAAGGCTTGTTGAATCAACCCGAATCAACTGTGTTTTCTCCTACTAATATGAGTACAACTGGATTCAGCATTTTTGAACAAACACAAGATAAGGATTCCTATGATGCAGGCTCTAGATTGAATGCTGCCTATGCCATGTTAGACAACCGCTACAACAAATTTAGATTCGTTTGGGGAGTTCGCTTAGAGCATTATTCACAAACATTATCAACAAAATATCAAAACATTTCTTTGAACAACAAACAACAAGATATTTTACCATCGGCTAATTTTATTTATTCTATTAATAAAGAGCAAAATTTACGTTTGAGTTATTCTAAAACGGTGAACAGACCCGAATTCAGAGAATTAGCCCCTTTTGCTTTTTATGATTTTACCACTCAGTTTCTTACGGAAGGTAACCCTGACTTAAAAATAGCTCAAATCCAAAACTTGGATTTGCGATACGAAGTTTATCCAGGTAAAGGACAACTGATTTCCTTTTCTTATTTTAGAAAAAACTTCAGCAATCCAATAGAGCTTAAACAAACTACCAATAAAAACATAAAGTATGTGAATGCCGATAGAGCACTCAATACAGGTATTGAATTGGAATTCAGAACCTTGCTTAGTTCTGTTTTTAAATCTGAAAATACTACTATATTAGATGATATAACCTTGTTTTCTAACCTAGCTATTATTAAATCAAAAGTAGATGTAAGTAGTTTTCATGAAAGTGATGACAGTCGACCAATGCAAGGACAATCGCCTTATGTTTTTAATGCGGGGCTACAATATATGAACAAAGAAAATGGCTGGGTAATCTCTTCTAATCTCAACCGAGTAGGAAATAGAATTGCCATTAGTGGAAATGACAATAACCCATCCATTTGGGAAAAAGCCAGAACTTTTGTAGACATGCAATTGGCAAAATCCTTTAAGAACAACCAATTTGAAATAAAATTAAACATTCAAAATATATTGGCTCAGGATTTAATCTTTTATCAAAACAACACTCCAGATGGAAATAATGATTTTAACATCCCTGCAATAGTTGCAAAGAGCAATTCTATTTTCACAGGAGATAGACGAAATAACAATGGGTATAATGCTCAAATAGATGACGCTATTTGGATTACCAAATTTGGAAGAACTTTTTCGCTTTCCGCTACCTATAATTTCTAATTAAAAAAGGATGGCAGCTATTAAAAAAATTATTGTACTAGTTCTGCTACTCTATTCTGTGTATTTTCAAGCACAACATAAAACGAGTGGTTTAGTCCAATTAGACGCCAACATGAGCCTACAATTGGATTTAGATACTGCCAATTCTAAAGTATATTTAACCCTAAGCGGACCATCAGACAGATGGTTCGCTTTAGGTTTTAATTCTTTGACCATGGGAGCCTCCTTAGCTAACAGCATTGATGTTGATTGTGTGGTGATGACGTCGGCAAGCACCCTCAGCGATTCCTACATTCATGCCAGATCGACTCCAATGGTCGATGCTCAAAATAATTGGATCCTAACAGCTAATACCGAATCTAATTCGATACGTACCATTAAAGCGTATAGACCCTTTGTCTCATCGGACAGTAGCGATTTTAATTTTAAGAAAGACGTAACGACTCTTAATATAATTTGGTCCTATTCCTATAGTCAAGATAATTTTTCCTTGACAATAGGTCATGGGGATAACTATGGGCGACTGGCCTTAACTTTTTCTAATTTAGATACCGCTCAAAACCAGTTTACCTCCTATAATCTTGAGATGTATCCAAATCCCGTTAAAGACAATTTAACAATTGTACCTCATATTAGTAGTGCTGCAGAAATTGATATCACCCTATACAACTCCAATTATCAATTGGTATTTAATAAAATCTTTTCGACCACAACTGCCAAAGAAATAAAAATCCCTTTCACGAATCTCCCGGAGGGTATCTATTTTATAAAATCCAAAATAGATTCTTTTGAATCCTTTAAGAAAATAATTATCAGCAAATAAACGCAAGCTAATATCTATCCAAATTAAGGAT
>Ga0114958_10002830_pt1 | contig 12705 bp, 10 predicted proteins | sample C_130208_EF_Meta_FD_89577 | JGI IMG/M metagenome (GOLD analysis project Ga0114958, IMG submission 89577) | Freshwater microbial communities from Lake Croche, Canada to study carbon cycling - C_130208_EF_MetaG | ecosystem: Environmental > Aquatic > Freshwater > Lake | place: Lake Croche, Canada... | reverse complement strand
TTTGAAAAAAAATTCCTATTTACTAATACCTATTACTTATTACCTATTATTCATTACTTATTACCTATTACTTAATACTTATTACCTAATACTTATTACCTAATACTTATTACCTAATACTTATTACCTAATACTTATTACCTAATACCTATTACTTATTACCTATTACCTAAAACTTATTTCCTATTACCTAATACCTATTACTTAATACTTATTACCTAAAACTTATTTCCTATTACCTAATACCTATTACTTAATACTTATTACCTAAAACCTATTACCTATTACCTCCCCTTAATTCCTCACATCCAATCCCCAATTTAATTTATTCCGTAAGGTTTGTAAAAAATCATCGCCAGGTATTTTGACGATTTTGGCTACAAATGCTGCTTTTTCTACGGTAATGGCTAGTTTGCTGTCCACGGCTTTCGAGCGCGAGTCGATGGAAACTAAGAAATTTTGACTTCGAGAACTTACTTCAAAACGTAATTTGGAAGCGCTTGAAACGACCAATGGTCGCACGTTTAGATTATGCGGGCTCATCGGAGCGATGATGAAAATATCCGAGCTTGGCATCACCAAGGGTCCACCCACGGAAAGGGAATAGCCCGTCGAACCTGTGGCGGTGGAAACAATCACCCCGTCGGCCCAATAGGTATTTAAATAATTTCCATCCACAAAGGCCTTAATTTGAATCATGGAGGACGTATCTGTTTTCATGATGCCGACTTCATTTAGGCCAAAATCCTTACCTTCAAATAAATCCACATCGGTATGCACAGAAACCAAACAGCGATTTTCGATGTGGTAATTTCCTGCGATGATTTGTTCCAATGCGGGTGAAATATCTGGTGGTGAAAGGGTAGCTAAGAAACCCAAGCGTCCTGTATTAATACCTAAAATCGGGATTTCTAGAGCGCCTATGTGTGTTAACGTTTCAAGCAATGTACCATCTCCTCCGATGCTCAATGCCATATCGGTTCCTGCAGGAATTCCGCCGGCATCTAGATAGGAAGACACATTATTTATTTCAAATCCATGGCTCATTAAATGGGATTTAAAACTTTCTGAAAGTACGATATGCGCCATTTTTGCACCGATATCCTCCCATAATTTTTCGATGAGTGGCTTGGTGTCTTGGGTAAAAGTTTTCCCATGTATGGCGATTTGCATACTCAACAGTTAGGGATTTAGGTATTTTAAAAGCAGATCAAAACGACTCTGATCTACAAATTCGGTAGAACCAAACATAAATGCTTTTTCGATTTGAACATCGTGTCGTTCTAAACTTTTGATTAGCACTGGAAACTGTTCAGTTTGGACTTGAAGGATTAGTTCGGGCCGGCTGTGTTCCGGTCGGTCCATTTTCGTCATATAAGACCGCGTGATCATCCCCTTATTTTCTTCGATTATACGTGCAATGCTGCTCAGGGAATCATGCTGCGGATGAAATAAAATACGGATAATGCCTCCATTTCCAGCATTAAATCCGGTGAAGAAGGTGGTTTTGGCAACGGATTCCCAGGCTAAATAGCCCTGCCAGGTTAATTCCTCAGTTACTACGGGCAATAAACGAAATCCACTTTCCTCAAAAAGGGGTAGGCTCGCTAAAATATCTTCTTCGGTTTCCATGTGAACGGGATTCCATGAACCCTCGAATTGGCTAATTTTGCCGTCGGGATGCGCGGCATTCATTAACATGTCTTCACTGACATTACCAATCCATTTTTTTCCATCTAAAACGGCAATGGCATTCATTTCTCGGGCATGCAAGATTTTTAAGGCCTTTTGGACGGAATCGTTCAGGTTTGCCGTAGGAAAATCATAAGAAAGATGTGCGAGTGCTAACATAGCTAAACGGGGTTTTTACGTAGCCAATGATCCAAAATGCGATTAAATTCAATCGGTTGTTCCATCATCGGTGCGTGGCAACAATGGTCGATAAATTGTAATTCAGAATTGGTAATCAAGGAATTGAATTCATGTCCGACTTGCGGCGGTGTGATGGTATCATTTAATCCCCAGATGAGCAAGGTAGGTGTTTTTATCCGAACAATATCTTTGGCCATATTGTTCCGTTGAGCAGATTTAGCGATCGCAATGATGCGCATGACCTTTGGAATGCTATTGGTTATATCAAAAACCTCGTCTACCAATTCTTTGGATGCCGTTTTGGGGTCATAAAAGGTATATTCGACGCGTTCTTTGATATATTCGTAATTTCCTCGTTTTGGATATGAGCCGCCCATGGAATTTTCGAAAAGACCGGATGAGCCTGTCAATATCAGTCGCTGCACTTTTTCAGGATGTTTGAGCGTATAAATCAGGGCGACGTGACCCCCCAATGAATTCCCGATTAAGCTGAATTTGTCTAATTGAACATAATCAATAAATTTCTCAATAAACACGGTTAGTCCCTCGCAGCCGGCTTCTTTGATCGGCATATCATGAATGGGCATGAGCGGAATGATGACGCGGTAATGCTGACTGAAGTGGTCAATGACTCCTCGCCAATTACTTAAGGCGCCGAATAATCCATGAAGTAGGAGTAAAATTTCGCCATTTCCTTCGTCGATGAAATGGAAATCGTTTTCCTCCCTAATTTTGTAATTCATTCCTGAGAATCATTTAATCTGCAAAGTAATAAAAAAGACTTTAAACTTTTGTAAGTTTAAACAGTTTGTTCAAATATAAACTAAACATGAAACCAATCGTTATCGTGGGGGCGGGAATTTCGGGACTGCAGGCGGCTCGCTTGTTGGAAATGAAAGGAGCTAGGTATCTTTTACTAGAAAAATCAAACAAAATAGGCGGAAGGGTGCAATCGGAAACGGTGGATGGCTGTGTGTTAGACCATGGATTTCAAGTTTTACAAACGGCTTATCCGGAGGTGCAACGAAGTTTGGATTTGACAAAATTGGATTTATCTTATTTTGGATCAGGGGCTTATGTCTATCAGCATGATCAATTTGAGCCCTTTTTTAATCCTTTGAAAAGTCCTTTTGAGTTTTTTCGTTCGATTGGTTCGGGTTTATTTTCATGGAAAGATTTGGTTTTGTTGGCCTTTGTATGGTTTCGCTTGCAAGGGGATGTGCCAGCATTGGATGGTCGAAAGGAGACAGTCGGGGAATTAATCGATCGCCTTGGATTTTCATTGAATTTCAAAGAGCGGTTTTTGCGTCCGTTTATGGCGGGAGTGTTGTTGGATGTATCTTTATCCCAGCCCGCCTCTTTGTTTTATTTTTATATGAAACAATTCATGGAGGGTCATGCGGCGATTCCCAAAGCGGGGATGGGTGCGATAGCATCCCAATTAGCCGAAACGATTCCTGCTGAAAAGATTCGCATGGGCGTTAAGGTGACGGGAATTTCGGAAGATTGTGTGGAATTGGCAGGTGGGGAGCGATTGGAATATTCCCAATTAATACTGGCCACAGAAGCTCATGTAGCTGCTGGGCTGTTGGGTGTATCGACTTCCGATTTCAAGCCCTTGGCCAGCGAAACCTTTTATTTTAAAGCCAAAGGTTTTTGTGGGGTGACAGACTTTTTACATCTTTTTCCAAAGGGTGGTCGGATGGCACATATGAGCTGTTTGTCGAAGATTAATCCAGCTTATGCTCCTCAGGATTCTTGTTTATTTTCTGCAACTACCTTTTCATTAGGTCATTCCGCCAGGGAGATTCAGGAGGAAATTGCCAATTATTTGAGAAGAAAACAAGATGATTTTCATTTTATTCAATCTTTTGCGATTCCCAATTCCTTGTGGAAAGTGTCGGATTTTCAAAACTTAAAAGAGGAAGCTGCGAGGCGAAATATCTTCCTTGCGGGTGATTATACACAATTTCCATCCTTGCAGGCGGCTTTGGCTTCCGGTCGAATGGTCGCCGAAAGGGTGTTAGAAAAAACCAATTAGCTGATAAAAATCACCTCAAAAAATCGGAGATAATTTTGTAATTTTAGCGCTCAATTGAATCCTGAAATGAAAAAATACATGTTGCTTTTATGTCTGTTTGGGACATTAATTTCTTGCCAAAAATCAAATCCGAATTACCAGCAAGAGGCTGCAAATCCTGAATTTTTGATTCGGGCCGAGGTGATGTTGACCGAAAGTATTATTCACGACATTTTCGCGCCACCGGTTTCCTCACGTATATACATGTATGCAGGTATTGCAGGCTATGAGGCTGCGGTTCCAGGGGATAAGTCTTATAAATCTTTGGTGGGTCAATTGAATGGTTTTGAGAAAATTCCAAAACCGGAGGCTGGTTTGGAGTATTGTTTTCCTTTGGCTTCGACGCGCGCTTATTTGGCGGTGGGAAAGAAATTGACCTTTGCCCAAGAAATGTATGTGGACTTTGATAAAAAACTAGAGGCCGATTATCAGAAAATTGGTATTCCGAGTGATGTATATGAGCGGTCCATCGCGTTTGGGGATTCGGTGGCAGCGGCAGTTTTACGTTATGCGGGAAAGGATCATTACAAACAAACGCGTGGGTTTAGGTTTACGGTGACTAATTTGCCGGGAACTTGGACGCCCACACCTCCTGCCTATATGGATGCGGTGGAGCCATATTGGAATAAAATTCGGCCTGCTGTTTTGGATACGGCGTCCCAATTCCCTGCTCCTACGCCCTCCAAATTCGACATAACAAAAGGTAGTCCATATTATAAAGAGGTGATGGATTCTTATGAGACGGTGAAGAATTTAACGAATGAACAGCGGGACATCGCAAATTTCTGGGATTGTAATCCATTCAAGATGAACATTACGGGTCATGCCATGTTTGCGACGAAGAAAATGTCCCCGGGTGGCCATTGGTTGGGCATCGTGGGCCAGGTGTCACGTCAATTGAAAAAGAATTACATGCAAACCGCGGAGGCTTTCGCGATGACATCCATTGGGATTTTTGATGGATTTATTGCGTGCTGGGATGAAAAATACCGCTCGATTCGGATTCGTCCAGAAACTATAATCAATGCGAGTATTGATAAAACCTGGATTCCGATTTTGCAAACGCCACCTTTCCCAGAATATACCTCAGGCCATAGTACTATTTCTGCTTCAGCTGCTGAAATATTAACGGCCTTGTATGGGGATCAGGTAGCCTACAATGATTCGACGGAAATACCTTATGGCATTCCACCAAGAAAATTCACTTCCTTTCACCAAGCATCCGATGAAGCTTCGATTAGTCGATTATACGGAGGGATTCACCTCCGTCCGGCATTGGTCGAAGGGGCGAAGCAGGGGAAAAAAGTGGGCCAACACATCCTTGCTAAAATCAAAACCCATGAATGAAATCTGACATCCAAACGCGTTCGGATATTCAAATTTTCGTGGATGCGTTTTATGCAAAAATGCCAAGCGATGATTTGGTGGGGCATGTGTTCATGGATGTGATGCACGTGGATTTTGCCAAACATTTACCCAAGATGTACGATTTTTGGGAAATGCTTTTATTGGATGGCAGCGCCTACAAAGGAGCCCCTATGCGTCCGCATTTGGAGGTTAATCAAAGGGAGCCTTTGACGCAAGCCCATTTCGACCGTTGGATTTCTTTGTTTAATGCAACCTTAGATGAGCACTTCGAAGGGAAAATCACCGAGGAAGCCAAAGTAAAGGCATGGAATATTGCTCAAACTTGGGCCTATAAAATGGATTACATCAATCGGCAAAGGGATGAATCGCATACGCCGAGCGAATGAAGTATTTCTAGTAGGTGCTTTTCAAGCGCAAAATTTGACTATAATTTGAAATAAATTTTGCGATTATCCAGCCATTTGGCGAGCCCAATAATCAGCAAAAATACGACCAATGAATTCCCTAATTTCGCGATTAGCTCGGTTCCACCTAGTTTTTCGATGACACCACCCACGAAGACAAAAGTGGATTTTTTCAACCAATCGGGTCCAACGGATTCGAAAAAAAGATAAATGAAAATGGAATTTTTTCCGAAGGAGAGAATGTAATTAGGGAATTTGATTTTGGGTATTTCAAAGGACCAATTGTAGTAAAATGCGGCCATCATCAATGAAATCCAACCTGCCGAAGCGATGGTGAACGATAGGGTGGCGGTGCGTTTAATGATGGGTATTCCCGCTAAGTCCAAGCCATATCCGGCGATAATGCCTAGGATTCCTAGGCCAATAAGCGTTCGTAGAGTGTTTTTGGGATCTGTGTTTCTATGAATGAGGCGTCCTATGACTGCTCCCCAAATGGTATGGGCGGCTGTTGGGATACAATTAATCGCAATCCAATGTCCACCACTTAATTTCCCCATGAGCATCATATCCATGTAGGATCCGAAATTTTGATCAGGTGTATAGGGTAAATTATAGCCGGGGATATCGGTAAAAACATAGAGGGAATGAGCGAGGAGGAGTATTAAGAGCGAGGCGGCTAATTGGAGCGGTATGGAAAAGCGCAATAGGAAAAAGGCGACCAGCGTGGTGAAGGACAATTGGGTCAGCACATTCCAAAGTTCGAGTACGAGTTTTTCGCGCGATAGGCAGTGAAGACCGGTACCACACAGGAAAAGCAAAATGGACCTTTTGATGACTTTGGGCCATAATTGACCATACGTGGACCCTTCATCTAGTTTTTTGTAGGTAGAAAAATAGAGCGCGGAACCGGCGATGATCATGAAGCCAGGTTGGATTAAATCCCAAAAATGCAGGCCTTCCCATTGGGCATGGTGAAATTGTTCAACCAGGAAGTTGTCTGGAAATAATTTTCCGAGAGTCCCATAAAGACCCGTGCTTTCAGCGGCTAATAAAAACAGAATGAAACCCCTGAAATAATCGATGGATGGAATACGTTGGGTGATCATTAATTGATATTTTTTTCGACCAAAGGTAATATTTTTTTTAACTTAGCACCTATGATTGTATCTACACCCGGTCGTATTTGTTTATTTGGGGAACACCAAGATTATTTAGGTTTACCCGTCATCGCAGCGGCCATTTCTAAGCGTATTCAAATAAAAGGGCAATTTCGAGCGGATCAGGAGGTTCATTTTACCTTGCCTGATGTGGATAAAATGGAATCTTTTTTGCTCGAATTTCCGCTCAAATATTCCAAAGAAAGGGATTATTTCAAGAGTGTTTGTAATGTTTTACAGCGCAAAGGTCATATCATAAACCGTGGTTTGGAGTTAGAAGTTCGAGGAAATATCCCCATTAATTCGGGTACCTCGAGTTCCTCGGCCTTATTGGTTTCCTGGGTCAAATTTTTAAATGACATCTTTGGTTTAGGCTATTCCCAAAAGGAAATAGGCGAGATTACGTATGAGGCGGAAGTCTTAGAATTTTCAGAGCCAGGTGGCATGATGGACCAGTATTCGACGGCGGTGGGGAATGTAATTTATTTAGGCAGTCGGCCAGAGATTTCGATAAAAACCTATGCCCGAGATTTGGGAACTTTTGTTTTGGGAGATTCTTTAGAACCCAAAGATACCCTAGCGATTTTGTCTCGAGGAAAATATGGGACTTTAGGCGGGGTAGAAAAGATCCAAAAAATCAATCCTGATTTTGATTTATCCAAAACGGATTTAACGGAATTAAAAATATATCAATCTGACATTACGGAAGATGAATGGATTTTGATTGCGGCAAACATTGATGATCGGGATATTTTATTGGAAGCCAAAGCCATGTTTGAGGAAGAAACGGAGTGGAGTGATACGCGATTAGGGGCTTTATTAAACCGTCACCAGGATAATTTGCGGGATCATAAGCGTATTTCGACGCCCAAGATCGATCGAATGATTCAAGCTTCCTTGGATGCAGGAGCTTTAGGAGCCAAAATCAATGGATCGGGGGGCGGAGGCTGTATGTTTGCATATGCGCCTCAGGAACCGGAAAAAGTAGTGGAGGCGATTGAGAAAGAGGGAGGAAAAGCCTATATCATTCGTGTGGATGAAGGGACGAAAACAGAACGAGAAAGTTTATTTTACTAATTATATGAAGAAGCGATTATTGATTTTAGCGGGAGGAATGGCCTCGCGGATGAAAAAGGCGATGGCCGAGGGAACGAGTGATTTGGATCCGAATTTATTGGCGCAGGCCAATTCGGTGACCAAAGGCATGATTCAAGTGGGGAAAAATGGAAAGACATTAATTGATTATCAATTATACAATGCGCATTTGGCGGGTATCGAGGAAGTAATGTTGCTATTGCACCCTACGGATTCGGTGAGTCAGGAATATTGCGAGTCGTTGATGGCGAAAGATGCTTGTTGGGGTCTGCAGATCGTCTTTGCACGTCAACAAATTTATCCTGACCGCGAAAAACCTGCGGGAACATCAGATGCGGTTTATCAAGCTTTGATGCAACATGCGGATTGGCAAAAGGGCCGCGTGATTGTGTGTAATTCAGATAATTTATATAGTGTGAATGCGTTGAAAACCTTGTGGAATTCGGATGAAACACAGGCATTAATTAGTTATCACCGGGATAGTTTATTGTATCCGGCAGAACGTATTTCGGCATTTGCTTTAATTAGGACGGATTCGGAGGGTTATTTATTGGAGATTATAGAGAAACCCACGAAAGAGCAGGCTGATGAATTAATGGCTCAATTAGGCCGTTTGGGGGTGAGTATGAATATTTTTGTGTTTGAAGCGAGTGCATTCTTGCCTTATTTAGAAAAAACACCTTTTCATCCGGTGAGGAATGAAAAAGAATTACCGACCTCGGTGGCCATGTACGGTGAAGGAACGGGTAAAGGCTTTTTTGCGATACCATTAGCTGAAAATGTTCCCGATTTGACGAGCAAAGAAGATATTTTAGTGATGCAAAAATATTTAGAGGAGACGTATGGGGAGTTTTAATGGTAGGTAGAATTAGGTAATAGGTAATAGGTAATAAGTAATAGGTATTAGGTATTAGGTAAGAGGTAATAAGTAATAGGTATTAAGTAATAAGTAATAGGAATCAGGTCATATAAATTAGGGAATAAATATTAGGTATTAAGTAATAGGTAAAATTAGGTAAGAGGTATCAGGTAATAAGTAATAGGTATTAGGTAATAAGTAATAGGAATCAGGTCATATAAATTAGGGAATATAAATTAGGGAATAAGTAATAGGTATTAGGTAATAAGTTATAGGTAAGATTTATAAAGTTTTAGTTAATATGATAATGGCCTATAACACAATATTATTTATATTCGAATTATCTTATAAATACGCTTAAGCTAATATTTATTAATTACCTTTTTCCTTTTACTTAATAACTGATACCTATTACTTATTACCTGATACCTATTACTTATTACCTGATACCTAGTACTTATTACCTGATACCTATTACTTATTACCTGATACCTAGTACTTATTACCTGATACCTAGTACCTGATACCTAATATTTATTCCCTAATTTATATGACCTGATTCCTATTACTTATTACTTAATACCTGTTACCTAATACCTATTATTTATTACCTATTACCTATTACCTATTACCTATTACCTATTACCTATTACCTATTACTTAATACCTGTTACCTATTACCTATTACTTAATACCTGTTACTTATTACCTATTACTTAATACCTGTTACCTATTACCTATTACTTAATACCTATTACTTATTACTTAATACCTGTTACCTATTACCTATTACTTAATACCTATTACTTAATACCTGATACCTATTACCTATACAACCTATGTCAATTTTCATCGTCATTGTGTGCATTTTACTTTTGGTTTTCCTTATTACCTTTTTAAAGGTTAATTCTTTTGTTGCGTTCTTATTAATCAGTTTGTCGGCGGGGGTGATGTTGGGAATTCCAATCACCGACTTAGCCAAAACCATCCAAAAAGGTTTAGGAGATACCTTAGGTTCTTTGGTTACCATCATTGTGTTGGGGGCTATGTTAGGGAAGTTGGTGGCGGAGAGCGGCGCGGCCCAACAAATCTCTGGTACCTTAATCAATATTTTTGGTCAAAAAAATATGGCTTGGGGATTAATGCTGACTGGTTTTATCATCGGTATTCCTCTATTTTACAATGTGGGTTTTGTATTAATGATTCCTTTGGTGTTTGCCTTGGTGCATCAGTATAAATTACACCCATTAGTCACGGGAGTTCCGATGATGGCGTCGCTGTCGGTGGCACATGGATTTTTACCCCCGCATCCTTCTCCTGCGGCTTTGGTGGCGCAATTTCAGGCAAATATGGGGCTTACCTTAATGTACGGAATTGTCATTGCGATACCAGCTATTATTTTAGCGGGACCCATTTTTGCGAAGACATTGGTTAATCGGCCTATTAAATCGTTAGGAACATTTTCGATGAAATCATTGCCTGAACATGAGTTGCCAAATAAATGGTCAAGTTTTGTTACGGCCTTGTTGCCCGTCTTTTTATTAGTTTTTACCACGATCGCGGAAGTGTATATCGATAAGACGACAGTTGTAGGCCAAGTGTTTAAATTAATTTCCGATCCCGCCATGGTGATGTTGGTCGCGATTTGCTTTGCCACCTACACCTTAGGATTGCGTTTGGGGAAAAAGATGGACGATATTATGCATATTTATGCGGAGGCGGTTAAGGATGTGGGGATGATTCTATTGATTATCGCGGGGGCTGGAACACTCAAAGAAGTTTTATTAGTCTCCGGCGTAAGCAAAGAAATTGCTGGTTATTTAGGTGCAATGCCTATTCCACCTTTGGTATTGGGTTGGTTAATGGCGGCGATTATTCGGGTTTGTGTAGGCTCGGCAACGATTGCCGGCTTAACGGCCGCAGGAATGATTTATCCATTGGTCGCTGGGGGAGGTGTGGATCCCAACTTAATGGTGTTGAGTATTGGCGCAGGAAGTTTAATGTTTTCACACGTGAATGACGGAGGCTTTTGGCTTTTTAAAGAATATTTTAATCTAAGTATTTCAGAGACGATTCGGTCCTGGTCTGTTATGGAATCCATCGTTTCGGCGGTTGGTTTAGTAGGCGTTTTAATTTTACAGGCTATTATCCATTAAACTTCTTTTTAAAATCCAATTTTATCTGATTTGACCCTTCTTCTCGAAATATAACGAAAAGAATAATATGTGGGCCTATATGCATTATGGCATAGTAATATTTGGATTTTAATAGAAATCCCGAATTTTTATTAACAAATTTTAAAATTTACATATCAGTTTCTTGATACTTATTTAATATTTATTTAATTTTCAAATTCAATCACTCAACAAATTTTTTCAACCCTAACTCAACAGTTCATGAAAAAAAATTTACTCATGACTTTTCTGTTAACCTTTTTAGCTGTTGCAAGTCTATTTGCGCAGGATAAGAAAGTATCAGGAAAGGTGACCTCGGCCGAAGACGGTTCAGGTCTGCCCGGTGTGACTATTTCAGTCAAAGGAACCACGAAAGGAACGCAAACGGATGTAAATGGAGCGTATTCCATTTCAGTTCCAAGTTCAGCTACTTTAGTATTTACCTTTGTGGGATTAAATCCTCAGTCGGTTCCAGTAGGAAGCAAGTCTGTAATCGATGTAAAATTAAGTACCGATGCTCGTCAGTTATCTGAGGTAGTTGTTACAGGTACAGGTACAGCGATTGATAAGCGTTCTACGGCGATCGACGTTCAAGCGATTACAGCTAAAAACTTACCATCTGTTCCAGGTGCTTCGATTGACCAAGCGTTGGTCGGTAAAATTGCTGGTGCGCAGATTTCATCAGGTAATGGTATGCCAGGCCAACCGGTAAACATCGTTTTACGTGGTATTAACACCATTAACCGCGGTACGACTCCGATGATCTTATTGGATGGAGTGGAATTAGGATCTACGGATTTAAATTCGATCGACTTAAACGTGGTAGAACGCGTGGAGGTAATTCAAGGAGCTGCGGCCGCAACCATTTATGGGGCGCAAGGAGCGAATGGAGTAATCCAATTGTTCTCGAAAAAAGGAAAAGCAGGAAAAGTGAATGTTGACTTTTCTTCGTCTGTCATCTCAGGAACTCCTTTAAACATAGGAGGTCTTCGTAAGGCAGATATGCACGGTTTCAAAACCAATGCAAATAATGAGGTTATAGGTGGTTCAGGCCAACCTTTGACTTTAGATCCTGTTTATGGCTCATATGCTGAAAACGTAATCTTTGCGAGTACGGATCCTACGGTTTTGATAAACAAGCCATATAATAAAAACTTATTGTACAACGATCACTTTTCAGAGTTCTTTGTTAACACAACCAATTACAACAACTCCTTATCCATTTCAGGTGGCGCAGATAAAAGTGATTACAATTTAACTTTATCGAATTCCGATAACGCAGGTCCATTCAAAAACATTGGTGGATTAAATCGTACGAACTTGACAGCTAACTTAGGTTTTGAATTAGCGAAAGGGTTGAAATTGCGTTCGATTACTCAATTAGTTTACACTAAGAATACGATTAATGATGCAACGGGTCGCTCGATCATCTATTCGGTATTTAACTCTCGTCCTTTTGCTGATTATGAGTTTAAGGATAAGGATGGTAATTTCCCAGTATATTTTGGTGATGCGGTGGGTGTAAATGGAGCGAATCCTAACTTCGTAAACTATTACACACAATCATTGATTAATTCGGTGGACGTAAATCAAAGCTTAAACTTGAATTACGAAATCAATAAATTCGTGTCATTAGATGCGAAATATGGTATCAACTACCAAAACACGGCTGAGAAATACACTTACTTGAACCAAT
>Ga0114958_10002829_pt1 | contig 12705 bp, 11 predicted proteins | sample C_130208_EF_Meta_FD_89577 | JGI IMG/M metagenome (GOLD analysis project Ga0114958, IMG submission 89577) | Freshwater microbial communities from Lake Croche, Canada to study carbon cycling - C_130208_EF_MetaG | ecosystem: Environmental > Aquatic > Freshwater > Lake | place: Lake Croche, Canada... | reverse complement strand
CGCCGGGCTGACACACCGGTCGAGGACGATGCCCAGGTCCGCCTGCTTTTGGAGGCGGAGACGCCGGTTGTGACGATTTTTGGGAAAAGCTGGGCTCTTCACGTGACGGAGGTCCTCCGCACCACGGTGGAGGAGAATCGCGCGATGATCCGCGACACCGTGGCGCATTTGAAAAAGCACGGGCGCGAGGTCGTCTATGATGCCGAGCACTTCTTCGACGGCTACAAAGACTCCCCCGAGCACGCGCTTTCCACTCTCGAAGCCGCCGCCGCCGGCGGAGCGGACAGTCTCGTCCTCTGCGACACCAACGGCGGCACGCTACCCCATGAGGTTGCGGAGATCTGCAAGGCCGTCGCTGCCCGCATCCCGGGCAGGCCGCTCGGCATCCACACGCACAACGATTGCGAACTCGCCGTCGCGAATGCCATCGCTGCCGTGAAGGCCGGGGCCGTGCAGGTCCAGGGCACGATCAACGGCTACGGCGAACGCACCGGAAACTGCAACCTCACCTCCGTCATCCCGATCCTCCAGCTCAAGATGGGCCTCCAGGTCGCACCGCATCTGGAGAAACTACGGGATCTCTCGTATTTCGTCGATGATGTCTCGAACAACCCGCACTTCGCCCGTGCGCCGTTCATCGGCCGCACCGCCTTCGCGCACAAGGGCGGCATGCACGTGAACGCGGTTCAAAAGTTGGCCCGCAGCTATGAGCACATCCGTCCGGAAGAGGTTGGAAACTCCCAGAACATCCTCGTTTCCGAACTCGCCGGCCAGTCGAACATCCTCATCAAGGCCGCCGAGCTTGGCGTGCCGCTGGAAAAGGGTTCCGAGTCCGCGAAGGCGGTCCTGCAGCACGTGAAGGAACTCGAAAACGAAGGCTACTCCTTCGAGGCCGCTGGCGGTTCGCTGGAACTGCTGATCCGTCGTGAGATCGGGCATTACAAGAAGCCCTTCGAGCTGAAGGAATACCACACCAGCTTCCGCCAGTATCGCGACGGCCATCCGCCGGTCTGCGAGGCCACGGTGAAGCTCTCGGTCAATGAGCAGCTTGAACTCACCGTCGCCGAAGGTCACGGCGTGGTGAACGCCCTCGACGTCGCCCTGCGCAAGGCCCTGCTGCCGTTCTACCCGGAAATCTCCAAGGTCACGCTCGTCGACTACAAGGTCCGCATCCTCGACGGCCACGACGCCACCGCCGCGAAAACCCGCGTCCTCATCGTCTCCACCGACGGCCACGAAACCTGGGGCACGATCGGCGTATCCGACAACATCATTGAGGCCAGCTGGCTCGCCATCGTCGATGGCATCGACCTGTTCCTGCAGCGGCGGAAATGAACTCCAAGGGCTGCTACCGGCATCCGATGAACCGGCTCGCGCTGGGATTCTTCATCGCGGCGCTGATTTGCTTTGTGGTGTTTCACTTTGTGCCGTTCGAGCCCAATGGTAGAGGCCCCACCTTTTGGGAGTTTTGGTGCGATCTTGCCGAGATGACGGTCAAAGGTCATTTGAGCGATTTGGACGGGCCAACCTTATCTGGCATCGCTGCATTGGTTACATCTTCCTTTCTAGTGGCAGTCTCTTCGTTTCTCGTTTTTTGGTTAACACGTTCTAGCCTTCTTAGGTGGCTGTTGGTATCGATGTCAGCGATGGTATTGATCGGACTGATTGCGCTCATCTTTGTAACGAAGACGACGGGCCGGGGCCGGATATGGCTCGTGGTGATGCAAGCCCTCCACCTCCTCGGCTGCCTCTGCATCCGCCGCCCTCAGCCGGAGGAGTTCGTTCCGGCCCCTCACCCGGATTCGTGATTGAAATACGGGCCTTCGAATGTGTGTAATGAAGCTGTGAAAAAACTCATCCTCGCCGCCGCGCTCATCGGAGCCTCGACCTTTTCCGCCCTCGCCGAACCGATTTTCAACGGAAAGGACCTGACCGGCTGGACCGCGAAGGGGCCTTCCGAGGTCTGGACTGCCAAGGACGGTGTCATCACCGGCAAGAGCAACGCGAAGAAGGAGGGCTCGACCCTCTGGACCGATGCGAAGTTCAAGGACTTCGTGATTGAACTCGATTTCAAGTTCAACGGCGAGATCGACTCCGGCGTTTTCCTCCGCTCCGAGGTCGATCAGATCCAGATCGGGATATCCCGCTCGCTGAAGCGCGACATGACCTGCTCACCGTACATTTCAAAAACCAAGGGCTACCCGGCCGAGGCGAAGGGCATCAAGGAAGCGCTCAAGGTCGGCGATTGGAACCATCTCAAGGTCACGGTCACGGGCAACGTGTATAACATCGAGCTTAACGGCACCAAGGTACTCGACTACACCTCGGAAACTTCGGTTCCGGAGGGCCCGATCGGCCTACAGATGCATCCCGGCGTGGAAATGCAGGTCGAGTTCCGCTCGCTGACGGTTGTTCCCGTCACGAAGTGACCCTGGATCGGTAGTCGAAAACCAAGAGGAGCATGGGCGGCCCGCCCGCAGCAATTCTTTGTTCACGGGCGAGCCGCCCGTGCCCCTCTTGTGCTTCCTTCGTGCTTCCTTGGCACCATCTCCCCTGAAGATGAGAAAACGGTTGGAAGGCAAGGAGCCTGCAGCAGTCCAAGGAACTACAACAACCCACCCAGAAACTCCTCCGCAATCCGGCGGTGTTGCTCCTGCTTTTCTGCGCTCATTTTTTCCCAGCTTCTCGCCATCATCGAGAGCCTGGGGTTCTTCAGGAAGAAGTCCCGGTGATCAGCGATGAAGGTCCAGAACAGAGCGTCCCAGACGTCGCACCACTCGCCTTTCGGTTCGTCCGACATCTTGCGTACATAGTTGGAGCCGGAGAGGTAGGGCTTGGTGGTGAAGGTGCCGCCGTCGGCGAATTGCGACATGCCATAAACGTTCGGAACCATGACCCAGTCATAGGCATCGACGAAGAGCTCCATGAACCAGCGGTAAACCTCGTCCGGGCGGATGCGGCAAAGCAGCATGAAATTTCCGAGGATCATCAGCCGCTCGATGTGGTGGCACCAGCCTTCGTTCAGGAGCTGGCGGATGACGCGGTCGATCGGTGGGATGCCGGTCGTGGCATCGTAGAAGCCCTTCGGCATTGAGCGGGTGAGGCGCCAGAAATTCCCCGTCCGCACGGTGACACTGCGGTGCCGGTAGAGGCCGTGCATGAACTCCCGCCAACCGATCATCTGGCGGATGAATCCTTCCAGCGAATTCATGGGCACCTGGTTCCGGAGGGCGTGGGAAAGCGCGCGATCCACCACGTCCTTTGGATCGAGCAGGCCGATGTTCAGCATCGGCGTGATCGCGGAGTGGAAGAGGAAGGCATGGCGGGTGGTGATGGCATCTTCGTAGTCGCCGAAACCGGAGAAGCGCTCGTCGAGAAAGCACTGATACCACGCGTCGGCCTCCACGCGGGTGACGGGCCAGCGGAAATTCTCAAGGTTTCCTAGGTGATCGGGAAATCTACGGGAAACGTAGTCGATGGCCTCGCGGACATGGGCTTCCTGGCTGGCACGCGGTTCGTCCGGCAGGGGATGACCCACGGGCAAGCGCTTACGGTTCTCGGTGTCGAACGACCACTTTCCCCCGATCGGCGAGTCGTCGTCTTCGAGAAGAAGCCCGAGGCGTTTCCGCTGCGCTTCGTAAAAGCGGGCCATCGACGATCTCTTGGGGCCGGCGCAGAATTTCTCCAGAGTCGAGTCGGGTGTTAGAAAGTTCGGCGACGGATGGACGACGAGGGCGACTCCATGCTTCGTGGCGTAGCGTTGGATGCGCCGAATCAGCACGTCATCGGCCGGATCCGCGAGGTGGAGGCGGGTGGGTGCCTTTCTGAAGACACGCTCTAACAGGCCGGCGCTATCGGTTTCGGACCCTTCGGGGGCTTCGACGATCGTCACGACATGACCGTCTGCGGAAAGATCCGCCGCATAGGCCTGCATGGACGCACGATGCAGCACGAGCTTCTGGCCGTGCAGGTTCAGCGGCCAATACGGATCTTTTCCGAAAAACAATGGGTCTTCGATCAGGAAAACCGGCCGATTTCTTCCAACGCCAGGGTGCGTGGCGAAGAGCTGGTGCGGATAGATGAGTGTGGCCTCCATCAGTTTCACGAAATACGCGTCGGCGGACGATCCGGCTTCGCGTAGGAAAGGCGGCCGAGCGGGGTGATGCCGAAGTAGGTGTCGAGCGCGGTGGAGGCGACCGCTTCCAGTCCTAAAAGATCGATCGAGCCGTCCGTCGCGAGCGCGGCCTCCTCGACTTGGACGAGCACGACTTTACCAAGGATGAGCGTGGTGCCGTTCAGTGGGATATCGAGCCGGCCTGCGAATTCCATCCCGAGACGGAAGCGTGATTCGCTCACAAACGGTGCATGGAAATTTTCCTCGAAGTGCTCGGTGAGGCCGGTGGCGGAGAATTCCGAGGTCTCGCTTGGAAAGCGCGCTGAGCAGTGATGCGCGGCTTCTATAATCCCGGGATGGAGATGATTGATCGTCCAGACGCCGGTGGCTTCGAGATTGGAAAGCGTGTGGCGCTCGGCGACATCGGGCCGGCTGACCATGCCGAGGATCAGCGGGTTCGAACCGAAATGGACGATGCTTGAAAAGGGCGCAAGATTCGTCCGGCCCTCCGATGAGCGGGTGCCGATCAGGGCGACCGGTTTCACGCCCGGGAGGCTGGTGGCAAACTGGACGCGGGTGAGCTTTTCCATCGCGGCGATGTCGGCGGCGGTGATCGTTTTCATGAGAACAGCCGGAGCGAGGAGAGCCCGCCATCCGGGCGGAGGATCTGGCCGCTGAACGAGCGCGAGGCATCGGAAAGCAGGAAGGCAATGAGCTCGGCGATTTCGTCAGGCGCGCCCACTCGCTGCAGCGGATGGCGCTTGGCGGCGGCCTCGCGTTTCGCGTCGCTGTTGAGGAGCTGCGAGGCGAGGGGCGTGTCGGTTAGCGAGGGAGCGATCACATTGACGCGGATCTTTGGGGCGAGCTCCGCGGCGAGCGAACGGGCCAGTCCTTCGATTGCTCCCTTTGCGGCCGCAATCGAGGCATGGAACGGCATTCCCTGGGCCACCGCGATGGTCGAGAAGAGCACGATCGAGGCGGATGGTGCGGCTTTCAGCGCGGGCAGCGCTGCTTGGATCGCATTCACGGCTCCGAGGACGTTCACCTGGAAGTCGCGCAAGAAATCTTCAGGTGTTAGACGGTGGAAGGGCTTTAGGGAAATGGTTCCGGGGAAATAGACCAGCGAGTCGATCACCGGTGGAAGCTCCAGAAACACTGGCTCAAGTGCATCGAACGGCTGCACGGAAATGCCAAGCTGGGCCAGTGGGCCGGGCGTGCGTGCGGCGGCGAGGACCTGGTCGCCGCGGGACAGCAGAAGCTTGGCGGTGGCGAGTCCGATTCCGGAATTTCCGCCGATAAGAAGAGTGCTGCGGGACATGCCGCAAGTTGTACGGCTTCGAGGTTTCGTCAAGGGCTCCACCGGGTCTTGACCTTCCCGAATCGGGCAAGCACGGCGGATTATGAGAATTGGATGGAATTTTCCCGAGCCTGGAGCCTCTATGTAGAGGCGCTGGAAACGATTCCACGCCTTCGCGCATGTATCCGGACCACCCGCAGGACCGGGCGAAATCCCAAGCATCATTCACTCCCATGGCCGATTCCCGATTCACTGGTGGTGTCACTTTAGGCACTGGAATTGGTCTGCGGGTGCCGCACTAACGCCACATTCTCAGCGAAAAGTCGGCCGTTGATTGGTTCGAGATCATCTCGGAGAATTTCATGATTGATGGCGGACGGCCTCTGGAGGTCCTGGATTGGATCCTCGATCAGTAGAAGGTCGTGATGCACGGCGTCGGCCTCTATCCCGGCAATGCGGGCGGACTCGACTTCGATCACCCGCGCCGCTCCCTCGGCGAAGGCGTCGACAAAATGGGGTTGCAGTCGCGGTCGATGGAGTGGTTCAGCCTGCGAACATTCCACGTGCGGCGAGATGGTCGAGCCAGACAGGGAAATCGAATTTTGGCATCAGGCGCTGCGAGAGTGACCTGAGTTCTTCAATCGAGTGTGTCCCATCCATGGCCTCGGCGATGGGTTGGAGAGCATCCTCGATGCTGCATGGGCGATGATAGATATCGACCAACGGGTGCTCGTTTTTCAGGGCCAGCAAGCGCAGTGCCCCAAGGTTTGGAAACGCGGGAGGAGCGGGATCAAAGCGCACGGGGTCGTAGCGCAACGCGATCAGGTTTTGTCGTGCCGAGTCCATCACCAGCCGTGCGACCAGAGGGAGGCTGTTGGTTGGGTCGAACTGTTTCTTCAAGCGCTCCGCCATGACTTCCAGGATTTCCTGCATCGGAACGGATTGCGGGCCTGTTTCTGCGAGTGCCGAGAAGAAGGCGATGGCAACGGGATGCTCGAAATTGACCAGTTCGATCCCCGAGTGGTCGATCAGGCGCGTTCCTTCCAAGCGATGGGGACAATATACGGCGAAGTGCAGGACAGTCGCACTGGTGATGCGGGTCTGCACGGGAGCATCCGCCCGGCAGAGCAGGGAGCTGCGGAAGGTGCGGTTGGTCAGCACGTCGATCGCCTGCTGCAGGGCAAGCGGGTCAGCGGCGAGTGGCTGGAGAACCTCCTCGGCTCCGGGGGCCAGCGACGGAGGAAAGTTGTCCTGCAGTTCCGCCTCACCGAGATACTGCAGTCCGGTGCGGCCCGCATGGGCGGCGAATTCGAGAAAGGTGCAGGCCTCGTTGATCGGACTGAAGTCATCGAAGGGCAGCACCTCGGTCCCTTTGGCAAACATGTCGTGGAGAACGGCGGTCAGATGCCTGGCATAAGGCGTGTGGGTACCTGCTGCCGTTGCCAGGAAGGCGAGGATCTGTTCGGGATCGCGGCCGATGGTTTCGGCTGCAGGCCTCTGGGCGAGCAGGGTTGTTAGATCCACCAGCGAGTGGCGGAGCGACCATCCGGGAAGGGTGTTGTAACTGATGACGGCGACTCCTTCGTGCGAAAGGTTCGCCGCGCAGAAATCGAGCAGCGTTTGCCGGACGTCGGGTGGAACCCACGAATAGACTCCATGCGCGATGATGAAATCGAAGCTGTCCTCCCCCGGATCGTAGTCGCGGAGATCGCACTCGATGAACTCGATATTTGTCAACCTCGCGAGGCGCGCGGTTTCCTTGGCTTTCTTGATCGCTGATTTTGAGAAGTCGATGCCGGTGAAGCGACTGTCCGGCCAGCGGGCTGCCAGGGACAGGAGGTTGTGTCCGGACGCGCAGCCGATCTCCAGCACGCTGGCGCAGCTTGGCGCGGGGATGTCCAGACCCGCCAGCTTGGCCGCCACGGCGGTGACGGCGGGATCGGTCGAGGGATGGCTCATCGCCGGATAGGCGCGGGACTGGTAGAGGGCGTGGACCGGGTCGGACATTTGGAAAAAGAAAATACGAAATTCTAAATCTGAAATTCGAAATGAAGAGTTAGAGCTTTTTCACGCGGATGTTTTCCCAGAGGGCGCGATCGCGTCGCTCAGGGAATTTCTCCAGCCAGGAGTGGAGATGGCGGCCGGAAAGGACGTCGTTTCCGGCGACCAGTGTCTCATTCAGACTCAGCGGAGTGGTGACGCTGCGGAGCAAAGGGAAGGCGGATTTCAGGACACCGCGCGAGTGGGATTGCATCGCACGATGACCCTTGCCGGTGACCAGATTGGCGGTAAGGAGCCCGCCAGGTGCGACGGCCCGCTTGAGCGTCGACAGGTGGCTCTGATTCCAAAGGTGCGGGCGGAACACGTCGGTCTTTCCGGCAAGGTAGATGTCATCAATGACCACGTCGAATCGCCGCTTGTTCGTCCTCAGCCACTCATAGGCATCGGCGAACACAATCTCGATCCGGTTCGAATCGAGGTCCATGTGTTTGCGTGCGAGCTCGACGATACCCTGGTCGATGTCGACGGCTGTGAGCTCGACCTCTGGCAACAGGTGGCGGAGGGCTCGGAAAGCGGTACCACCGGCTAGTCCCAGCATCAGGATCGAACGTGGTGGGCCGGCGGGGCGGAGCAGGGCACCCGCGGCAAGATTGTCCCATGCCAGGCCTGTTAGAAATCGCTTGTGATGCCACCAGGCGTGGATCGCCCCTTCGACTCGGAATTCGCATTCGGTCTCGGACTTCCAGACATCCACCCGCTGAAAGGAGGTGTCGACGATTTCGATTCGAGCCAGTGGCATTAAGGAGGGTTGAACAGTGGGGGTGGAACGTGCAACCTTGAAGATTGGATGGAGTTTGAATGAAACAGGGAGGGTTTGCCTCTTTCCAAGCTCTTCGCCACGGCTCACAATTCCAGACTGCGAGCACCGATTTTCCCTCCCGTTCGATCGATCGATCGTCATCGCCGGTTTTGAGTGCGTTGGCGATTTCCTTGGGATAGGCGGGCTCAACCTTCATCGCGGCTAGCGGTTGGAAGGACGTCTGGAAGAAGCCGGACAAGAACAATATCCGGATCACCGGATCGTGTTCGACTTGATCCAGTGGTCGTCGGCGGTCGAGCCGAGGGCGCGGACCGCACGGTGGACTATGTCGCGCTGAAGGGAGGTGCCGAGAAAGTGGTGGCGTTTCTCAAGACCAAAGGCGTGAAGGAGGACGAGATCCAGACCGAGTCAGCGTCGATCACGGAGGAGTTCGAAACGATCAAGGAGGACAAGGTCCTGCCGGGCGCGAATGTGCCGCTGCACTCTGAGCGGAAGGAGTCGAGGGGCTTCAGCGCGAGCCAGGTGGTGTCGGTCAGTTCCACGAATGTCGCGCTCATTGAGAAGGCATCGGGTGAGATCACGACGCTGCTGGAGCAGGGAGTTGACGTGACTTCGCACGAACCGAATTACTACTACACCCGTCTTGGCGAGATGAAGCTGGAGATGCTGGCGGAGGACGCCCGTGCACGGGCGGAGAACATCCTGAACTCGGCCGGCAATACGGGCGTCGGAAAGCTGGTTTATGCCGATATGGGGATCATCAACATCAACGCAGCAAACTCCACCGAGACCTCGAACGAGGGCAACAACGGCACGTCTTCACGCGACAAGGAAATCATCACGATTGTCCATGCGGAGTTCGAGGTGCGGTTGGCGATTCAAGGGAGGGGAAGGTGCTGAGGTCGGAGATCTGGATTCCGGTTACAAGCGGATTTTCTGGAATGGACCACTCGCCTCGGTCGGTAACATGAGGGACTGGTGTGGTGAATTGAAAGTTCACCTCGAGGTTCGGATGAGGAATTACGAAAGCTTTTCTGATGGTGGTGCCGCGGACCTGCCCGCTACGCTGGGGGAGTGAAAGTATCCTCCTACGATCCTCGGCAGAGCGATTATCTGAACCGGGTGTTCCTCGCGGAAATCGACCGGGGGGCGGTGCTGACAATTCTGGAGTTGGGTGCTCACGATGGTCGCGACACGTTGGAGTTGTATGAGAGGTTCCGTGCGGAGATTCACGCGTTCGAGTGTCACCCGGACCTGATCCGGGACCTGCGCGAGAGGTTGCGACCCTTCAACTCGATTCACTTGGTGGAAAGGGCGGTGTGGGACAGCAACGGACGGATTCCATTCTATCCGGTGATCCGCACCGTGAAGGATGGTGAGGAAATATCGAACCGAGGCGCATCATCGTGTTTCCTAGCACGTGAAGACTATCATCAGAGCTACGAACAAGCAGCCACTGAGGTGGATTCGATCCGGTTGGACAGTTATTGCGCGGAGCATGAGATCGACCGAATTGACCTTCTATGCATGGACGTGCAGGGGGCCGCTTTGCATGCCCTGCGCGGGATGGGCCATTACCTGCGCAAGGTCCGCTACCTCATTGCAGAGATCGAGAAGCGGCCGCTCTATCACGGACAGGATCTCTACCCCGAGGTGAAAGCCTACCTGGAGTCTTATGGCTTTCTCGAGGTGGCAGAGGTGCGCCGGGATGCTTGGTTCAGCGACTTCATGTTCGTTGGTCAGCCCGATTGGATGCTGCCATTGACGGCCTGGCAACGGGTCAAGCGGTGGCTGAAGCGGCGATTGGTCTAGGCTGCTCCTTGCAGCGGGTCCCGGCAGGTGCTAAGAAGCGGGCATGGGGTTTTTCCGGTTCGTGCGAGTTCTGTTGATGGTGTCTCTATTCGGGTTGGGAGGCGTTAGTCAGGCGGCGGACACTTCGGTGTCCCCTCAGGCACAACAACGCGTGCCGGGGGTGGCGCTCAGTCAGGGGATCACGGAGATCACCGGCGTGGCGATCTCCCCTCTGCTCGGAGTGTCTACGGTGGGGGCCTGCAAGTATTGGAAAGCACCTGCGGAGCAACGCTCGGGGCTTCCATGGTATTGCCAACCCTGGGCCTGGGGGACGGGTGCCGTGCTGTTGATTCTGTGTTTTTTAAAGGACACGCTGGGCGTGGCGGTCCCCGGGGTGCTGAAGAAACCCTTCGACATGGTGGAACTATTGGAGAGCAAGGCCAGCGCGCTGCTGGCCAGCGCGGCCTTTGTGCCGCTGGTGGTGAGGGAAATGGCTCCACACGAGCAGGTGGCGGTGCCGACTGCCATGCTTTCCGGATTGGGCTTCGTTGACGTGAGCCTATGGTGGTTGATGGTGCCAGTGATGATCGTGGCCTTTCTTTCGGTGTGGCTCTGCAGTCATGCAATCAACGTGCTGATCATCCTGTCGCCGTTCTCGACATTTGACGGCCTGCTGAAATTGCTGCGTGCAGGGTTCTTGGTGGGCATCGGCTTGATCTATCTGATCGCGCCGTGGCTGGCAGCATTGCTTTGCGTGGCGATCATCATGGTCGCACTTTGGTTGGCTCCCGCAGCGATGCGTCTTGCGATTTTTGGAACCCGGTATGCACTCGACGTGCTGCTGCCATGGAGGGGTCGCAAGCGCGCGACGCCTGAGAGTCCGCACGTGTTCACCTTCGGAGAGTTTTCCGGCCTGCCTGCGCGGACCGGTGGTCGCTTGGTCAAGCAGGAGGATGGCAGTATCCTGTTTCGATACCGCCGCGGTCTGGTGCTGGACGTGCGGTCGATCTTGGTGCCGGACGGAGCGCGGCATGTGGAGAAAGGGCTGCTTTCCCCGTCGATGTTGCTCCGGGAGGACGGTCAGGGCGAGGCGCGGAAGGCGCTGCTCTTCCTGCCCCGGTATCGAGGACATGAGGAGCGCATCGTGGAGGCGCTGGGGCTGAATGGCACCCGCGATCATTCGCTGCAGCGCGGCTTCAAGGCAGCACGTGAGTGGCTGCGCGAGATGGTCCGGCGGGGAAGAGAATCGATCACCGGGACGTGAGATCCGTCAAGGGCTTGCGGGTGGAGGGACCTGTCTGGCAGCAAGGAGATAGTGGAGAACTGCTTTCTCGTCGGCGGGATCGAGCTTCGACTTACGGGCCATGTCGGGCATGATTTCCTCAGTGAGCTCCTCAATCTCGAAATCCGAGGGGTCTTGAAACGAGTGGCACTTCGCGCACTTCGCCTGGTGGACTTCGTAGCCGCGATTCAGGCTCGAGACTGGACTTCGTGATACCTTGATAAGCTTGGGCGTCACGGGTGGCGCGAGGTAGGCCGGGCCGCAGGAGCAAATCAGCAAGGTGACCGCCACCCCCGTGAGGATGGAGCGGACGATGGGTCTAACAGAACTTTCGGGGCTGGTCATATTCAGAAGTCCACGGAAAAGATCGTGCGGAGCTGGAAGTCCGGCTCGCCGTCGAGCGTGGTGATCTGCCAAAGACTGGTGAGTCCGACTGAAAACGTCTTGTTTCGCCAGGTGACGGTCGGGCCAAGATAGAGGCCGTTGTCGCCGAAGTCCTCGACATCGGGCACGGCGACCTCGTGAAGGAGTTCGGCACCGGCCGACCAGGCGGGGCTGATCTGATAGCTGACTCCGAGGCTCTGCATCAGCTCGGCTTCGTCGTCGCGATAATCATTTTCCCACTCGATCTCTCCGCCGACGTTGTAAACGATCATCCAGTCGCCAATGTTCTTCTGGAGCAGGAGTTTCCCCTCGAGCTCGATGAAGTCGTCGCTGCCCCTGATTTCTCCATAGAGGGCCGAGCCGAAGGGGGAGTTGTTCGGATCGGTGAGGTTGTAGATGGCCTCAATCGCGACATCCTTGAATCCGGCTCCGCTTTTGCCATTGCCCGGGCGATTGTAGGTCCAGTCAACGAAGTAGAGGGCGAGTTGGAGCCGATCAGTCACGCCGTATTCAAACTCGTGGCGGATGTCGAAGGTGTCCGTTCCGGGATCACCGGCCTTATGGGATTTCCAGGTCAGCAAGGTTTCCAGTTCCAACGCCCCGGCGGACATGGTGGTGGTTTCATAGCTGTAGCCGAAATGGCGGCTGCCAGCTTGAGCGGTGCCGACGAGGGCTAATCCGGCGATAACCGGGAGCAGCGAGTGGCGGATGGACGGCAGGTGTTGGTTGGTGAGCATCGAATTCAAGTGGTTCTGGTGGAGAGGGAGCGATATCAAGGTAATGAGAATGAGTCTCAACAGCAAGAGGGAAAGAGTTAGGCGGGGCTGCGTCAACCGGAAAGTTTCGGAGCGTGGGGGATTTGCGAGCGAGCCCAGGAGGGCGTGATCTCGCGATTGCCTGAAGCTGCCTGCTAGGTAGGCGATGCCCTCAGCGCTTTGGGCGGGTTTGCCTTCAATCGGTGGTCTTTGTGTCCCGATGGACTCCTTTTGGACCGACAGCGCTCGAAAGCAGAGGTT
>Ga0114958_10002827_pt1 | contig 12727 bp, 11 predicted proteins | sample C_130208_EF_Meta_FD_89577 | JGI IMG/M metagenome (GOLD analysis project Ga0114958, IMG submission 89577) | Freshwater microbial communities from Lake Croche, Canada to study carbon cycling - C_130208_EF_MetaG | ecosystem: Environmental > Aquatic > Freshwater > Lake | place: Lake Croche, Canada... | reverse complement strand
GGGCGTGTAAAGTCCACCAGCACATCAGCGCCTTTTAAAGCAGCATCAACATTATGGCTAATCAATACGCCACTTTTTTTGCCGAACTGCTCGCCAGCATCTCGGCCTATTTGTGGGCTATCAGCATGATCCAAAGCGCCGTGCAAAACCAACTCAGTATCTGCAAAAACGCCTTCTAAGAGCGCATGCCCCATACGACCAGAACAACCTGCAATCACAACCTTTAACATTTCAATCCATTTCTTTCTGTATGCATATTTCTACACCAATTTTCTAGACCAACCTTCTAAATCAACGCTAATTAGAAGCCAATTTTCTCAAGCATGCGCTCAAAATAACCTGGCGCATCTTCTGGAGGCAATGGCTTATCTTTACTAGACTCAACCTTGCTTACTTCTGCTTTTACTTCCGACTTAGGAGGCTCAATCTTTGCTGGCGCAAGCTCTTTTACTACAGGCTTCATTTCCTTAGCTACTGGTGCTGGCTTTAAAGGCTCAACTGATTTAATGATTGGCTTAGCCAAAGGCGCTGGCTCAAGCGCTTTTTTAGTAGATTCTTGAATCATCTTTGCTGGCATCGCCTCAGACTTCTCATCCGCAGTCACGTCGCGCAGTTTAAAGGTTTCAACTGGCGGCGCATCATCTGCTGATAATGGCTTAGATGGTTTCACAATAGCCTCTTTCACAATCAACCATTGCTTTTGCTCATTACTCAAACTCAGCATCTTAGTCGCGTGATCATTCAACTTATTACTTGAATAATGCTGAATAAACTCCACCTGCGCGGACTTGCCTTTAACGTCAATTTTTACGCCCTCAAGGGTCAAACCAATAGAGCCAGATTGCCCAGCAATTCTTTCCTTGCGCTGGGCAGCCCAAGCTTTACGACTTAACCCTTCTGGCGCAAATTTGTCTGAATAGAACTTCAAATATGCATTGACGTTCTTATTGCGCCAAGCTTCTGCCCAAGCATTCACAATGGCAATAATTTCGACTTTATCATCAGCAATTGGTGCTTCATCTGATGCCTTTTGCTGAGGATCTTGATTAGCCACCTCTTTAGCAATTTCAGCCAAATCTGAAGACAAAGCTGATTTAACAGCAGATTGCTCAACCAATTGAGTTGCCGCAGGCTGTTCCGCAGCAGTGCCAGTCACTGGCATAGGCTCCGCAACCTTCGGTGCTTCCACTTTTGTCATTTCAACAGATTTCGCAGTCACTGCTGGTGTGGCAGGCTGTTCTTTATCTTCCCAGAACTTCAGACTATCCAACCAGCTTTTCTCAGACGCTGTACCTGGTTTTTTTGTCTCCGCTAGTTTTTTTGTATCACTTAGTTTTGTTGTTTCGACTACAGGATCAGTCGCCGTTTTTTTATTGTCGTCCCCCCAGAATTTAAAACGGTCAGTCCAGCTTGCTTTAGCATCCTCAGCCAATAAGGTTTTATCGCTCTTTGCAGTTTTAACATCATCAATCGTTGCCATTGGTGCGTTCTCAGCACCCGGTGAACCTGCTGCAATGACATCCCCGCGCACCGAAGCTAAGCCATCACTCTTAAACTCCAGAATGACTCGGCGACGCTCAATCACATTACCACCTTTATTCATTTGATAGATGTAATCCCAGCGGTCTTGATGGAAGCTGTCTTGCAAGAGCGGCGAACCCATGACATATCTCACTTGCGATTTGGTCATACCCGGCTTGAGTTGTGACATCATTTTTGAAGTCACCACATTGCCTTGTTGCACGTCCAAATGGTAGGGTTTCAATGAAGGCAATGTAGACGTGCAAGAAGCACTCAGAACAGCAAACAGTAAAACTAAGTAGCGCATCGCAATGACTTTCATAAGAATTAGCGATAATATACCACGACTTAAGGTCCAATAAGTAGCGACAAAGGGGCGCACCCCTTTAAACCAAAGCCATGCGAGCAATGATGAATACACGTGAACCTGATGAATTAAAAAATGCTGGATTGAAAGCCACATTGCCAAGATTAAAAGTCTTGAGTCTGTTTGAAAAAAGCAAAGAGCGGCATATGTCAGCTGAGGATGTATACAAAATTTTACTCAGCACAGGCGACGACGTTGGCTTAGCAACGGTCTACCGCGTGCTGACACAATTTGAACAAGCAGGCTTACTGGTGCGCCACCATTTTGAAGGAGGCAAAGCCGTGTTTGAGCTTAACCACGGTGAGCATCACGATCATATCGTGTGCATGCAATGCGGACGTGTTGAAGAGTTTTGCGATGAAAACATCGAAATCTTGCAACATAAGGCCGCTGAAGAACGCGGCTTTAAGATTAACGAACACTCACTTTACATTTACGCAGACTGCACCAAAAACCCTTGCCCTCATAATGAGTAACAACCAATAAAAAGGGGCTTTCGCCCCTTTGCTACTTTCTCTAGATTAAGTCCAATCACCGCCACCGCCGTCATCCCAAGACCCTGTATCAGTTACACCAAAGTCATTACCGCCCATGTTATTGGTATCTGACCAAGAGTCGCCAGCATTAGCATCACTCAACATGCCGTTATTACCCTTGTCGCCATCTGTAAAGTGGTGCATTAGTTCTTGTCCTGCCACCATACCTGCGCCCAGCGCGGCACCTGTTGCCAAGCCACCTAATATGCCAGACCCCATGCCACCACCCATTCCGCCTACTGGGCCACCCATTGGCATGCCTGCACCATTCGCTTGCTGGCCATAAGGACCAATGTTGTTATTGGCCGGATAGACCACTGGATTGCTTCGACGTCCCATTGCACGGCCGACAAAGAAGATAAATACAATTAAAGCTAGCACAAGTAATATTGAACCCATGCCGAATCCGCTTTGCGCTTCTTGTGGACGCGTATTACCAACATTGGCCGATTGCCCGGCAATCACTGCCTTTAGTGCTTGAACAGCTTGCGGCTTTTCGTCCGGCAAACCTGGTTTTATCCGCTCGGCGGCGCTGAGCTCAGCAGCAGCTGCCGCCAACTTTCCTTGTTTAGCGAGCAATTGCGCTTCTACATAATGTGCTTTTGCGCTATCAGGATGATCACGCAGCACTTGCTCCATCATGGCTTGCGCCTTCGCCATATTGCCCGTTTCAGCCGCCTGATAAACATCTTTGAGCGAAAACTGATCTGCCGCATAAGTCGGCAATGCCACATTAAAAGCCAGCGCCAAAGCACAAACGCCTAGTAAGGATTTCATTCGCATTCTGTTTCCTCTTTTAAAAAATTGGTGGTTCAAATAATGCCAGTTTCAATAACACTTTTTTAAAACATATACTGGTTCAAATAAACACTGATTACTAGATTGGGATTGAGCTAAATTAATTCAAGGGGTAGCTAAAGATTATTTTTGATTAACCAGCCAGCATCTCTCTCGCATGCTGTCGAGAGGTTTCAGTGATCTCCATACCGCCCAACATACGAGCAATTTCTTCAACTCGCGCGTTGTCATCTAAAGGCTCAATTGAGCTCCGTGTAACGTTATCACGTTGGATTTTCTTCACATTGAGATGCTGTGCACCTTGCGATGCGACTTGCGGCAGATGCGTAATCACCAATACTTGGCGACCAACACCCAATTGCTTCAATAACTGCCCGACCACCTCAGCCACGCCGCCGCCAATGCCCACATCCACTTCATCAAAAATCATGGAGGGCACACTACCCTGCTGAGCAGTCACCACGCGAATGGCCAAACTCACGCGAGAAAGCTCGCCGCCAGAAGCCACTTTATGAAGTGGCCTTGCTTCCACGCCAACATGACCTGCCACTAAAAACTCTACCTGCTCTAGGCCCGTACTTGTTGGCGTTTGTGGCGTTAAGGCCACCTCAAATCGTCCGCCCGAGAGTGATAGGCGCTGCATCTCACCTGTAATTTTTTGACTCAATTCAGGCGTTTTTTGATGACGCCCTTCACTTAGTTTTTTCGCTAAATCATCATAAGCCAACTTTGCTGCGGCCTCTTGTTTGGCAAGCTCGCCATCAGCATTTACGCTTCCAAGCTCCGCCATGCGTCCTTGCCACTGGGTAAGCAAATCTTCAAGATCCTCTGGACGGAGACGATACTTACGTGAGGCGGCATGAATGGTTTGAATACGCAATTCCACTTCAGCGAGTCTTTCAGGATCTAATTCTGCACGTTGCAAATAACGATTTAAAAAGCGGTCTGTTTCGTCCAATTGAATGATTGCCGAATCTAAGCTACTTAGTGCTTCATCCAAGCTTGGGTCGTAATCACGCAAAGCCTGCAATTTAGATTGCGCAGTGCTCAATTGGCTTAAGGCTGAAATCTCACCCTCCGATAACAACTCACGACAATGCTCACAGCCCGATAGCAAACTCGCGCCATGCGACAAACGACTATGTTCTTGTTGCAAATTTTCCCATTCATCAAGCGCAAAAGCTAATTGCACCAATTCACGCACTTTGTCCCTAAGCTCTGCTAAGTCATCTGCGTACTTACTGGCATTTTGTTCCATCTCAACACGACGTTGATAAAGCGTTTGCCATTGTTTATAAGCAAATGCTGTTTCAACTGCAAGCGAACTCAGGCCACAATAATCATCAAAAATTTCACGCTGGTTTGCAAGTTTGAGCAAGGAGTGATGGGCATTTTGGCTGTAAATATCGACCAAAAACTCACCTGCATCTTTAAGCTGTTGAATCGTCGCGGGTTGTCCATTGATAAACGCACGTGAGCGACCATCTGCATAAATCACGCGGCGACAGAGCAATTGGTCGTCATCGTTAGGAATTTCGTTTTCTTGCATCCAAGCTTTAAGCCCGTCTAGCTTAGCAATATAAAAACTTGCGCTAATGTCAGCTTTTTCAGCGCCAGCGCGTGTAATGCCCCCTTCGCCTCTAGCGCCCATCGCTAACGATAGTGCGTCGATCAGTATGGATTTACCAGCGCCGGTTTCCCCAGTGAGCACTGTAAACCCCGTTGAAAACTCAATATTGAGCGCGTCAACAATTACAAAATCTCGAATGGAAAGCGTTTGTAGCATGCTTAAATTAGCCCCAGTTCAACTTCTGTCTAAGCATGTCGTAATGACTATGGCCGATTGGATGTAGCAGTGAGACGGTTTTTTCGTCACGTTGAACCAGCAGTTGATCGCCTGCTAGCAATGCCAACTGCAAGTGCCCATCTAAGTGCACGCCGGCATCATCGCCATGCACTAGGGTGATTTGCACTTTGCTATTGCTATGAATTGCAATCGGTCGATTGCTGAGCGTGTGCGGACAAATTGGCACTAAGGTAATCGCATCGAGCGTAGGGTGTAAAATCGGGCCGCCTGCAGAAAGGGCATAAGCCGTTGTACCTGTTGGCGTTGCTAAAATCAAACCATCCGAGCGTTGTCTGTGAACGAACTGCTCGTCAATATTCACCTCGAGCTCGATAAGACGCGACATACCCGCCTTATTAATCACCACGTCGTTCATGGCACGGCCAGTCATGATTTGTTTGCCATCGCGAAACACGGTCGCATTCAGTAAAATGCGTTTTTCAATGCTGTAATCCCCAGCGAGGATATGACGCATATCATCGAGCATATTGGCGGAGTTAATGTCCGTTAAAAAGCCTACGCGCCCCTGATTAACACCGATAAGCGGGATGTGGCTGTCCGCAAGTTTACGTGCGACGCTCAGCATCGTGCCGTCGCCGCCCAGCACCACCGCCAAATCCACATTGTCACCAATCTCATCCATGCCCAAGGTTGCAAAACCTGAGATGTTGCAATGGTCAGCAGTGGAAGACTCCAATGAAACAGTAATCTTTTCGGACGCTAAAAATGCACACATCGCCAGGATGCTATCGCGCATTTCAGACGCATTATATTTGCCAATAATGGCGACATTTTTGAAAGCTTTTTTCATCTCATGCATTTAATCATATTCAAGCCAGACATAGAAGTCTGTTGCGTAAAAGCTTTTGAATTAAGAGTAGGCTTGCTATGATACAGATATAGATTTTACGACCATATTAACGCCACAAGCATGTTAGACAAACGCGCACAAATTTTACTCAAAACCCTCGTTGAACATTACATTAATGATGGACAGCCTGTTGGTTCGCGCACGCTTTCACAATGCTCAGGCCTAGACCTAAGCCCAGCGACCATACGTAATGTGATGTCGGATTTAGAGGCTCTTGGCTTTATCACCAGCCCGCACACTTCTGCAGGCCGCATTCCAACACAGCGCGGCTACCGCTTTTTTGTCGATACTTTGCTCACGGTTCAACCGATGCAAAGCCAAGAAATTCAGCGTCTAAAACATGAGCTATGCTCGCCAGATCAACAAGAGTTGATTTCGTCTGCAGCAGGAATGCTTTCTGAACTCACGCAGTTTGCTGGCTTGGTAATGATTCCAAAACGTAAAAGCATTGCGTTTAAGCATTTGGAATTTTTGCCTTTATCTGAGAAACGTATTTTAGTGATTATCGTCACTACCGATGGCAATGTGCAAAACCGCATCATTTTGACTGAAAAACCTTACCCAGCGTCTGAACTCGTGCAGGCGACAAACTTCTTTAACCAACACTACACTGGATTTACTTTTGAACAAGCGCAGCAAAAGCTGCATGAAGAGCTCAAGCAAATGCAATCTGACATGACGCGGCTGATGGCCGCCGCGCTAGATGCCAGCGGCAAAGCCTTAGATGAAGACAAAGACAATGTGGTGATTTCAGGCGAACGTAATTTGTTGCAAGTGGATGATTTATCCACTAATGTCACCTCGCTGCGTAAACTCTTTGAAATTTTCGAGCGCCGCACTTCTTTGATGCAATTACTAGATAACAGCCAGCGAGCCGAAGGTATTCAGATTTTCATTGGCGGCGAAAGTGGCTATTTGGCGCTCGATGAATGCAGCATGGTGACTGCCCCTTACGAAGCAGACGGCCAAGTAGTTGGCACGCTCGGCGTGATTGGCCCAACCCGCATGGCTTACGAACGCGTTATTCCAATTGTAGATATTACGGCGAAACTTCTTTCAAACGCACTCTCAAATACTTAACGACAATTTTATAAAGACTCATCAATGGCTTACTACAAAACAGAACCCCCTTACCAACATGGCGACCAAGCAAAAGTTGGCATTTTACTCGCCAACCTTGGCACACCTGATGCACCAGATGCAAAAGCACTCAAACGCTATCTTGGTCAGTTTTTAATGGATAGACGGATTGTTGAAATTCCGCGCTTTATTTGGTGCTGGATTTTGCATTGCATTATCTTAGTGGTGCGTCCAAAAAAATCTGCTGAAAAATACGCCATGGTATGGACTAGCGAAGGCTCGCCTTTAATGGTCAACGCACAAAAACAAAAAACACTACTTTCAGGCTTTTTAAGCCAACGTATTGCTTCACCATATGTTGTGGAGCTTGGCATGAGCTATGGCAATCCAAGTATGGCTTCCGCGATTGAACGACTCAAAGCCCAGCATTGCAATAAAATCCTAGTGTTTCCACTTTATCCACAATATGCATCAAGCAGCACGGCAGCTTCATTAGACGCGATTTGGAAGGTCTTACTCAAAACACGCGATGTGCCTGCGATTCGCACCATCCGCAATTATCATGACCACCCAGCATATATTCAAGCATTGGCAAGCAGTGTTCAAGAACATTGGGCGACTAACGGCAAGCCTACTAAGCTAGTCATGAGTTTTCATGGTGTGCCAAAATTCCACTTACTCAAGGGCGACCCTTATCACTGCGAGTGCATGAAAACAGGCCGTTTATTGGCTGAAGCACTGAACCTAAGCAAAGAAGAATATCAAATCGCGTTCCAATCGCGCTTTGGTAAACAAGAGTGGCTTAAACCTTACTTAGCAAGCACACTAGAGGATTTAGGCAAGGCAAAGACGGCACGCATTGATGTGATTTGTCCTGGCTTTAGTAGTGATTGTTTGGAAACCTTAGAAGAAATTGCCATGGAAGGTAAGCACATTTTCCAAAGCAATGGGGGCGGCGAATACCATTACATTCCATGCCTTAATGGCCGTGAAGCTTGGATTAATGCGATGTGCGATATCGCCATGGCAAACCTGCATGGCTGGGTGTCGAGCGAATGGGATGCACAAGAGGCCGAAAAACAAGCCAAGCTGACTGCACAACGTGCGCAGGCATTAAGCGAAAAGGCCTAAAGCTAGCCTAAGTGTTTATCATGATAGAATTAGTTCGCTTTAAGCAAAATAAGCAACCCAAAATAGGTAAGACAAGATGATAGTAATTACTGGTGGCGCAGGGATGATCGGCAGTATGATTGCATGGTATCTCAACCATTTAGGCCGAAATGACCTGGTGATTGTGGACGACATTCAACACCCTGATCAATGGCAAAACCTTGTAAAACGTCGCTATGCCAATTATTTAGATAAAAGCGAGCTTGCTTGCTTTTTAGCAGGGAAACCTAAAATTGACGCCATCATCCATATGGGCGCGATTAGCGCGACGACCGAGCGAGACTTCAATAAATTAGTCCAAAACAATATTCGCTACAGCCAGTTTTTATGGAATTGGTGTACTGAAAACAAAGTGCCATTTTTGTACGCCAGCTCTGCCGCCACCTATGGCGCCGGCGAGCAAGGCTACGATGATGCTTGTGTTATCAATACATTACGCCCGCTCAATGGGTATGGCTACTCAAAACAATATTTTGACCAATGGGCCCTGCAACAAAGTGCGCATAACAGCCCGCCACAATGGCAAGGCTTTAAGTTTTTTAATGTGTACGGCCCTAACGAATACCACAAAGAGCGCATGGCCAGCGTGTCGTTCCACACCTTCAATCAATTCAAAGCTGAAGGCAACGTTAAATTATTCAAGAGCCATTTAGCGGGCTATGAAGATGGCATGCAATTGCGTGATTTTGTGTATGTCAAAGATGCCGCCGCCGCTGTGGTGCATTTTGTTAACAACCTATGTGAGTCTGGCATTTACAACATCGGCACTGGTAAAGCGCGCGCATTTAAAGACCTCGCCAGCGCAGTGATGAACAGCATGGGTAAAGCACCCAATATTAATTACATCGACATGCCAGAAGACTTGCGCGGCAAGTATCAATACTTCACCGAAGCCAAGATGCTAAAACTTGCAGATGCTGGTTACACAGAAAAATTCCATACGCTAGAAGAAGGCGTGCGTGATTACGTTCAAAACTACCTCTTGCAAGCTGACCCTTATTGCTAAAACTAAAAACTTCTAAACCTTAAAAATATGACTTCATCAGAAAACTTAAAAAACGCCATTGCTGAACATCAAGAGATGTTCGCCAAGCTAGGTGATTTAATTCCGCAAATTACTCTTGTTGCTGAAGAGCTTAAAGCCTGTATAAAGCGCGGCGGTAAAATCTTAATCATGGGCAACGGCGGTAGCGCAGCTGATAGTCAACATATTGCGGCTGAAGTCGTTGGTCGCTTTAAAAAAGAGCGTCGCGGCTTAGCGGCCATTGCACTCACCACAGACACCTCCATCATTACTTCTGTCGGCAATGATTATGGCTACGACTATATTTTTGCACGCCAGATTGAAGCGCTTTGCCGTCCAGAAGATGTGGTAATTGGCATTACCACTTCGGGTAATAGCAAAAACGTGGTCGCAGCTATTGAAGAAGCGAATAAATTGGGCGCAACAACGATTGGGCTTACTGGTGGCACGGGCGGAAAGATGACTGAATTGTGCAAATACAACCTAGTCATGCCATCAAGCGAAACCGCACGCGTTCAAGAAGCGCATATTTTTGTCGGCCATAGCTTGTGCGACTTGTTGGAATCAGAATAGAACCTAATAATAAAACTTAGAATAAAATGATGAACCAAGACCTCATTAATACCGTTAAATTATTCAACGAATCAGATAAATGGGTGCTGGTCATTGGCGACCTGATGCTAGACCGCTATTTAGTTGGCGATGTACAACGTATTTCACCCGAGGCCCCTGTGCCCGTGGTGCTCCTCAAACAACAAAATGACCGCGCAGGCGGCGCAGCCAATGTAGCTGCAAACTTAGCCAACCTTGGCATTAACACGCGCATTGCCGGCTGTGTGGGCGAGGATGCGGAAGCAGCGACATTACTTGCTTTGATTAATCATCTAGGCATCAAATCGGAAGCGGTGATTCAATCATCCACAAGACCAACGATCGCTAAAACACGAGTGATGAGTTCGCATCAACAAATTGTGCGGATAGACCAAGAAAGCCAAGCTAAATTTAGCGCAGAAGAAAATGCTGAATTGCATATATTAATCACACGTGCGCTTCACGAAAAACCATCCATCGTCATTTTGTCAGACTACGCCAAAGGCGTGCTGAGCGACGATGTTTGTCAGTCCATTATTCAAGCCTGTAAAGATGCAAACATTCCTGTGTTGGCTGATCCTAAAGGCCAAGACTACAGCAAATATAAAGGCGCCACCGGACTCACGCCAAACAAAAAAGAAACCGCTGAAGCTTGTGGTGTGAACATGAACGATACCGAGGCTTTATTAGCTGCCGCTAAAAAACTAAAAGCTGATTTAGGCCTTCAGTTTTTAGCGGTCACCCGCGGAGAAGAAGGTATTACGTTATTTGATAAAACCAGTGAACATTACATTGCCGCAACTGCCAAGCAGGTGTTTGATGTTTCTGGCGCTGGCGATACAGTGATTGCCACGCTAGCGGCAGGCCTGATTCATGGCCTAAGCCCTCAAGATGCGCTCAGCCTGGCGAATACCGCGGCTGGCATCGTGGTGGGCAAGGTCGGCACTGTGCCTATCCAGCTCGATGAATTGCTTCACGAACTCACCGCCAAAAACACCAGCGCGCAAGCCGATAAAATTACTGATTTAGCAGGCTTAAAACTAAAAGTAGGCGCTTGGCGCGCCGCTAAACAAAAAATCGTCTTCACAAATGGGTGCTTTGATTTGCTCCATGCTGGGCATGTAACTTACTTAGAAGCCGCTAAAAAAACAGGCGATAAGCTCATCCTTGGCTTGAATACCGATAGATCAGTGAGCGCCTTAAAAGGGCCAACTAGACCAGTCATCCATGAGAATGACAGAGCGCGCGTTTTGGCGGCGTTAGAAGCCATAGATGCCGTTATTTTGTTTGATGAAGATACACCGCTCAATCTTATCCACGCAGTGAAACCTGATGTGATTGTAAAAGGCGACGACTATTCGGAGGAGCAAGTGGTGGGCGGCACCGAAGTCAAGTCATGGGGTGGGCAAGTGAAGCTAATTCCATTAGTTCAAGGTCGCAGCACAAGCAAAATCATTGAAAAAATGGCGCAATAATTTTTTTAAGTAACGATCTATTCTGTGCAAAACACCCACCCTGACTCACACGCTAGTTTTGAAAAAATCCTCGTTTTAGGCCCGGCTTGGGTGGGCGATATGGTGTTAGCACAAAGCCTTTTCACCACACTCAAACAGCAAAACCCAAACTGCCAAATTGACGTTGCAGCCCCCGCTTGGACATTACCGCTTTTAGAGCGGATGCCCGAAATAACGAATGCTATTGCCTTGCCTTTCAAACACGGGGAGTTTGCGTTTTGGGAACGCATCCGCTTTGGCAAAAGCATACGCAAAGATGGTTATACGCAAGCCATCATTCTGACCAACTCTCTCAAGTCTGCCATTTTGCCTTTTGCGGCGAACATACCGCGCCGCACCAGTTTTTTAGGTGAAATACGCTATGGTTTGATTAATGACATTCGGCCATTAGACAAAGCTAAACTGCCAAGAACTATTGATCGTTTCGTCACATTGGGCTTAGCTAAAAATGCCGACTTGCCAAATAAGCCACCCAACCCAAAACTTATTGCCAATTATAAAAATGCCTTATCAATATTAGCTAAACTTGGCTATCAAAAACCATCTAAAAAAGTACTTGGCTTATGTCCGGGTGCTGAATATGGCGAGGCTAAACGCTGGCCGATTGAATATTACGCAGAAGCCGCAAAAGCCGCGCTTGCTAAAGGCTGGGAAGTTTGGATTTTCGGCTCAGAAAAAGACATTCCTTACACTCAAAAAATAAACCAACTCACAGAAAATCGCTGTTTAGATTTGGGTGGTCAAACCAATCTAGGTGAAGCCATAGACTTAATGGATTTATGCGATACCGTGATCAGCAATGATTCAGGTTTAATGCACGTCGCTGCTGCTTTAGATAAGAACTTGATTGCCATTTTTGGCTCAAGCACACCACACCATACACCACCAATGAGCGATAAGTCTCACATTGAATATCTGGGGCTGCCTTGTAGCCCTTGTTTTGAAAGGACTTGTCCACTCAAAAATCCAGATGAGCATATGCAATGCTTAAAAAAAATCACGCCCGAGAGCGTGATTCATTTGATCCGATAATTCCAGAACACCAACTCAAGAATACTAGGACTTGTTGTAATAAACTTTATACCAATCCGCAAACTTAGCAATTCCATCTTTTAATGGCGTATATGGCTTAAAACCAACCCAAGTTTCAAGCGCACTGGTATCTGCATAAGTGGCTTTTACATCCCCAGCCTGCATCGGCAAAAATTCTTTTTCAGCTACTTTGCCAAAGGCGTTTTCAAGTATGCCGATAAAATCCATGAGCTTTTCTGGCTGATTATTGCCAATATTAAAAACACGATAAGGCACACGGCTATTGGCTTGTGGCCTTACAGGCTTATCTGCCGCGCGCACCACGCCTTCGACAATATCCTCGATATAAGTGAAGTCGCGCATCATATCGCCGTGAT
>Ga0114958_10002826_pt1 | contig 12728 bp, 10 predicted proteins | sample C_130208_EF_Meta_FD_89577 | JGI IMG/M metagenome (GOLD analysis project Ga0114958, IMG submission 89577) | Freshwater microbial communities from Lake Croche, Canada to study carbon cycling - C_130208_EF_MetaG | ecosystem: Environmental > Aquatic > Freshwater > Lake | place: Lake Croche, Canada... | reverse complement strand
GACCTTATCCCGCTATTACAATATATTCTGTTTTTTTTTCTCTTTATTTTAATTCGGGGCTGAGGTTACTGGACTAAATACCGCTATTCCAAAATGTTCTATTTTTCTCCTCTTTGTATTAATTCGGGACTGAGGTTACTAGATTTAATACCGCTGCCAATGTGTTCTATTTTTATCTTCTTTGTATTAATTCGGGACTGAGGTTAGTGGATTTAATACCGCTGCCAATATGTACTATTTTTATCCTCTTTGTATTAATTCGGGACTGTGGTTAGTGGACCTTATCCCGCTATTACAATATATTCTGTTTTTCTTCTCTTTATTTTAATTCGGGACTGAGTTTACTAGACTTAATACCGCTATTCCAATATGTTCTATTTTTCTCCTCTTTGTATTAATTCGGGACTGTGGTTACTGCACTTGATACCACTATTCCACTCTGTTCTGTTTTTCTTCTCTTTATTTTAATTCGGGACTGAGGTTACTAGATTTAATACCGCTGCCACTCTGTTCTATTTTTATCCTCTTTGTATTAATTCGGGACTGTGGTTACTTGACTTCTTAATACTGTAAATATATTAATTTATTAGCTTCGGAAACCATCGCAGCATCGCATTCTACTTAGTAAACAATTTTAAGAGCATTAAAGTTTGCCCCTTTGCTACTTTGTGGCTCTAAAAAAATCGTATTTTTGCAAGATGGAAACGAACAGACAGAAAAAAATAGGCGGTGTAATCCAAAAAGATTTGGTGGACATTCTGCAGGGTGAAATACGAAAAAACGGAATCTCAAATTTAATTATTTCGGTTTCAAAGGTGAGTGTGACTACCGATTTATCAGTAGCAACAGTACATTTGAGTGTTTTCCCTCAGGATAAAGCAGTAGAGACTTTGGCTGCCATCAAATCGAATTCCTATTTAATCAAACACGATTTATCACAAAGAGTGCGCTTGCAATTGCGAAAAGTACCCAATCTGATTTTCTTTATTGACGACTCTTTAGACTATATCGAAAAGATTGACAATGCTTTATCCAACCGAGAAAATCCTATTGAAAACAGAGACCTTCTAGAGAAACGCAAAAAAATATAAGTTGAATTTTTCCTTATTCATCGCCAAACGCTACATTTTTAGTCGGAGTAAAAATAATGCTATAAACATTATTACTCGGATTGCTTCGGCAGGAATTATTATTGGTGCCATGGCTTTGTTTGTGGTTTTATCCGTTTTTAGCGGTTTAAAAGATTTTAGCTTGTCTTTCAGCAACGACTTTGACCCTGATCTTAAAATTACCGCCACCAAAGGAAAATCTTTATTTGTTACGGAAGAGCAAGAACAGCGGCTTTTAAAAATAAATGGCATTGCTTCTCAAACTAAAATTATTGAGGAGCGCGTTTTATTTATGTTTGATGGCAAAGAGGAAGTCGCTTCTCTAAAAGGGGTAGACAGTACTTACAGCCAGGTGAACCAAGTTCGGAAAACCCTTTTTAACGGACAGTGGCTCAAGCCCAACACCAATCAAGTAGTTGTAGGCTATGGAATTTCCTCCAAACTTTCTATGGGTTTATTTGATTTCAACAATAAATTAGAAGTATTTGTACCCAAACCTGGTGAAGGAACTATAGAAAATCCGGAGCAGGCTTTTAACAAATCAACCATAATCCCTGTTGGAATTTATGCTATCAGTGAAGATTTAGATTCTAAATATGTCTTTGCCGATTTAGGAATGACACAGGAATTATTAGAATACAAACCCAATCAAGTGTCGGCAATAGAAATTAAGCTGCTCCCAAATGCCAACGAAGAACTGATTAAAAAAGAGCTCCAAACTCTTTTCGTAAATGAGATTACCATAAAAAATAGGGCACAGCTGAACGATAGTCTCTATAAAATGCTAAATACCGAAAACACGGCGGTTTACCTCATCTTTACCTTAGTGATTATCCTGACCTTGTTTACCCTTGCCGGGGCAATTATCATGATGATATTGGACAAAAAAGACAATTTGAAAACACTCTTGAACTTGGGTACCGAAATAACCGCTTTGCGCAGAATTTTCTTGCTTCAGGGAACGATTTTGACATTTTTAGGAGGCATTATCGGCCTTGGTCTAGGTGTGATTGTGGTTCTGATTCAACAGCATTATTCTGTAATAATGATTACCGAAAGTCTTGCTTATCCGGTAGTATTTACTATTCAAAACGCCATTGTCGTATTGAGTACTATCTTCGTATTGGGATTCCTGGCTTCTTGGATTGCCAGCAGTAGAGTAAGTAAGAAATTACTAGAATAAGGTTTAAACGAATTCGTAACCCGAATACACTTCATCAATTTCTTTCAGAATAGCATACAAACCTTCGGGATCGTCTGTGGTCACTAGTTTTTGTTTGTATTCTTTGAACGAATGAACCCCTTTGAAATAATTGGTATAATGACGCCGCATTTCTACAATCCCCAGACGCTCCCCTTTCCATTCCATAGACCAAGTCAAATGATTTCGGGCGGCTTCTACTCGATCAATAATTGTAGGTGCCGCTAGATGTTCTCCCGTTTTGAAATAATGTTTTATTTCATCAAAAATCCAAGGATAACCAATTGCTGCACGACCAATCATTATTCCATCGATGCCGTATTCGTTTTTATATTTCAATGCTTTTTCGGGACTATCGACATCGCCATTCCCAAAAATAGGCATGGTGATGCGAGGATTGTTTTTCACCCGGGCAATATGCGACCAATCGGCTGAACCTTTATACATTTGAGCACGCGTTCGAGCATGAATTGTCAAGGCCTGAACACCAATATCCTGCAATCGTTCCGCAACCTCATCAATATTAATAGAATTATCATCCCAACCCAAACGGGTTTTTACGGTTACGGGTAAGTCCGTACTCCTGATTACAGCCTTCGTCAGGCGAATCATCAAGTCTACATCTTTCAACACTCCTGCTCCGGCACCTTTGCAAACCACTTTTTTAACGGGACAACCAAAGTTGATGTCCACTAAATCCGGTTTCACAGTAGTTACAATTTTGGAGGAAAGCGCCATCGCTTCTTCATCACCCCCAAAAATCTGAATACCGACAGGACGTTCGTAATCAAAAATATCCAATTTCATTCGGCTTTTTATAGCATCACGAATTAATCCTTCGCTAGAAATAAATTCAGAATACATCATATCAGCGCCATGTGCTTTACATAATCTGCGAAAAGGCGGATCACTCACATCTTCCATGGGCGCTAAAAGTAAAGGGAAATCAGGTAATTCTATGTTGCCAATTTTAATCAAGGGAAATATATTTCTTGCAAAGATAGAAAAATTAGAACGTATACCTTTCGCCCTTTAAGATATTAAGGCTCATTAAGTCCTAATTTATTTATTGCTTGCTACGTTTAAAAAAATTACAATAAAAAGATTGCCTATATTTGCTGATTAATTAGGTGCGTGAAGGATAGAAGTGTCACGCCCAAACTTCGACTGCGCTCAGTTGAACCTAAATTGATACAACCAAAGAATGAAACACATACGGAATTTTTGCATTATTGCACACATTGACCACGGGAAAAGTACCCTTGCTGACCGATTATTAGGCGCGACTCAAACTGTTACGGCTCGGGAAGAAAAAGCACAATTGTTAGACAATATGGACTTGGAACGCGAACGCGGAATTACCATAAAAAGTCATGCGATTCAGATGGAATATACCTATAAAGGGGAGGAATACATCTTGAATTTGATTGACACCCCCGGTCATGTCGATTTTTCTTATGAAGTTTCTCGTTCTATCGCGGCTTGCGAAGGGGCACTTTTGATTGTAGATGCAGCACAAAGTATCCAAGCACAAACGATTTCTAATTTATATTTGGCTTTAGACAATGACTTGGAAATTATTCCAGTTTTGAATAAAGTAGATTTACCAAGTGCAAATCCCGAAGAAGTTAGTGATGATATTGTAGACTTATTGGGTTGTAAACTAGAGGATATTATTCACGCTTCCGGTAAAACAGGTTTTGGTGTAGAAAATATTTTGGCTGCCATAATTGAAAAAATACCCCCTCCAAAAGGAAATGTAGACGAACCGCTACAAGCCTTAATTTTCGATTCCCATTACAATCCGTTTCGCGGAATTGAAGTAATCTTCAGAGTGAAAAACGGGCAGATCAAGAAAGGTCAGAAAATAAAATTCATGGCTACCGGAAATGAATACTTTGCGGATGAGATTGGTACTTTGAAACTAAATCAGGTTCCGAAACAAGTGATTTCAGCCGGGGATGTAGGTTATTTGATTTCTGGCATTAAAGAAGCCAAGGAAGTAAAAGTGGGTGACACGCTGACTGATGCAAAAACACCTACAACCAATATGATTAAAGGTTTTGAGGATGTTAAGCCTATGGTATTTGCTGGTATATATCCTGTAGATACCGAAGATTATGAAGAATTGCGTAACTCCATGGAAAAATTACAGCTGAACGATGCTTCACTAGTCTTTTTACCGGAAAGTTCCGCGGCTTTAGGTTTTGGTTTTCGATGTGGATTCTTAGGAATGCTACATATGGAAATCATTCAGGAAAGACTGGAACGCGAATTTAATATGACTGTAATTACTACCGTTCCCAACGTATCTTATTTGGCTTATACCAAAAAAGATCCTGAAGTGGGCCAAATTGTAAATAACCCTACCGATCTTCCGGAACCTTCGCGTTTGGATCATGTGGAAGAGCCTTATATTAAAGCCACTATTATTACAAAATCGGATTTTGTAGGAAATGTAATGTCTTTGTGTATTGAAAAAAGAGGCGTTATTACCAATCAAACTTATTTGACTACCGAAAGGGTCGAATTGACTTTTGATATGCCCTTAGCAGAAATTGTTTTCGATTTCTATGACCGACTAAAAACGGTATCTAAAGGATATGCTTCTTTTGATTATTCGCCTATTGGAATGCGAACTTCCAATTTAGTTAAGGTTGATATTCTATTGAATGCCACTGTTGTGGATGCTTTATCCTCTTTGATACATGCTGATAATGCTTATCATATAGGTAAGAAGATGTGTGAGAAACTGAAAGAATTGATACCGCGTCAGCAATTTGATATTCCGATTCAGGCTGCAATTGGTGTAAAAGTAATTTCGAGAGAAACGATTAAAGCCTTGCGAAAAGATGTAACTGCCAAATGTTATGGAGGTGATATTTCCCGTAAACGTAAATTATTGGAAAAACAGAAAAAAGGAAAAAAACGCATGAGACAAGTCGGGAATGTAGAAATTCCGCAAGAGGCGTTTATGGCGGTGTTGAAACTGAATGACTAGTTGAAATTGAATGACTAAAGGTTATTTTAAATACTAAACGAACCCTGATAATTGATATTATCAGGGTTTTGTGTTTAAAAAAGGGAATTGCTTTTTTGAATACCTTCAAATAAAAACTTAGCATCCTCGACTTTAAACAATTGAGTACCTTCATTCATGGTTGCTGCCGATCCACAGGCGACGCCCCATTGCAAGACTTCTTTTAAACTTTTATTTTGAGATAAAGCCCAGACCATTGCACCTACCATACTGTCACCTGCACCAACAGTGCTTTTCTTGATTACTTTGGGAGCCGATACCCATTCGGTTTGATTTGCTGTTACCAAAATCGCACCCTGAGCACCTAGCGAGACAACTACAATCTCGGCACTTCCTTTTTCGATTAAAATTCGTGCTGCCGATTCTGCTTCCTTGATTTCTAATTTTTCAACCCCAATTAGGCGAGCTAATTCACCAATATTCGGTTTCACTAAATAAACACCTGTCTCTAAAACGTTCCTTAAAGCTTCGGCTGAAGTATCTACTATAAGCTTTGTTCCTGAACCTTTTGTAAAAGCTGCAATTTGCTGATAAAAATCAGGGGACATGCCTTGGCTTAAACTTCCACTGGCTACTAGATATCTGGGTTTTAATTCTTTTATAAATTGGAGCATATTTTCCTGTTCCACACTACTGATAAAAGCACCTGGAAAACAAAATCGATATTGTGAATTGGTAATTGTATCTAGTGCCACCATATTTTCTCTAGTCCAACTTTGAGTCGCTATGGTTTTCACGGCTATTTTTTCCTCCTGAATCAATTTCTCTAAGAGTACACCTGAAGAACCTCCAGAAGTAAATACACACAAAGAATCGCCCCCCAGACGGGCAATTGCCTTTGACACATTTACACCGCCCCCTCCGGCATCGTAGCGAGCTGCTTCACATCTCATTTTATGTTCGGCGATTAAGCCGGTAAATTTTGTGCTTTTATCCAACGAAGGATTCACTGTTAGCGTTATAATCTGATGTGTATTCATATTCTTTTCTTAAATGCCTTTTAAAGGTGCGATAAAACTTTGAATAATAAACTACAACACCCTTTTAATAGTTAGAAATCAAAACGAATGGAATCCGATTTAATTGATAGAAAACCTTTTCCTATTTGTATCTTTGCCCACTGAAACTTACAGAAATATGATCGAAGATAAAACCCCATTACGGACAAGCATAGCTCAATTAGGAGAATTTGGACTTATAGAACACCTGACAAAAAACTTTGGTGTCAGCCAAGAATCCACTTTAAAAGGAATTGGTGATGACGCAGCCGTTTTGGATTTTAAAGATAAGAAGGTCGTAATCTCTACCGATTTATTAATTGAGGGAGTCCATTTTGATTTGGCCTACATGCCTTTGAAGCATTTGGGTTATAAAGCTGTTGTTGTCAATATCTCCGATATTTGTGCGATGAATGCAAGAGCAACCCAAATCACAGTCTCCGTTGCCGTTTCCAATCGGTTTCCTCTGGAGGCTTTAGATGAATTATTTGAGGGAATTGCTCATGCTGCCGCAGAATATAAAGTAGATGTTATTGGTGGAGACACTACTTCGTCTCAAAAAGGATTAATTATAAGTATCACTGCTATTGGTGAAGCTGATGAAGCAGAGCTTGTTTACAGAAATGGGGCTAAGCAAACTGATTTATTAGTTGTTTCAGGCGATCTTGGTGCTGCTTATATGGGTTTGCAAGTTTTGGAAAGAGAAAAACAAGTATTTCAGGTGAATCCAAATTCACAGCCCGACTTAGATGCTTATACTTATTTGATTGAGCGTCAATTGAAACCTGAAGCACGAAAAGACATTCGGACTTTACTGCATGCATTGGAAATAAAACCAACGTCTATGATTGATATATCGGATGGATTGTCTTCAGAAATCATGCATTTGTGCAAACAATCTGCAGTGGGATGTAATCTGTATGAGGATAAACTACCCTTAGATCCGCAATTTATGAACGTCTGTGAAGAATTCAATTTAGACGCTACAACTGTGGCTATCAATGGGGGTGAAGATTATGAATTACTGTTTACCATTGCTATGGACGATTTTGATAAGATTAAAGGGAATCCAAATTTCACTATTATTGGGCATATGACTCAAGAAAGCGAAGGCATCCATTTAATTACACGAGCTAATACAAAAATTCCTTTGAAGGCAAGAGGATGGAATGCTTTGTCTGAAGAATAGACACTTCCAAAATGCTATAAAAAAAGCGACCATTCTCCATTGAGAGGTCGCTTTTTTTATTTTTTAGTAGCCTATAGGTTTTTTCGTTTGGGACAAAAAGAGTTTCGTTTTATTGGAATAAATTCCGTTTAAACATTTATGACGGACTACTAGTTCCTAATCACAGGGCTAAATTAGCACAGAACTCTTCTTTTTCAATTACGGTTTCCCGCATATTTAAATACGGGTTTCCTCATTTCTAATTACGGTTTATACTATAAAAGGCCTTTATTTTTAGCTTCTCTTATTAAATCAATATCACTACCCCCTTTAATTTCAAGTAATTCCTTCAGGTTTAATTTTCTTTTTTCAACAGCACTTAAGGACAAAGGAACATATTGCGGAATATCTTTTGTTTTAGTACCTTTTGACAATTGATATAAAATTTGTTTGTCAAAAGCATCTATTTCTATATTCTCATATTGAGTTTGGCTCACTAATTTAACTACCGTTTGACTGTAATAATTTTCGTTTTTTAAAATTTTGTCAAATGCTAGAAGCAATTCATCAAAAGTAAGATCATTTTTAATGACCAATCCATTTGGATTTATATTCTTAATAATGGTGTTTATCTTCAACAATTCGGTATGCATTGTCAGCAGTATAATTTTGCATTCTGGCATTTGTTTTTTTATCAACAAAGCTAAATCTTCGCCTGAAAAAATTCCTTTCTCCTCGTATACTGGCATGCTTAGGTCAAAAAAAGCAACTCCAAATGGCTCAATATCCATCGCCATTATAGCCTCAAATCCTGTTTCGCAATCTTTAGCTTGGGTAATCACAAAATCATAATTCCCTTTAGAGTTATACCCTTTAATTGCATTCTTATACGCTTCAATGATAAAAGGATGATCATCTACAATAAGTATATTGATTTTTTTTGCCATAATTCACTAATTGAATTGTTTAAATTATTGTGGGTATTGTTATTATTACTGATGTTCCTTTTCCTTTTTTAGAATTAATTTCAAAGACACCGGCACAATCGATCGCTCTTGATTTCATGTTTTGTAATCCTATTCCATTTTTCTTATTGCTAAGCTGAAATCCCAAGCCATCATCAGCTATCTTTAAGACTATTGTATCTTCCACTTTTGTAAATTCTACATTAATGTTTTTTGCTTTGGCATATTTATTAATGTTTTGAAGCGATTCCTGTAAAATTCGATATAAATTAATTTTTATCTGATTGTCTTTGAGGTCCCATTTAATTTTTTTATCGATATAGAAATTGACATTTGGATCAAATGAAGTCTTTTGATCTTCTAGGAGGTTGTGTACAATCGCAACAAAATTATTAATTAGGAAATGCTTTTCTCTACTCAAATCGTGGGATATTTCTCTAATATCCTGTTCGATGATTTTTAATTCATTCAGATAATGATATCTCGTATTTATGGAATCATCATTGTGGGATTTATTTAAGCTATCCAAATTTAATCGCACCCCGAATAATCTGCCTAGAACGCCATCATGCAATTCCTGCCCTATTCGGTTTTTATCTTTAACTCTGTTTTCTTCAATCGTCGTTTGCTGGGAGATTAACAAATTATAAATATCCTCATTTGTTGCTTGCTGTTGTTGTTTGAGTAAAAGTAGTCTGTTTTTATTTCTTTGAGACCTTATCACAAATAATAATGCCGCCAGAGCCAATATTAACATTAAAAAATAGAGCAAGTTCCGATTTTGCTGTGCTAAAAGGTCTTTCTCCTGAATAATCTCATCGGTTTCATATTGAATTCGGGCAAAACGATTTCGGGCTTTCTTATCTCCCTCCTGAATACTATCGCTTATGTTAATGTATTCTTTCGAATATTGTGATGAATTTTTGTGATCAACGAGTGACAATTGCTTTAAAGAGCCTAATAAATCCCCGGAAATATTCGTTTTCTTTGCTAAAAGAAGTGCCTCTTGCGCTAATTTTTGAGCTTTGATACTGTCTTTTGTTTCTGAAAAGAATTCTGATAAATGTATTTTATTAGCTATAATTCCTGATTCGAGATTATTCTTTTCCCGAATCGCTAAGGACTGGTAAAACAAATCTGGTAAATTGGAAAAATCCTTTAATTTAAATTTTGAGTAGGCTAAATTATCAATTATGATCGCGTACAAGCTCGGGAAATCTTTGAGTAAATTTTTATCTTCGAGTGCTAATTCAAAATTAGCAATGGCTTCTTCTTTCTTATTTAGATTTTGGTAAACAACCCCGATATTATTTCTGGAATTAGCTTCTAAGTGATATTCGTTAACCAGCTTGTATTCCTTAGCTGTATTTAATGCTTTGGTATGATAAATCAGCGCATTTTCATAATTTTTTAATTCATTAGAACTAATTCCAATTAAGTTATAAGCATCGTATTCGTTTGCTCTAAATTTGAAATTTTTCAAAAAGGTTAAAGTCTGAATAGAAGATAATTCACAACCTGAGTAATCACCTTCATACATTTGAACAAAGGCCTTGTCTAAATAGTTTTTCCCTAAACTTAAACTATCTTCTAATTTAATGAATAGTTTTTCTGATTTTAATAAATAATAATAAGCACTATCATTTTTTCCCAGATTAATATTTTGACTCCCCAATAAGTTATAGGCTTTAGCCAAATTCAAAGAATCTTTTTTCTCTATTGATTTTTCAAGAACAATATCTAAAGTTTTTTTAAGATCTTTATTTTGCTGTAGATAATAAAATTCTCGTGCTATTTCAATTAGTCGTGTTCTGTAAACAGAATCATTTTCCGAATTGGATAAGAGTAATAAAGCTTTTTTGTTGTATTTTACTCTTTGTAATTTGGAGAAATTATCGTTTTTTGTAAAAGCCATAAAGGAACTTAAACTATCTGACGATTCAGCCCCACTTTCGAAGTTTTTACTTTTAGAACAACTAAAAGATAAAAAAAGAAGGAATACAATGATGTAGGTTATATTTTTCAAAAGTTAGAATTGTATTAGGCTAATATAACAAATCTAAGGACATAAAAAAAGGCTACCGTTTGGTAGCCTTGAAATTATTTATATTTTTAAAAAACTAATATCTAACATATTGACTAGATCTAGGAGCACTTTGTGTTCCACCAATTGCAAGAGTAGAATTTAAAGGAACTTCGATAGTAGTTACTGATTTAATTGTTGGCGTTCCAGAAGGAGCAGTAAATGAAGTTAATACCATCATTAAAGAAAATAATCCGATTGTTAATGTTGCTTTTTTCATAATGTAAGAGTTTTTATGTTGTGTTTTGTTTTTCGGTTTTATAGGTGATTTCTTGTAGATCACTTTGTAAAACTACACAGCATGGCTCTTATTCAGGCTTTTAAAAGTGGATATATGGTAGAATGGTGTCGTTTGATAGTGAATGAATATCAAATCAATGTGGATGGTTTTTTTAAATCTCTAAATAATTACCATTTGTGATACTATTTATAATAGAATCGACATTTTCTTTATAGGATTTAGAAAACGGAAGTTTTGTAATGGTATTTTTAATATAACAAACCGAATTACCGGTATGTATTCGGGATACGTAATCTATATTGACAATATAACTATTGTGAATCCTTACAAAAGGAGCTGAAAGTACGCCTTCAAAATGTTTCAGTGTTTTAAAAGCCGTAATCATTTCTCCATTATAGAGATGAATGTCCGTCGAATTATTGTCTGCTTTCAAATAACAAATGTCCTTTGCATCTATAAAACGATAATCTCCGTAGGATTTGACGCAGATCACAAGAGGTTTATCCTGTTGTATTTTAGTTTTTACAAAAGAATCTTCTGGAATAGCTGTATCTAAAGAACTAGAGTCCAAATCCGATTCCGCACTTTCTATTCCAGGTTCCCCTTCTATTTCAAGAGTTGGAATAGTAGCCTCAGATACTTCTAAAACAGGAGGCCCCAAATCAGATTTCGCACTATCCATTTCAGACTGAACCTCATTTTCAATAGTTGGAATAGTAGCCTCTGTTTCGGGTAAAACAGGAGGCCCCAAAACAGAACCCTTATTAGTTGGCTTATTTTCAATTATCAATGAAGGAAGACTATTCAGGGATTTATCTAACTTAAACACTGTTTTTCTAAGCTCATTAATCCCAATTGGTTTAATCAAGTAGTCAAAAACTTCTTGTTTTATAGCTTCAAAAGTATGATCTGTGTTTTTTGTGGTTATTATAATTTTAGGAATCTCTTTAAGATACCGATACAATTCATTAATAAGTTGAAAAGACAAATTCGTCGATTTATCTACAGGATCCACTTCTAAAAAAACAATTTGGGGTTGACATTCCAGAATAAGATTTAGACCTGCATCATAATTCATTGCAGAAGCTACAAAATAAAGTGACTGAAATCGCGAGCACACTGCCTGAGTATTCAGGATGCTTTCTTGATTGTCATCAATTATAATATACGAATACTTCATTCCTGGCTTTCCTAAATTAGGGTTTAGTAAAGCATTTGGTAGTAAAACAACTTTTAGCTGTTTTTAAAAGTAAAATATGATAGGTTTGGGGGATTTTACTTACACTTTTTATAGTGGGCAAAACGAAATGCTAATGTACATTATTTAAAAGATTTTTATAAAAAATATTAAATCAAAACAAGAGCAGTTGCAAATTCTATCACAAAAGGTAAATAAATACGCTGAACTACATTCCCATTTCTTTCCTAATAATATAAATTAATAAATAATTTATATTATATATAATATTACACCATTTTGTTATATTTGTATGTAACTTAATTAATTAATACAATTTAGTTATTCCGTTATCCTATGATTAACATTGACTTCAAAAGCATCGACGACTTATTGACTGCTTTTCCGGATGAGCACAGTTGTATAAAGCAGCTTGAAGAGATTCGTTGGGCTGACAAGATTATTAGTCCGTTTGATGAAAAATCAAAAGTATATTCTTGTAAAAACAATCGCTACAGGTGTAGAAATACCGGCAAGTATTTTAATGTAAAGACCAATACTGTTTTCTATAATTCAAATATTCCCTTACAAAAATGGTTCGTAGCTGTCTGGTTCATCCAACAAAAAGACAAATCAATGCGTTCAGTAGACTTGGCTGAAAAATTAAAAATTAGTCAAAAATCAGCTTGGTATATGTTGCAAAACATCAAAGGATTAAAAAATTCAGAATTCAACAAAGAGGAGGT
>Ga0114958_10002823_pt1 | contig 12750 bp, 8 predicted proteins | sample C_130208_EF_Meta_FD_89577 | JGI IMG/M metagenome (GOLD analysis project Ga0114958, IMG submission 89577) | Freshwater microbial communities from Lake Croche, Canada to study carbon cycling - C_130208_EF_MetaG | ecosystem: Environmental > Aquatic > Freshwater > Lake | place: Lake Croche, Canada... | reverse complement strand
TCCGTATAGAGGTCCGCGTAGGCGTAGACGGACAAGCTGCTCAACGTGAGCACTGTGTTCACGGGGAAGGGTAGCGTCGTCACGGGCGTCCCCCCCTGGAGCACGACGACATTGTTCGAAGCACCCGAGACGGGCCCGACGCCCCCACCATTGTACACGAGTTGTGCAGAGGCAAAGGTGCTCGCCGTGTACCTGTAGGCAAAATTGGCACCGCTCATATCAAAACAGAATTCGGAATAAGGTGTCGGTGTGGCGAGGCCCGATATAAAGATGGTGCTCGTAAGGGTCGTGGGATGGACCCCCGTCGTGCTCGGCCGGGCTCCGAATTCCGTCGAAAAGACGTAGGGCGCCGAGGACCGCGTCTGGGCCGCGGGGGCTCCGGCGAAACTGGGAATCCGTGTGTTCGTGAGGGAGAGTTGAACCGACTGGGTCGCCGTTGTGATGGTGCTCACGGTGACGTAGCCCGACAGGTCCGCGCCGTAAAAATGGTGCGTGTAACCGACCGTGGACTGCGTGTCCGTGAGGACGGCACCGATGTGGGCCTCATTGGCCGTATTTACAAAGGGAGTCGCAAGGGCATAGTCGTCGTTCGTCGGCGTCGTGGTGAGAGTGACGGGGACCCCTGAATTCCCTACACTGTCCGTTTGCCTCACTCTGGTTTGAATCGGCGTTCGGTCCCCTGGATAGGTCTCGTCATTGTACTGGACCGTGGAAGTCGCCGTGAAGGCGAGGGGGCCCACCGTCGAGAGAAAGAGAACGTCGTGGCCCACCGAGGGGCCGACGGTCCAGCCGTCGGCTCCGTAGGTCGTCGTGAAGATGGAGGAGGCGGGGGCGACCTGCGTCGGGTCCGCGTAGGTGAGGGGGAGGCTGGCGAGCGTGGGGGCGGGGTCGACGGGAAAGAGCGTCGACACGAGGGGACCGGCGCCGTCCTCTCCCGGCAAGAAGGAGGCGTTGGTCGCGAGGACCGACGTGGACCAGACGACGCCCGGTGCCACGGGGTTTGGCGTCGCGAGACCAGTGAGTTGGAGGGTCTGCGTCGAGGGGCTGGCCCATGTGACAAAGGACTGACCGTACGTATTCCCCACATAGGCACTCAAGGTGCTCGGCGGCTGCGTCGGGCTCGGCGTTCCGTACTGAAAGCCCACCTGCGTCGCGTTGGCCACCGCCAATTGCTTGTACGTGTAGGACGCCGTGTAGGTGCTGAAATAGGGCTCTCGGAGTTGTGCGGTCGCGTCGCTGTACAGGGGCTTTGTGACGGCGAGGTCAATCTCCGCGGGGGTGGCCGAAAGAAACGCGAGGGTCGAGGGGGGGCTCGGTCCCCCCGTCGTGGTCTGTACCGTCGAGAGCTGGGCGATGTTGGTCGTCCCCGACGTGTCGTTGAGGTAGGCGACGCGGACGGGGACGGGGTTATCGAGGGGATAGGCCATAGGGAGCATCGGCAGGAGCAGCGACAGCGTCGTGTAGGTGCTGCTCCCGTTCGTGAGGCTGACGGCCGCGACGTTTCCCGTGTCGGGAAAGGTCGCATCTCCGGCTTCGGTGACGATGCGAATACACTGCGTCTCGAGCTGCTTCTTTGTGTAATAGACATCCTCCCCGGCGGGCAAAAAGTCCGTGAAAATCCGCAGGGATACGAGGGGATTCCGTTGGGGACTCAGGCCGTCCCTGTACGTCTTGTACGGAAAGTAGGACGGATCCGTGATTTCCAACGTGGTGTAATCGGTTCCGGTGGGATCGCCCACTATAATCACGATGCTATTCACATAGGGAACGAACTTGTCGAGCACGCTGTAGGTATTGAAGGCGGTCCAGCGCACGCCGCCGTAGAGGCTGTTGGTTTGCGCGGCTGCAGCACGGACAGCAGGCGGCTGAAGGAGGAAAGCATTGGCAATCCAGGCGTCGAGCTTCCCCAGGGCGTTGGTGATGGTGTCGGGAACACCGGACACCACGTCCTGAATGGCGGCGCCGCCAATCGAAGAGGGTTCGAATTGGTTTACGGCCGCCGTAAAGGCGGCGGCCACAGTACTCACAAAGCCCACCTTGGATTCCTCAAAGGTGATGAGACCGCCGCTGTTAATCTGTAGTTGTTTCTTGAGTTGCGGCTGAATGGCGACGGGTTCAAAAGGTGCGTAGATGTTCGAATTCGTCAGTGTAATTGTGCTGACGTTTCTTGTGGCGATGGTGCCTTGTGCCGTGACGGCGATGTTCGTAGAAGGAAGTGTAGGAAATTGAGAAGGATCCCACGCCTGGGAACTGTCGGCGAACAGCAGTAAACCGCTGGACACCATGGCGTGCGTCGCCGGGTACGGTGTCGTCATCTGCTATTGAGGGCAAACGTTTTCCGACTGCGTTTCTAACGCCTTTCGTTCCTTTTCTTGCCTTTTTTGCGTACCCCTACTCCGCTGTCATACAAATAACCGCGACGAAGCTGAGTGCGATTCCGATTCCCTTGAGCACCGTAATTTGCTCCTTGAAAATCACCAATCCCACAAACGTTATGAAAATATTGCTCACCATGTCCCACACGACGTTCATAACAGTAATCCCCTCGACGCTGAGCGATTTTAGAAAAATCCAAGGGTCCACCGCGTAGGCAAGCGTCGGGATGACCATCCACCCGAGGGACAGGGACTTGGTCGAGACCAACTTCGCAATAGATTGTGTAAAAACGTCCGTCAAAGCCAAGAGAGATCCGTAACCAAGTACGTCCAAGCGCATCTGCTCTACACAGTGGGAAGAAAGGCGCGGACGGCTTGTCCGTTCGCAAAGAAGGTGTGAACACCTGGTGTCTCCTCGACCTCGGCCGCGGGGACGCCGAGGGCCTCTGCTTCGGCGTGGGCCGCCGCATAGAGACCGGCGTCGAGCACCGCTTCAAAGGCGGCGCGGTCAAAGAGAGGCATCGTAGGATTGTGGGCGACGAAGGCGACGTTCTGGAAGACGGAAAGAGGGACGGGCTTGGCGAGATTCAAGGAATAATTCACCATTGGAATGAGCCACTCGCCGAGTTTATTTACGAGCGACATGTGCTTGCAGTCGGCACCCAGTTGAAGCACCCATTTGTCCTCCCACTCGCCGCTAGACCGCTGAATCGTCGTGGGATTCTTCAGGGCCGCCAGGAAAGGCCCGAGGACGGGATGAAGGAGCGCCTCTCTCGTGGGAACCTGCTTTGTCTCGTGAAGGTGGGACCGCACGTCGCGCTCCGCCCACGCCTTGTGCTCCGCACAGTATCGAAGTCCGACGCGGTTCTCGAGCAGCATCACGTCGTTTAGATGCTCGCCGCCGCAGTAGAAACAGGACGATTGGCGCAGCACGAGTCGCACGGGATTGAGTCGGATGGATGTAGGAGTCGGCATTTGGTTCTCTGATTTGTCTTTCTGTGGATTTCTTGGGTTCAATTTTTTCGCGGTCCATGAGAGAAATGTCCAAAGAGGATTTGGGAAAAATGTCCAAAGAGGCTTGGGGAAATATGCCGGACAATCGACCCAAACACAGTGTCGCCGCCAATGAGTTGGAAACCAAGAATGCAGCCAAGGCAGCCAATGCCGACAGGGATAAGGCCGAAGTCGAAGAAGAAAATGACGAAATGCTGGAAAGGTTCACGGTTCCGGACCTGAAGCGTCGAATGGATATTAACCAGAATTTTCCAGTGGTCATCTCTGCGTTAAGGCCCGAGGAGGACGGCATTGAACGCTTTGCTATCGCGTGGAATCGCAAAGACTATCATTACATTCGAAGGAGCACTTCGTCATCGACCGAAATGTACATTGATTATCCTTATTACTGCGTTTGGCGTCTCATCTATGCGTTGAGGAAACGCAGCGACTTGTACACGATTGAGCCTCCTCGGGCTCGCTCTGATATTTGCGTCATTGCGATGACGCCCGCTCCTCGCAGCGAAGCGACGATTCTTTCGACAAAAGCCTTTATGCTCACGAGGCACGTTGAGATTCCGCCCGTTCCCGCCGAAACGAGTGAGGAACTTCACAATGAGCCCGGAGTGATGAAACACTATCCGAGGAATGTAAAAGAAACTCGCGCCGACACTCCTCGTCACGTGGCCCCTCCTTCGCCGGCAAAGCCCATGCTGCGTACCCTCAACGACCTCAAGGCCCACTTTCCCGTCGTGTGGACGCACGATCGTTCGCGAAACCTGTATCTCCTTGACATCTTTGGGAAAAAACTCAAGGAAGACGCCGAACAAAGGGCGAAACGTCCCTTGTCTCCTCAGGAACTCACAGCGGAGCGTCGGCGGGTAGAAGACGCATTGAAAGAGGTCCTCGTAGCCTCCGACGCGTGGGACGTCTATGCTCCCAAGGGCGACAATATCCGTCATTTCGCCGTCCTTCAGATGAAATCGGCACACAAGGCCTAGGCGAAATAACTAGTCTATACAAATAGAATGAAACCAGGGCTTCTCGTTGGAATCATCTTTGTAATCGCTGCAGCCATCTTTCTGATTCGCCAAGCCTATCTCTACGCAACCGACTCTCCCTACAGAATCTCGTCGCAGGAAGCCAAGCGTCGCATTCAGAACCACCAGATTGACGCGATTCTCGATGTTCGCACAACGATGGAACGGGCCACCCTGGGATTCTATCCGGGCTCGGTTCCCATTCCGAGCGGAGACCTCGAAGCCAAGATGCCCTCCCTGTATCCCAACAAGGAAACACGCATCCTGGCCTATTGTAACACGGGGCACCGGGCGCGAATGGCCGCCGATAAATTACACGCCCTGGGCTACAAAAATGCCGTCTATATTTCATCCACGTATGGGAGTATTCTCTAGACTGCGGGTCTAGACCGCGGGTCTAGACCGCCGGTCTACACATTCACATCAATAAACTGCGTTCCCAACATACGTCCCAATTCCTGTACCGCTGTCTTGTAGCCAGCAGTATAGCCAATGTGTTTGGAATCATAAATGGTTTGAATGACATCGTTTTTCGATGGAATCAGCAGCATGTACTTGTTATACTCGGGAGAAAGAGTGACAAGGTATCGCCACTCGCACAGCGGTTCGCTGCGATGAATCAGAAAGGCACCTCCATACATTACGCGGAGCGTCGAAATGTGTTCCTGAATGGTCTCGTAGTTGGGAGGTGCGACGACGAGGGCTCCCTTGTCGAGGCAGCCGACGACCCACGGCATCTCCTCCTTGACGGGTTGACTCGTCGTTGCATCCTTGAACTCTTGATTTGCGAGACTCCAACGGACACCCATCTTGCTGTTCAAATCCATCGGATTCGCACATCAATTTTTTGGTTTGCTTTTTACTTTTTACTTTTTACTTTTTACTTTTTGTTGTTTGCCCCCTACCAGAATCGAACCAGCGACCTTTTCTTTACAAGAGAAACGCTCTACCACTGAGCTAAGGGGGCATAAAAGCGTATGCGGTGTTTGAGGCACCCGGGTTTCCCCACACTGGTCCTCTAGATTCCTATTTCTTCTTTACCGCGGCCAGCCTGAAGCGAAGGGTGGCCGGATTGAGGGGCAGGGCAGCCTGAATCGACGCATAGACCGACCGGGCGGCGGCTTGGCCTCCCGTGTGGGCCGAGGCCGCGTGAATGCCGCCCCACTGCCGACTGATGCCCGCGCTCTCCGCAATCTCTTGAAAAGTGGAGAAGCTCAGCGTGACGGGGGTCTGCGGCACGAGACCGGGTTGAACGCCCGAGGTGCCGGGGCTCACCTGGAATACGCCAAAGGGGAGCACTTGGGGACCTTGGAAAAGCGGCGAATAGAGTGCCAAGTCGGTGGCGGCGACGGGGGACGACGGGGGAATCGTCGGGCCGTACCATTCCGTCATCACGAGAGCAAAGACTTGCGAATAGGAACTGTGGCCCGATATAAAGTCGGGGAAGGGCGGTGTCACGAAATTGGCCGCCTGATAGGGCAGCCACAGACAACCACTTATATCAGTGGCCGGATGAATCACGCCGCTCGCATCGACCGTCGTACGCCAACTGCTAATACGCCTGGTCGCATAGTTGCGACGAATGTCCTGAAGGGGACGGGCCTCCGTGTACTGGAGCTTGATGCCCCACGACACGCGCCCCATTTCAAACAGATTAATGGCCAGGTCCAGTCCCGAATAGAAGAGGGTGTCGTAGCCAACATTGTAGGCGAGTGCGTACTGCCGCCAGAGCCATAGGAACTGGCCCGGGGGCGTGATGGTGTTGGGGCCGGCCGCCCAAAACTCGGCGATGACCTTCCAATAGTCGCTGTCCGTGGGGCTGCCGGGGCTCGGGGGGAGGCCGAGGAGCCCCGTCTTAGCCACCACATCGTCCAACTCGGCCTGGCGTTGGCTCGTGTTGACGACGGGAGGAATCGGAGACGGCGTATTAGGCCCAGGGAAGAAGGGGGCCGCTGCTGCCTTCGCCGCTGTGCTGTTGGCCGCCGTGAGGACGACGGATTTGACGGTTTCCCACGTGCGTGTGTAGTACGGCTTCGGAATGCTGTTTATAACGAGGGGCGTCCATTGGTAGGGCTTTGGATAAGAACCGCTAATGTCCTGGCAGATGGCCGGGTCCAACAGGAGACCGCCGTTGGGAAGCTGGGAAAAGGTCGGGAGGGCCGCGGCCGCCACGTAGCCGTCGTTGAGCCGTGCGTTGAACCAGGCGAGCCACGCGGTCCGCCACGCCGAAAAGTTGCCATTCGTCTTGACGTAGCCCGCCTGGACCGCCTGGTCCAGCGGCGTCCAGAGGCGCAAGTCGCGTTCAAACTGGTAGATTTGCGCGGCGGTCGTGGTTCCCGGGATTAGCAGGGGCATCGCGACGGCGAGGCACTGCGTCATCCAAGCGGCCATATACCCCGTGTTGGAAAGCGGATAGTGAACGGACCAGTCCCAGCCGTCGACGACGGTGCCCAGGGGGGCCGCTGTATTGACCCAACTGTAGGCTCCAACGACCGTGTTCATCCAAAGGTACAAGTAGCGGGAGGCCCGTGTGGGACCGCAATTGGAGCTGACGATATAGTTGAAGACGAGTTCCTGCATCGCAAAGACAAAGGTGCGAAGGGGCGTGGGGTCGGCTTGGGGCGTCGTGGAGGGCGGCGTGCAGTCGCAGCCGTCCTTTTGCCCGTGAAGGGCAAGTCCGTTAACCCAGAAGGTTCCCGAACCGGCCCGTTGAGCTCCCAACGTCGTCGCGTTGCTCTTGTCTGTCGCCTTGACCTTGGGGGCCAGGGCGATGGCCTGATGGCGGAGTCGCTGCGTGAGAAGCGCGGCGTCCATCACGACTCTGTCTACTTGGGTCGTCGCTTCAATTCGGAAGCAATCCCGCATTCACGGCGACCACGTCGTAGTCGCACGTTGGTTTGCTGGGTCTGTCCGAGAGAAACGAGGACAAGGCCTTGCTGTGGACGTGAATCGTGAAGAGAGGGCGACCGTCGAGGAAGGGACGCCACCGGGGTCGTGTTTCGGTGGGGCCTTCGGCGCGCCATTCAAACGGCATTTCCCTTATGGAATACAGGGCCCCCTCGTTTTCGTACGCCACAATCTTGGCACCGCCCGTGTTTCTGGAATCAATGCCGCCCACCCACTGGCCTACGACGAGGGAATCAAAGAGGACGCCGAGTTCCTCGGAGTGCTGGGACAGAAAGGCGGCGTTGTTTGTAGTGTGCCCTTCGCGGCTTTTCCTACAGGGGATCGTCCTGTTTCTTTGTTCCGTAATGACGGGGAAACTCTGAACGGGAAAGAGCTTCGCGTAGAGGGACAGCGTCTGCATATCCTCGTAGGGCAACGCAGCCATTGCAGCAAAAAAGGTCGTGAGGGACTGAGCATCGGACAATGTAGGGAAATATAGGAAGGCGGGGTGACCCCGTGTATCATTGTCCATCACCATACGCAGCGTCTGTGGGAGTCCGTCGAGTTTCCTACACAAGTCCGTCAGGTCCCCGTAGACCAAGACGTCGTATTCCATACTGATGACGTCTATCAAGGACTCCTGTGTCATCAGTTCTTCCACAAAGAAGAACCGCTCCTTGACGTGTCGCCAGTAGCCCTTGCGGAAGGCGACGTCGCCTCGGAAGTTGCGTAGGAAATCGGTGTGCTGCGTTGTCGGGGCGAGGGTATCGGTGAAACGAAGGCGGACGCCGTAGGAGGTTTGGAGGTCGAGAAAGAAAGGACTGTGGGTGTGAACGGGATGTGCGATGACGTAGACAGGGGTCGTCGGGTTGAAAAGTCGGAGTTGATGGACGCAATCGCGGAGGTAGGGAGGGACGGAATCGCCAAGGTGCGTGAGAATCACGGAGGCCATTACGTGCTAGGGGAGACGGTCGGTTTAGACCGCCGAACGTTGGAGTCGCTGCGTGAGGAACACGGCGTCCATTCTACTGCCCGGTATTGTCACTCAGTTCAGGAATCCGCGACTTCTGGTGGCTAATATCCCGTTGTCGTCCATTGAAATCCTACGTTGCTGTCGCCTCCTCCCACTATGAAGTTGCTAAAATTGCTACTATACGCATACCACGTGGTTGTTGTGGCAGAGGTTGGCGTTATTTGTACGACATAAGTGTTCGTGTACGGCGGTGCAAATGATATGGTTTGTTCAGCATTACAAAAGGCACCCGTTCCCAATTCTGACCACGTGTAAGGAGCCGAATTAATCGTGCTGACTGTAAGGTTTCCTTGAATGACGAGGTTGGTGCCCGTCGCCGAAATCGTCGCGCCGCCAATGTGGAGAGACCCGGGACCAATATAAGCCGAATTCCACGCCATGCCCGACTGTCCGAGATTGTAGGTCAGATGGGCGGCGGGGACGAAATCGGCACCGGCTTGAATCTGCTGCGTGGCACTGCTCACGGCGATCTGAAGTTTCGAGTTGGTGTAGAAGAGGTTGTTGTCGGGGTTCTGTATCAGAAACGGACCCGTGCCACCGGTGCCCGTCGTCGTAAAGGTATCAATCGCGGCAGCCGTCGCTGTAAAATATGGGACATTCCGCACGATTTGATTCGCACCTCCGTAGAGACTGGTGTTGTTGTTGAACACCACGGTAGTCGGGGTCGTTCCTACACCACTTCCCTCGACGGCGTTGGTCGTCGCGGAAGACCCTGTTCTCACGAGGAATAAGCATCCGCTGAGGAAGGTTAAGGTTCCGTTGGCGTCCAACGTAGCCGCGGGCGTCGCCGTGGCCCCCGTCGTGGTCGCGATAATAGAGACTTGGGCTAATGTGTTGAACGTGCCTGGTATAAGCGTATTGGCCATATAGACAAGACCCGCTCCAATTGTAGACGCCGAGGTACAGGTGAGCGAGGTGTTGGCGACCGTAAGCGGATTGTAGGCTCCCGTGACTTGAATCATCGGTGTGCTGCTGATTGAATTAAAGTTACAGTACTGAATGGTCGCCGTACAACTGCTCAGCGAAATCAGAGGCTGCTGAAAGTTGAGCGCACTATTTTGCATCGTCACGTTGTTCATCTTCAATTGGAATCCGCCGGTCACGGTGATGTAATTGGCAGCGTTGCCTGATCCGGAATCCGCGAGCTCTACTTTGTCCAAAATCAAGGTGCCTGCGCCGCTTCCAACCATATTCAGGATACTACTCGTTCCCGTTAGCACGAGGTTACGAAATGCTATAGTATTATTGTTGGCGGTGCTTCCTGTCGTATTGATGGTGTGATTGCCGTTCAGCGTCGTGTTCGCCGCCGTGGTATCCAACGCCGTTCCCAACAGAATCACGTTCTTGTTGCCGAGAGTGCTGATGGATTCGTTGTAACCTCCAGGACCTATGTTAATCGTGGCTCCCGTCGAGGAGGATGCGGCAATCGAGGAAATCGCGCGAGTAACGGTCAGCCACGGAGAGTAGGAGGTTCCTAGGTTGGTGTCGGCGCCGCCTTTGGCGACGTAGTAGATGTTTTGGGCAGCGACGAGGGAGCCGGGGCCTGTCGGACCCGTCACGCTGGGACCCGTGGGACCCGTGACCGTACTTGCCGCTCCCGTGGGACCCGTCACAGTGGGACCCGTGTTGCCGGTGGGGCCCGTGACAGTGCTCTGAGGGCCGGTGTTGCCCGTGGGACCCGTGACGGTGCTTTGTGGCCCTGTGGCGCCCGTACGACCCGTGGGGCCTGTGAGTGTACCGGTAGGGCCTGTCGGGCCCGTGACCGTACTGGTGGCTCCCGTAGGGCCCGTGGGGCCTGTGCGGCCCGTCGCACCCGTATTGGTGGCTGTGCCCGCAGGACCGGTGTAGCCCGTGGCTCCTTGGAGTCCCGTGGGACCCGTTGCTCCCGTCCCCGTCGCCGTACCAGGGGCGCCCATAGGGCCCGTGAATCCTGTGGGACCCGTAACGGTGCTGGTCGCACCGGTGTTTCCCGTCGCCCCCGTGAAGCCGTTGTTGCCGGTGGGCCCTAGGGTCCCCGTAGGACCCGTCACGGTGCTCTGAGGACCCGTAAAGCCGGTGGGACCTGTCATGCCAGTAGGACCCGTCGGGCCGGTAAGTCCAGTGGGACCTGTGAAGCCCGTCGGACCTGTTACCACGGAATCGTTTCCGGTAGCTCCTGTGGCTCCTGTGGCTCCTGTGGCTCCTGTGGCTCCTGTGAGTCCTATGTTTCCCGTGGGGCCCGTGACCGTGCTGGCGGCACCCGTCGCTCCGTAGGGTGACTGAGACGACACGTAGATGTTGAACAAGTCTGTCGAAAGAGAGGGAGGCGAGTTAGCCGTTGCGAGCGTCCAGAATCCTGAAGCGTACGAAATGCTCGTGATTCCGAAACTCTGCGTAGAGGAGGTGGCCGTATCGAATAACGTAAAGGGGAGAAATGTGACGATGGGAAGAGTCTGGGCGTAGGTGAGATAGGCATTCACACTTGGATTGTCCGCCACTATGAACGACACAGGGAACGAGGGAGGGGCTGTAAAGTTTCCCGCCGATGGATTGCCGAATCCTGATTGATACGTAGCGGAAAAAAAGGCGCCGACGCCATTGGGGCCGGTGGATCCGTACGGCCCGGTATAGCCAGTCATACCTTTTAAAATCGTACTCTGTACGGCTCCGGTCCAACCACTCATTGTAAGAATCCTACACAGAGTGGATATAAAATTTAGTGTCTTTTTCCTCTGTTGTGCCGTCTAGAATATAATTAAGCCCCCGCCATGTCGCGACGGAAACCGAGACATCGGGAGGGGGCGTAAATTTATACTAGACGGTATGTCTATGGCTTTGGTCCGTAGAGGATGCCCGTATTTGTATCAAGATAGAAGTCGCCGGCGACTCCTACGTCGGGATTGGGTGGATATCCGCTACCAGCGTAGATCTTGGAGCCCGCAAGACCTGTAGCACCCGTAGCCCCTTGGAGGCCCGTCGCTCCCGTAGCTCCTTGGAGGCCCGTCGCACCGGTCGCACCTTGAAGACCCGTTGCTCCCGTCGCACCGGTGTGGCCCGTGAGACCCGTTGCTCCCGTCGCACCGGTGTGGCCTGTGAGACCCGTTGCTCCCGTCGCACCGGTGTGGCCTGTGAGACCCGTAGCACCCGTAGAGCCTGTTGCGCCCGTGAGACCCGTGGCACCCGTAGAGCCTGTAAGGCCGGTGAGTCCTGTTGCCCCTGTTGCGCCCGTCTCACCTGTGAGACCTGTTGCTCCCGTGGAGCCTGTAAGGCCGGTGAGTCCTGTTGCCCCTGTTGCACCCGTCTCACCTGTGAGACCCGTAGCTCCCGTAGAGCCTGTAAGGCCTGTGAGTCCTGTGGCACCCGTCGCACCGGTGTGGCCCGTGAGGCCTGTTGCTCCCGTCGCACCAGTGTGGCCTGTGAGGCCAGTCGAACCAGTCGCACCGGTGTGGCCCGTGAGGCCTGTAGAGCCAGTCGCACCCGTTTCTCCAGCTACACCGGGAACTCCCATATCGCCTGGTGCACCCATCAACCCTGTGAGACCTGTTGCACCCGTGAGACCTGTTGCACCCGTAAGGCCCGTCGCACCTGTGAGGCCCGTAAGACCTGTCGCGCCCGTGTTGCCAGTGAGGCCCGTCAAGCCCGTTGCACCTGTGCTGCCTGTAGCACCCGTGTGGCCAGTGAGGCCGGTGAGGCCCGTTGCACCAGTGAGACCCGTAGCACCTGTCATACCGGTGGCACCCGTCAGCCCCGTCATACCAGTTAATCCAAACACGAGCCCAGTATTACCTGTAGGTCCTTGTGCACCCGTAACACCCGTTGCACCCGTCATACCAGTGTGTCCCGTCAAGCCAGTTGCTCCCGTCATACCGGTGGCACCAGTCATACCAGTGTGGCCCGTCAGACCCGTAGCACCCGTGAGACCCGTTGCTCCCGTCATACCGGTGGAGCCGGTGAGACCCGTTGCTCCCGTCATACCGGTGGCACCAGTCATACCAGTGTGGCCCGTCAGACCCGTAGCACCCGTCATACCAGTGTGTCCCGTCATACCGGTGGAGCCGGTGAGACCCGTTGCTCCTGTGAGACCTGTTGCTCCTGTGAGACCTGTTGCTCCCGTCATACCGGTGGCACCAGTCATACCAGTGTGGCCCGTCAGACCCGTAGCACCCGTGAGACCTGTTGCTCCCGTCATACCAGTGTGGCCCGTCAGACCCGTAGCACCCGTGAGACCTGTTGCTCCCGTCATACCAGTGTGTCCCGTCATACCGGTGGAGCCGGTGAGACCCGTTGCTCCTGTGAGACCCGTTGCTCCTGTGAGACCCGTTGCTCCTGTGAGGCCCGTAGCACCCGTGAGACCTGTTGCTCCCGTCATACCGGTAGAGCCTGTGAGACCCGTTGCTCCCGTCATACCGGTAGAGCCCGTGAGACCCGTTGCTCCCGTCATACC
>Ga0114958_10002822_pt1 | contig 12753 bp, 9 predicted proteins | sample C_130208_EF_Meta_FD_89577 | JGI IMG/M metagenome (GOLD analysis project Ga0114958, IMG submission 89577) | Freshwater microbial communities from Lake Croche, Canada to study carbon cycling - C_130208_EF_MetaG | ecosystem: Environmental > Aquatic > Freshwater > Lake | place: Lake Croche, Canada... | reverse complement strand
TCAGCTGAAGTATTTCTTAAGTTGGTACCAAACGTTTCAGAAGGTGCACAAGCAACACATCGCTTCTTCGCAATATTTTTATCAGCAGTTGCCGGCGCTGGATTACTCATTCTGCTTGCAGTAAATATTCTTTTAGCGCAAGATGCCTTCACCCTATCGGGCCTTAAAGCCGAGGCCAAGATGGTCGCAGATCAACGTGAAGCTATTAATCGTCAGATCGAAGCTGTCTCATCACCTGAGGCGCTGGCAGCGCAAGCGGCAGCGCTAGGAATGCGCCCATCTGATTCGCCAGTGTTTCTCAATCTTGATGCACAAGCGCAGGCCTTAGCTAATGGAGAGGTAAAACGTGGGTAATTTAAACCTATCGGCCTCTCGAATCCGCAAGCTAATCGTCTTCATATTAGTTTTCTTCTTGTTATTTACCTTCCGCCTAATCCAGATCCAAGGTATCCAAGCCAATGAATATCGCAATAAGGCTGCCAACGAGATGGAATCAACCCGGGCAATTCCAGCCGCCCGTGGTGAGATCACAGATATAAATGGCATTGATTTTGCAAGAAGCGTATCTGCCATCAATATCGTTGTTGATCAAACTTTGATCACAAATGCTGCACAAACTGCAAACTTTGCCGCACCATATCTTGGAATGACGGTTGCACAAGTCCAAAGCGCTATTTCAGGAACAAAGCGATATGCAATGGTGGCTAAGAATGCAAAGCCAGCAGTTTGGCGCGATTTAAGCGATGCCATGGATGCTTTCAATACATCGTTAACCAAAGAGAATTTTGATAAACGGATTGTTGGCTTCTTCGCCGAGAGAAACTACATCCGCGAATACCCATCGGGTTCATTAGTTTCATCACTTGTAGGCTTTGTGCGTCAAGATGGAATTGGCGCTGCAGGTATCGAATCAAGTCTAAATGCCACTCTTAAAGGCACAGATGGCCGATATTCTTATGCGCGCGGGTTAGGTGCAGAAATTCCTGGTTCGCAAAATGAGATTATTGCAGCGAAAAAGGGATCGACAGTTCGCTTAACGATAGATCGCGATGTGCAATGGGTTGCTGCTAAAGCGATTCAAGAAGCAGTGGCAAATGCACATGCGACAAGCGGAACGGTAATTGTCATGGATCCCAAGACTGGACAGATCTTGGCACATGCAACAGCTCCGACTTTTGATCCGAATAATACTAAGAGCGTTTCACCGGCGCTGATGCGCAATCCTTCGGTTCAAGATATCTACGAACCTGGATCTACTGGAAAAATTATGACCCTAGCTGCGGCGTTGGAGGAGAAGAAAGTAACTCCCGAGACGCTATTTACTGTGCCGGATTCAATCAAGCGCGGCGGAGATACCTTCCATGATCATGATCGCCATGCTGTAAGACACCTTACGACATCAGGAATTCTGGCGGTGTCATCTAACACTGGAACAATCCAAGTTGGCGAACTTTTATCTAATAACACCTTGCATGATTATCTTGTTAAATTCGGAATTGGAGAGTCAACGGGCTCTGGACTCCCTGGTGAATCAGCTGGGCTATTTCGACCAGTAAGTAATTGGTCAGGAACTACCGCACCTACCGTGGCTTTTGGTCAGGGTTATTCAGTAACGGCGATGCAGGCGACAAGTATCTATGCAACGATTGCAAATAATGGTGTGCGAGTTTCGCCCACAGTGATTGCCGGAACAACTGGTGCCTCAGGAAAATACACAGCATCTGCAGCTCGCACTAGCCAACGGGTAGTTAGCGCTGAAACTGCGAAACAGATACGACTTATGCTCGAATCTGTTGTTTCAGCACAAGGAACTGCGCCAGGTGCTGCAATACCCGGCTATCGCGTCGCTGGTAAGACCGGAACAGCTAATCGCTATAGCACTGCTTGCTCTTGCTACAGCGGCTATACCGCTTCATTTATTGGTTTTGCACCGGCGGATGCTCCACGATATGTAATTAGCGTGACGATTCAAGATCCAAAAGGCATTCACTTTGGTGGCTTACTGGGAGGACCAGTCTTTAAAAAGGTAATGACCTTTGTTCTGCAATCCGAACATGTGGCTCCGACGGGAACCGAAGTTATGCCAGTTGCGCTAACTCAGGCTGATTTAATTAAGCGAGAGCGTCAAAAGAGCTCTACTCAAGCAGTACCTGCGAGTGTGAAGAAACCATAATGCGCCCCTTCAATCCGCCATCGCTATCACTTGCAGAGATTGCGCAAAGTTGTGGCGCAGAGAGCTCACTAACGGCTAGTGAATTATCGAAGATATTTATTTCGGGTGCGACCCATAACGATGGTGATGTTCTGGCTGGCGACTTGTTTATTGCCCTCCCTGGCGATCATCGCCATGGCGCAGAGTTCGCAGAAAGTGCACGCATGCATGGAGCGATCGCGGTCTTAACCGATGGCGCAGGCGCAAAGTTGATCAAAGATCTGCCTTGCTTAACTGTAACAAGCCCTCGTGTAATCGCCGGTCGAGTCGCAGCTCTTTTACATGGCGAACCCATGAGAGATTTAAACTCGATTGCAATTACAGGCACGAATGGAAAGACCACAGTTACCACCTTGCTCCATCAAATCTTCGAAGCAGCTCATCGTGATTGTGGGCTAATTGGTACCGTTGAAACTCGAATCGGCTCAGAGGTAATCGCTAGTAAACACACAACTCCTGAAGCGACCGATCTTCAAGCACTTGCTGCAGTAATGAGGGAGCGCCATATGCGCCACCTAGTAATTGAAGCTTCTAGCCATGCTTTAGCTTTGCACCGCCTAGAAGGATCACATTTTTCTATCGCGGGATTTACAAATCTGACGCAAGATCACTTAGATTTTCATGGAGATATGGAGAGTTATTTTGCTGCCAAGGCATCGCTCTTCAAATTCGGAATGGCAGATTTGGCTTGTATAAATATTGATGATCCTTTTGGAGTTAGATTAGTTGCGCTAACCGAACTTCCAGTTATTACAATTTCAAGATCTATTCAGAGCGCAAATTGGCACTTTATAGAGATTGACTCGGAATCAAAGACAGCAAATCTGAAGATTCGTGGGTCTGGTGGAATCTTGATTGAAACTAGCACCACAATGCGAGGTGGCTATAACTTTGATAACTTATTAATGGCGATCGCAATTGCTGTCGAATCTGGCGTAGACCCCATTGATATCGCAGCCATCATTCCGCACATTTCTGGAGCAGCCGGTCGCTTAGAAGAAATTGCAGTAGGACAGAGCTTTAACGCAGTCGTTGATTATGCCCATACCCCAGATGCGGTAACTAACGTGCTTAAATCAATTCGCTCATTTACATCTGGCAAAGTTATTGCGGTATTAGGTTGTGGTGGCGATCGTGACTCCATGAAGCGACCAATGATGGGAAGCGCCTTAAGCGAAAACTCTGATGTTGCGATATTTACAAGCGATAATCCTCGATCTGAAGACCCAGAAATGATTCTGCAGGCTATGACCAATGGGTTAGAAATCGCAGAACCATCCAAGATCATTAGCGATCGCTCTGCCGCAATTGCTTATGCAGTCTCTCTCGCAAGTGATGGAGATACCGTTGCAGTTCTTGGTAAAGGCCACGAGCTCGGTCAAGAGATTAGCGGCAAAAAGTTAGAATTCGATGATCGTTTAGTTCTTGCTCATGCAATAGAGGCGAAGCGATGATTTCATTAAAGGCTTCCGAGATTGCTCAGATAATTGGCGGGCAACTGCATGGCTCTGATGTAGTAATTACCGCGCCACCAGTATTTGATTCGACGCAAGCAACGGCAGGTTCAATCTTCCTCGCGCTAAAGGGGGAGAAAGCTGATGGGCATCAATATATTTCTGGCGCCTTTGCGCACGGCGCGGTCTTGGCGATTGTTACTTCTGCCTCACCTGAGAGATGCGTAGTTGTTAAAGATGTGGTTTTGGCACTCAATAAATTGGCAACTTACGTACGAGATCAACTTAAGGATCTACAGGTAATCGCGCTTACCGGTTCGCAAGGAAAGACGACAACTAAAGATCTGCTGCGTCATATATTGGAATCTGTTGGCACAACCGTCGCTCCACAAGGTAATTTCAATAATGAATTAGGGACGCCGATAACACTTCTGCAATGCGATGAAAAGACGAAGTTTTGCATCTTAGAGATGGGGGCACGGCACCTAGGAGACATTGCTCGCTTATGTGAGATGGCGAAACCAAATATTGGAATGGTTTTGCGGGTTGGAACGGCACACATTGGGGAATTTGGATCGGCAGAAGCAGTGGCGAAAACAAAGTCCGAAATGATTTCATCTCTACAGCCGGATGCGATCGCCATTCTTGGCCAGTACGACGAATTTACTCCTGCGATGAAGTCTCTCCATTCTGGACGAGTAATTTTCTTTGGCGAAAGCACGACCGCAGATATTCGTGCCACAGATATAGAGATCCGAGAAGGACGCCCACACTTTGATTTGGTAACTCCTGCCGGCAGGGCCGCCGTTGGTCTGCGGATAGTTGGCATACATCAAGTAGCCAATGCGTTGGCCGCAGCAGCAGCCGCTACTTCAGTCGGTGCCTCGATTGACCAAATCGCAGTTGCTCTCTCTACCGCAGAATTACAGAGCAAGTGGCGCATGGAAATTCATGAGATCGGAAATATCGTATTAATCAATGATGCCTACAACTCAAGCCCAGAGTCTGCGCAAGCTGCGCTTCGAACGCTGGCCCTCTTCGCCCAAGAACGTGGCGGGCAGTCATGGGCATTTCTCGGAAAGATGCATGAACTCGGCGCGTCATCGATTACAAGCCACGCAGATATTGGCACCCTTGCCTCAGAGTTAGGGATCGATCATTTGATCTGTGTTGCATCGCCGGAGTACTCCGCCAATTTAGGTGCGAACAGCGAGACAGTCGTCCATCTCTTTGAGACGAAGGAAGCGGCCTTGCAACTGGTGGAAGAGATGGTTCAGGGTGATGTGGTTCTAGTTAAAGCTTCACGAGCTGAAAAATTTGAAGAACTTGCCAACGGAATTGAAGCCAGAATTACGGCCCTTGTTGTCCAAAGTTTAGAGCAGAGCACATATGGGGGAGTTGGAGAATGAGAGGAATTCTAGTTGCTGGAGCTATCGCGCTCTTTATCTCTCTCTTCGGTACCCCTTTACTAATTCGCCTTTTAGCAAGACGTGGTTATGGTCAAATCATTCGTGATGACGGCCCAACATCGCATCACACCAAACGCGGTACTCCGACTATGGGTGGGCTCATAATTATTCTGGCAGCACTTGCTGGCTATCTCCTTACTCATCTATTAATGCAGAGCGCGATGAGTTCATCTGCACTCTTGGTACTCGGATTGATGGCAGCTTTGGGCTTTGTTGGTTTCTTGGATGATTGGTTAAAAGTCTCGCGCCAAAAATCATTAGGTTTAAATGCTAAGCAGAAGATCTTTGGACAAGTTCTTTTTGCAGCAATCTTTGGCTATCTCGGGATTCATTTTCCCGATGCGGATGGGCTAACCCCAATTTCGCAAAATCTTTCTACAGTGCGCGATACCTCAATAGTTCTCGGTGGCATCTTGGTAATCATCTGGGTAGTACTTATGGTCACCGCTACCAGCAACGGTGTAAACCTCACGGATGGTCTCGATGGATTAGCAACTGGCGCAGCCGTGATGACCTTTATCGCCTATATCCTGATTGGTGTTTGGGAGTTTGGGCAGAGATGTTCGATCACTACAAGCAGCAACTGTTACATCGTGCGCGATCCCTTGGATTTAGCAGTTTTATCGGCCGCACTTGCTGGCGCATGTGCCGGTTTTCTCTGGTGGAATGCATCTCCTGCCAAAATATTTATGGGAGATACCGGTTCGCTTGCGCTCGGTGGAGCGCTGGCAGGTATTGCGACTTCACTTCGCATTGAACTATTGCTGATTCCGCTAGGTGGGCTCTTTGTAATTATCAGCGCTTCAGTAATCTTGCAGGTGCTCTACTTTAAAGCCACTGGTGGAAAGCGCATCTTTAAGATGGCACCTTTACAACATCACTTTGAACTTATCGGCTGGGGCGAGGTCACCATTGTGATGCGTTTCTGGATTATCTCTGGCCTATGCGTTGCAGCCGGGCTTGGACTTTTCTACGCCCAATGGGTAAGTAATTAATTCAGGCGCGTATGGCAATTAACTTCTCCGGTAAGAAAGTATTAATACTTGGTGCTGGTGTTACTGGACTTGCCGTTGCTAATTCAATCGCCAAGCGCGGTGCCGAAATTTCACTTGCCGATGATCAGGTAAGTCAGGTTGCAGACTTTAAAGTTGCGCCATCTAATTCATATAAAGCCGCCAATTTTGATCTGCTAGTTGTCTCGCCAGGTTGGAAAGCAGATCACCCGCTAATAGATGAAGCACAAAGTAACGGGATTCAATTGCTAAATGAAGTCGATTTAGCTTGGCAATTGCGTGGGGAGTTAGTTCCAAATCAGCGCTGGATTGCGCTAACCGGGACAAATGGAAAGACAACAACTGTAGAGATGACTGCAGCGATGTTACGAGAAGGAGGCATCTCTGCAATTGCTTGTGGAAATGTCGGCACAACGGTTATTGAGAGCGTGGAAAACCCTGAAAAATATGATGTCCTAGTTTTAGAACTCTCATCGTTTCAGTTGCACTGGATGCGCGAGGCGAGCTTTGTTGCAGCTGCAATACTTAATATTGCACAAGATCACGTGGATTGGCATGGCGGATTTGAAGAGTATGCACAAGCGAAAATGTCTATCTTGGATCGCGCTAGTACCGGAATATTTAACGCAGATGACACAGAAGTTCTTACCCGCGCCGCACATTGGCAGGGAAGAAAGATATTTTTCTCTTTGGATACGCCCGGCCCTGGAGAAATTGGCGTCGTAGAAGAGCTTTTAGTCGATCGTGCATTTGTGAGCGATCCACAGGAAGCGGCGATGATTGCCGAGATAATTGATGTTATTCCTACAGTTCCTCATAACGTGGCGAATGCACTTGCTGCCGCTGCGTTAGCGAGAGCGGTCGGCCTTAAGCGTGAAGCGATTCAGTTAGCTCTAAAAGATTTTAAACCGGGCCGCCATCGAATTGAAAATGTATTCTCTAAAGACGATATCAATTGGGTAGATGATTCCAAGGCGACCAATCCGCATGCGGCCGCAGCATCTTTACTGGCAACTCTTTCTGCGATCTGGATCGCCGGTGGCCTAGCCAAGGGCGCACAAATGGAGGAGCTGATTGCACGTTGCAAGTCACGGATCAAAGTTGCGCTATTAATTGGCACAGATCGCGAGTTAATCGCTGCGCAACTTCGCACCCAAGCGCCACATGTTGAAATCGTTTTAGTAGATGCTCCTGCTTCATACACCAGGGGAGGCAATGACAACTCCTTGATGGAGCTAGTTGTTAAAGCGGCTAAGGAACGTGCCATTGCTGGCGATACGGTACTTCTGGCTCCAGCTTGCGCATCGATGGATCAATTCCTCTCATACGCCGACCGTGGTGATCGCTTTGCAAAAGCCGTACTTAAGGAGAATGCATGAACGCAACAAGTCAGAAATTTCTGACCAAACCAGTAAATAACTTCTACATCCTGGCAATAAGCGCACTCTCGTTGTCGGTAATTGGTTTGGTTATGGTCTTTTCGGCATCGTCTATCCATTCTTTGGATACCAAGGGCAACGCGGTAGCAATCGTCTTGCGCCAGTTAGCCTTTTTTGTGATTTCAATTCCTTTGGCCTTCTACTTATCTCAACGCACCTTGGTGCAATGGCGTTTACTGGCACGCTTTGGATTGCTTATTTCAGCGGTGATCTTGCTCGTATTGCAGATTCCAGGGGTTGGTAAAACGGTAAATGGAAACACCAACTGGATTGCCCTTCAGTTCGTTGATATTCAACCCAGCGAGTTGGCCAAGTTCCTTTTAATTCTTTGGGCCAGCTATATGTTGGCTAACCAAGAGCGCACTGGAAAAAATCGGGTAAATGTCTTTCTATTGATCGGTCCAGGTTTTGTAGTCGTAATGGCGCTAGTAATGCTGGGACATGATTTAGGTACAACATGTGTAATAGCTGCAATTCTGGGCGGCCTCCTCTTCGTCTCGGGAATTGAGTTACGGATACTAGGTACCTTGGTCGCTGTCGGAGCCGCTGGATTAGCGGTTTCCATCGTTACTGCAAGTTATCGTGCGCATCGCTTTCTAGTTGTTCTTGATCCCTTCGCAGCCGCAGACTATAAAAATGCTGGATGGCAACCAGCACATAGTTTGCTTGGATTAGCTAGCGGTGGAATTTTTGGAGTTGGACTAGGCGGTAGCCGCCAGAAGTGGGGAAACCTCGCCGAGGCGCATACGGATTTTATCTTCGCTGTTATCGGTGAAGAACTTGGATTACTTGGAACACTCTTGGTTTTATTTCTTTTAGCAGCTTTAATCTTCGCAATCTTTAAGATTGCCTTGCGCTGTAACGATCCGATGTCTCGATATGTTGGATCAGGAATTGGTTGTTGGATTGCAATTCAAACTGTTCTAAATGTTGGGTCTGCGACGAGCGTTCTTCCGGTTGTAGGCGTAACCCTTCCCTTCGTTTCATATGGTGGATCCGCCCTAATATCGCTCTACATTGGATTGGGATATGTATTCGGTTGTGCATTACGTGACCCCGAAGTTAAGGGAGAATTACAAAAAGTGATGGAACGGCGTAGATTACGCGCATCATGAAGATTATCTTTGCTGGCGGCGGAACTGCAGGACACGTGGAACCAGCCCTGGCAGTTGCTCGCCGTTGGCGAGAGCAGAATCCAGAAGATCTGATCGAATTTATTGGCACCGATAAAGGTCTCGAAAATCAATTAGTTCCTGCAGCATCTTTCAAATTGCGCCATATTCCAAAAGTGATACTTCCCCGAAAGATTAGCCCTGCGTTACTCACCTCGCCATTTACTCTCTTCAAATCATTTAAGTCCACCTGCCAGATTGCCAAGGGCGCCGATCTATTAATCGGATTCGGGGGATATGTTTCGGCGCCTGCTTACTTGGCGGCTAAATACTTGCGCATTCCATTTGTGGTTCATGAGGCAAACGCTAAGGCTGGCTTTGCCAATCGACTTGGCGCAAGCCTTACGCCCTATGTTGCAGTTGCGCAGACAACACAAAACAAATCTCTGGCTAAGGCTTTAATCACCGGGATCCCGCTTCGTCCTGACGTTGCCATGGCGCTCACCAAGTCTGACTCAGACTGGCTGGCTGCACGCGCTAAGGCAAAATCTGCCCTAGGTTTTTCACCAACCGCACCACTTATCCTCGCCTTTTTTGGTTCACAGGGATCGGTGGCGTTAAATGCAGTAATTGAAAAATCATTACCGACCTTACTTTCGCAAGGCAACCAACTTATGCATGCCGTAGGAAAGTTAAATAAGCTGCCCGTTCAACAAGATCGTTATAAATCAGTGGCCTATATTGAAGATATGGCGACTGCGTACCTCGCAGCTGATTTGATCATAAGTCGTAGCGGTGCAATCTCCTGTTCAGAAATAAACGCACTTGGCAGATATGCGCTATTTATTCCGCTACCAATTGGCAATGGAGAACAAAGATTTAATTCTGGCCATGTGATTGATCAAGGTCGCGGTGAGTTAATTGAACAGAGCCAATTCTCACCTGCCTGGTTAGCCACTAACTTAACTAGGCTCCTTACTCGTGCGGCAGATGCGCCGGTAGCCGGATCCGATAGCGATCTACAGGCAACGCAGAAGATAGTTAATTTTATGAATTACGCCTTAAAGGCAGGGAAAATTTAATGGCGAGCCAATTAAGCCAATGGTCTGGCAAGCGACTGCACTTTATTGGAATAGGTGGAGCTGGAATGAGTGGGTTGGCGCGGATCGCGCTTTCTCATGGCATTACCGTTTCTGGTTCAGATGCCAAAGATTCGACAGTACTGAGCGCACTTGGTGCACTTGGTGCACAAGTTCATCCAGCGCATCTGGCAGAGCAAGTAGATGGAGCAGATTTTGTAATTTACTCAACTGCTATCAGCCCAGCAAATGTTGAGTTAGTTAGGGCACGTGAATTAAATCTGCCAATTTTAACTCGCGCACAAGCTCTGGCAACTCTGATGTCTGATTCCAAGAGCATTGCCGTCGCTGGTACGCACGGTAAAACGACTACCTCATCGATGCTTACAGTTGCGCTTCAAGCCTGTGGTCTTGATCCATCTTTTGCGATTGGTGGCACTTTAACTTCATCAGGTTCAAATGCCCACCGTGGAACAGGTGAAATTTTCGTCGCCGAAGCTGATGAATCAGATGGCTCATTTATCGAATATCGCCCCTTTGCAGCGATTGTCACCAATATCGAACATGACCACGTCGACTATTTTGCAACGGCCGCAGATGTGACAAAAGCCTTTTCCGATTTTGCAGAAACGATCGACCCAGCCGGCTATCTAATTTATTGTGCAGATGACCAAGGATCAACAAATCTGGCAAAGAGCCTTAATGATCTGAATGTGATTTCTTACGGTACAAATGATGGAGCAGATCTCTTTATAGACTCCGTGAATTTGCTACCGATGGGATCTACGGCGCGCGTTCTATGGAAGGGTCGCAAAATCGGCAGCCTTTCGCTGCAGGTTCCGGGGATGCACAATGTTCTAAATGCCGGTGCCGCCCTTGCCATGGCGCTGGTGCTAGGTGCTCCAGCTGCAGATGCGTTAAATGGATTGGCAAGTTTTCAAGGCACGGGCCGCCGATTTGAGTTGAAGGCAACCGTTCATGGAATCCGGGTTATTGATGATTACGGACACCACCCAACTGAAATTGATGTAACCCTGACTGCTGCGAAAAGGTATGCGGGGGATGGGCGAGTTATCGTAGTTTTCCAACCACATCGATATTCACGCACTCAAGCATTTATGAATGATTTTGCGAAGTCGTTGAGCATTGGTGATGAAGTAGTACTACTCGAAATCTATGCGGCGAGCGAGAAGCCGATACCAGGTCTAACGTCGGCAAGTATCGCCTCGCAAATGCCTAATGGCCATTTCATTCCCAACTTCTTAGAGGCGACTGAATGGGTAATCGCGCAAGCCAAACCAGGTGATGTCATTGTTACCCTTGGCGCCGGAGATGTAAATTCTTTAGCTCCCATTATTAGCGATGGCTTAGCGCGGCGATTTAATTAAATGCTACTGACGCCCAAATTCAAGTCATCAAGAACTGTTGGCGTGATTGCAACGATAGTCATTCTCTTTGGCGGCGGGTCATATCTACTTGGATGGTCTTCACTGCTCACGGTTAAGCAAATAGAGATAACGGGCGCCCCGACTCCGGCATCACAACAAGAGATATCTCAGAAATTGAATTTAGCGATTGGTCAGAAACTTGCCCGCGTCGACTCTAGAGCTCTCTCACTCAGACTCAAATCTGCACCTTGGATTGCTTCAACTGATATCTCACGCAATTGGATTAATGGGAAAGTTGTAATCGCTCTACATCCCAGAACTCCAGTTGCGATTTATAACGAGCCAGGTAAACCTCAAGTGGCCCTTGATGCTTCGGGTGAGATATTCAGCGCACCTGGTGAACTACCTGTTGGACTTCCTAGCGTTGAAGCAAGATCTGTTGAAAGTGGACTGGCGGCCATCAAAGTATTTACTGAAATGCCAAAGGAATTCAGCAGCGGAATTGCTCGAATTAGCGCCGCACGTGCCACTAACTTACTTATCTACGGAGTTTTTGGTGGCCATTCTCTGCGAATTATTTGGGGCGATGGTGAAAATACAACGTTAAAAATAAAAGTTATAAATGCGCTACTTGATCAGCCAGAAAACAAATCTATTCGGATGATTGATGTAACTGCGCCACATGCCCCCATCGTTAAATAGCGAAATTTCTAACTCAAAGAGTTAAAAAATAAATCTATAAATACTTTGAGTCGGTCTTTGCTTCCAGGCTCATAACGCCTTAAGTTCACCCACATCGAAGATGAGTAGAAATGTAATTCTCAACTTGAGGTTTACAGTTCTAAAGGAGGAACTTGTGGCTGCACCACAGAATTATTTAGCTGTCATCAAAGTTGTTGGAATTGGTGGCGGTGGAGTTAACGCAATCAATCGCATGATTGATGTTGGTTTAAAAGGCGTTGAGTTCATTGCAATTAATACCGATGTACAACATCTATTGATGAGTGATGCCGATGTTAAGTTAGATATTGGCCGTGCATCTACAAAGGGACTCGGTGCAGGTGCTGCACCTGAGAAAGGTCGCCAAGCAGCGATCGATCACACAGAAGATATTGAAGAAATTTTACGCGGCGCAGATATGGTCTTTGTCACCGCAGGTGAAGGCGGCGGAACCGGAACAGGTGGAGCGCCGATCGTTGCAAAGATTGCACGCGATCTTGGAGCGCTAACAATTGGCGTTGTTACGCGTCCATTCTCATTTGAAGGAAAGATTCGTTCAGCACAAGCAGATGAAGGAATTGAATTACTGCGCGCCGAAGTTGATACCTTAATTGTTATTCCAAATGATCGACTACTTGCGATCTCAGATCGCAACATAACTGCAGTCGATGCATTTAAGAGCGCTGATCAAGTTTTGCTATCTGGTGTGCAAGGTATAACCGAAATAATTACTCAGCCTGGTCTAATCAATCTAGATTTTGCTGATGTTAAGACTGTTATGACTGATGCAGGTTCAGCGTTGATGGGTATTGGTTCAGCTCGTGTTGAGAACCGCGCGACTCGCGCAGCAGAATTAGCTATCTCGAG
>Ga0114958_10002820_pt1 | contig 12756 bp, 13 predicted proteins | sample C_130208_EF_Meta_FD_89577 | JGI IMG/M metagenome (GOLD analysis project Ga0114958, IMG submission 89577) | Freshwater microbial communities from Lake Croche, Canada to study carbon cycling - C_130208_EF_MetaG | ecosystem: Environmental > Aquatic > Freshwater > Lake | place: Lake Croche, Canada... | reverse complement strand
GATCCTTTAGCTTTTTTAGATCCACGTTTTTTAGCACCACCAACTAATTCTTCAACAGGAACTGCAACAGGATCAGCACCACCTTTCATTGTTTTTTTAGATGCTTTAGATTTTTTGGAAGATTTAGAAGCTTTAGCTTTTTTAGATCCACGTTTTTTAGCACCACCAACTAATTCTTCAACAGGAACTGCAACAGGATCAGCACCACCTTTCATTGTTTTTTTAGATGCTTTAGATTTTTTAGAAGATTTTGATGCTTTAGCTTTTTTAGATCCACGTTTTTTAGCACCACCTTTCATTGATGATTTAGATTTTTTGGATGATTTTGATTTTTTGGAAGATTTAGAAGCTTTTGATTTTTTAGCACCACGTTTTTTAGCACCTCCAGTTAAATCAGCATTTTGGGAACCAAATTTAGTATTTAAAATATTTCTAAGTTTAGTTTCCATTTCAGTTGTTTGAGAAAAAGCCTCTGAATTTTCAAAATTAATATCGATGGGTGATTCTGAATTATTTTTCATTATATATATTATAATTTTAGATAAAATTTATTTTATATATTAAATTATAATATAAAAAATTGATATTTATATATATTTATTATAATACTAAAATTAATTAATGGGTGTACCCGGTTTTTTTGCATCGTTGTATAAAAAATATAAAGAATTTTTCTTTATATTTTCCAAATTAGATTTAAAAACTTTTGAAAATTTAACATATTCAACAGATATTAGTAATGTTTCTGAATTATTTTTAGACACCAATTGTTTAATACATCCCATATGTTTTAAAACTTTTTTTGAAAATGAAAATATGGCTATCACTAATAATGATAAACTAGAAGAAAAAATGATTTTAGCTGTAATTATGTATATTGAAAAAATTATTAATCTTATTAATCCCCAAACATTAGTTTATATCGCAATCGATGGTGTTGCTCCCATGGCTAAAATTAAACATCAACGTATGAGACGTTTTAAATCTATATCAGACAATGAAATGAAAGAAAAAATAGCAAATAAACATAATATTCAACATGTTAGTCAATGGAATAATTCAGCAATTACGCCAGGTACAGTTTTTATGGAAAAATTAACTCAAGCAATTATTAATTATTTGAATATTAAAAAAAAAAATAATAAATCTGAAAATAAAATTAAATATATTTTTTCAACTAGTAATACTCCTGGTGAAGGTGAACATAAAATTTTACAATATATTAGAGACAATAAAGATAGTAATGTTTCTCGAGTTATATATGGTTTAGATGCTGATTTATTATATTTATCTTTAGCATCTGAGTGTAATAGTATATATTTATTAAGAGAGATTACAGAATTTCATAATATTAATTCAGATGATGGATTTTGTTTTGTTTCTATTGATGTCATGAAAGAATGTATTTATAAAGATATGATAGAATCTAATAATATATGTATAAAAGATTATGTATTTAATATTGATGAATATAAAAACAGTATAATAAGAGATTATATTGTTTTAGGATTTTTTCTAGGGAATGATTTTTTACCTAATTTGCCTAGTGTAAATTTAAATTCAGGAAAAAATTTAAATGGTTTAGAAATTTTATTAGATTATTATAAAGAAACATTTATTGATATTAATAAAAGTAATTTAATTCCTGTATTTTTATTAAGCATTGAAGAAAATAAAATTATTATTAATTATGAATTCTTAAAAATACTATTTTCATATTTAAGTAATGATGAAGAACCATTCTTTAAAGAAAAAATTAAATTAAGAAAATATATCCAACCTTGTAATGATAGTGATAATCCTTATAAAATTGAATTACATCTTGTAGAAAATTTAATGTTTAAAATACCAGATTTATTTGAGTTAGGAAAAATACACATAAATGAAAGTAAAAAGAAATATTATGATTATTATTATAAAGATGAAAATATTGATAATATAATTAGAGATTATTTAATAGGTTTACATTGGATAGCTTATTATTATTTTTTAAAATGCCCTGATTGGAAATGGTTTTTTAATCATCATCGTGTTCCATTTGTTAGTGATATTAGTAATTTTATTAACAATAATGAACAAAGAGTAAAACAATTTGTAAATATATATCCAAAAATATTTGATAATTACAAATTAATTAAACCTTTGCAACAATTATTTATGGTATTACCAGTTCAGAGTGCATTTTTACTACCCAAAAGTTTTAAAAATGTAATGTTAAATGAATTAAAAGAATACTATCCAAAAAAGATTAATTTAGATTTACAATTAATAAATAAATATTGGCAAGCTCTACCCGAAATTAAGATATTAGAACCATATTTAGCATGGTCAAAAATTAAAAACATTAAATTAACTGCAGCAGAACAAGATAGAAATATGTTTAAACAAAACTATATTATTGATGTATAATATATTTAAAAATATATACAAAAATATTAAAGTATATAAACAATTATTTATTAATATATATAATTATGTTATTTTATACACTATTTGTTGCTATTATAGTAAATACATTTTCACATTCACAAACTAATTTTTGTATAAATTGTAAATATTTTATGAAAAATGGTTTTTTTACTAGTAATCAATTTGGTCGTTGTCAAAAATATTTTAAAACAAATGATATCACATCTGAATATCTTGTAAGTGGAGAATATAAAACACCAATAAATGATTATTATTACTGTTCGACTGCAAGAAGTGATAATAATATGTGTGGAATACGTGGTAAAGATTTTAAGAAAAAAGATAAAAAAAATTTAATACAAATACAAAAAAATGAAGACTTGTAAATGATATAATAATTAATAATTTATAAATTATTAATTATTAATTATATAATTTAAGTATATAATGGGGTGTTGGGACGTATATTGTTTTATTTGTGGTAATCCATGTCACTCAATGTTTAATGGTTATGTTGAGCAAATTAAAGAAGATTTTAATTTAGAAAAAATACCATCATCGTACAAAACATATGCCAAGGATAAAATTAAAAAAATACAATCTTGTCCAAATATTATATCTGAACTAAAGGAGTTAAAAACAAAGTGGATGAATAAATGTACAATGCTTTTAATTGATGATAAAATTGTTCATGGTGTTTATGAAAGTAGTTGTAATGTAACATTTAGCAAGCATAAATTCACTGCTACCCATATGGGTACACAAATAATAAAAGAGGATTGTTATAATGGTGATTGTGGAGTTTTTATTCATACAGATTGTTGGAAATTTATTAAAAAAAATTATAACATTGAATTAAAATTTAGCAATCTTCCAAAAGTAAGATTTTTAAAACCTAGTGAAAGGCGTAAATTAACACCAGTTGAATGGTGTAAAATATTTAATATTAATTATGGAGACATTGAAAAATATTGGGATCAAGATTTTGATTATTCTGAATTAATTATTGATAAAAAAAAATATTTATGTTCAAGCCCATTAAAAGAAGATAAAAATATTAAACAAATTAAAAAAAATATATCTGCATTAAAAATTAAAAATGATCCAGCTAGACTTGGACCATCTGTTAGTGCAACTTTTTATGACGATGGTGATATTAAATTAGGCAAAAATAAATATTTTTGGATAAAAAAAAATAATAAATGGTTGCAAATTAGTGAAAAACCAATTAAAATAATTGCTAAAGCCAATGAAAAATTAATTAAAATACCATATATTGGACAATCCAATATTAATCCAATATTTATTATATCTAATGAAAAAAATAAATTAGAATTATTATTAACAGAGTCATATAATGATGTTTTAGCAAAAATAATATAAATTAAAAATGGCTAAATCTTTTTATATTTATAAACTCTCTTTTTTTTAATTGCATCTATATTTTTAATATTTTTCTCAACAATTATTCTTTTATTTTCAATTTTACTAATAATAGAATCTGCTTTAATTAGCATAATAATAGGATCATAAATATTGATAAATTCATCATGAATTGAATTTATAATACTTGATAATTCTGTTTCATTATGTTTAATTATTTTAACAAAACCATCTTCTATAATATAAGCTATATCATTCCACCAAAAAAAATTATTATATCTAATATTATTACATTTAATATTATTACATCTAATATTACTCATTTAATAAAGATTATTTAATATTAGAATTTTTAATAATTTCAATTTTTAATATATATAATAAATAATTTAATTATGTATTATATAATGGAAACAAAGAAATTTGTAAATTTATCAAATGATTATAAACATTTTTTAAATATTTGTAATAATAAAATTAACCATTTAGAAATAGATCAAAATACATCTTTGGATTTACTAAATAAATATCATAATGAGATACAAAATGAATTATTAGATAATGATTCATTTAATAATAACTTTGAAATATCAGATATTAATCATATATTAGCGAATTACGATAAAGAGAATAGTGTAGTAACACAATTAAGAAAATTAGTACATTATAGAAATTATTTAATATTAAAAATAGTATTAAGATCTAGTGTTTGGAAAGAATTTATATTAAGTTTAAGAGAAAAATGTAAAGAAAGTGGATGTAAAAAATTATCAATTAAAATAATTGAGGAAACATTTTTAAAATTATTAGAAACATATATAGAATATTGGAATGGATTTTGGAAATTTTTAATATTTAATAAAAAAAATCAGATAAAAGATATTGTTATTATAGACCCAGAAGATTACAAAATTATATTTCAAGCACTTCAATAAAAACTATAAAATTATAAAAAAATTAAATTTTTAGTTTTTAATTACAAAATAATATTATAAAGATATAATATTATTTTATAAATAAGATGTGTGATTTTATGAATAAAAATTCAGAAAATAATAAGAATGATAAATTTTCAAAATTATATTTAACTAAACAAAATACCTATTTTAATAGAATATCTGAAAGAATTGAATTTATTAAATTATTATTAGAAGGTACTGATTTAGAACCAATGATTAGTTTTGATAAAAATATATCTACAAAAGAAGGTTTTGAAGAATTAATATCTTCACAAAATAAATCTAAAGAATCAAATGATATAAGAGAAGTATTTCATAAAAAATTAAGAGGTTTTAAAGATATTATACAAAAAATAGGAGGTAAATTATTATATATTAAAAGTGGTACTACTGGACATACTTTTAAAGGTATTTCTGCACCTGATCCTAATTTACCCGAAATGGTAATAAATTATGCAGTTAAAATAGTTGCATATCCAAAAAAAGAAAATTATGGATCAATTAATGATGTAACTAGACCAGAAAATGCAGAATTGATGATGTTAAAAATATTATCTTTTTTTGTAATGAATAATCAAACACCACATATAGTATTGCCAATTGCAACATTTAATTCAAAAATACATCCATTTATAAGTTTAACCAAAAATAATATTGTTAGTTCAAAAAAATATGATCAATTTATTAAAAGATATGAAGAAGGTGATTTCCATGATGATGTTTCAATATTAATATCTGAATGGGCAGATGGAGGTGATTTATTAGAGTATTTAAGAGAAAAATTTACTAAATTAACAATTAAAGAATGGCGTGTAATATTTTTTCAAATATTGTCAGTTCTTGCAGTTATTCATGAAAAATATCCTACTTTTAGACATAATGATCTTAAAGCTAATAATATTTTAATTCAAAAGATATCACAAAGATCTAATTTTAACACATATAAATATACTATTAATTCAAATGAATATTTTGTACCTAATACGGGAATAAGATGTAAATTATGGGATTTTGATTTTGCATGTATATCTGGATTAGTAGAAAATGCAAAAGTAGATGCCGATTGGACAAATAAAATAAATGTAAAATCATGTAGTCATCAATATTATGACATTCATTATTTTTTCAATACATTAACATCAAAAGGTTTTATTACAGATTTTTTTAATTTAAAAGAAAATAATGAACCGTATGTACCTACCGAAGTAACTGATTTTGTAAAAAGAATAATACCCGAAGGAGTTAGAAAAGGAAAATATGTATCAGAAAGAGGTAGATTATTATTAGATTTTGATAAATTACATAAAATAAAAGATTTAGAATACAAAACAGCAAATGATATTATTAAACATGATCCATTTTTTAAAAAAATGAGAACTGCTTAACTAATTATATTAGAAATTATAAATGAAAATATTGCTATTATTAAAATGAGTATGTATATGTTTTTTTTAATAATGCCATTATAAAAAAAAATAGATGGTTTAAGAGACATTAATGTTATAAAAGATATTATATAAATAAGAATAGTATTAGAAAACTTTGCCATAAAATAATAATATATGTATATATTATTATTTTATTTAATATAATAAATTTCTACATTTCTCAGAACAAAAAAATTTATCAAATATACAAAAGACGACATCATGTTCTTTAATAATTCTATTACATTTTTTATTTTCACAAATTAAAACTATTTTTTTTGTTTCAGTAACTACATCATTTTTTTTTGTTATAATTTTTTTTGTTATATTTTTTTCTATAATATTTTCTTTCTTATTATTAATTGAACAATTATTAGAAAATTGATTAATAAGATTAAACATTTTATTATTATATTATTATTACAATTACTATTAAAAGTATTTTATTAAATAATTTTTAAATATTTTTATGCAACTAATATTTAGAATTTATTTGTGTACACTTTTTTTAGTTCCAGATAAATAACCAGGTAAATAACCATTATTTGACATTCCAATAATAGAAATTGTTTGTAAGTAAATATTAGTATATTCTTCATTTTTCTCAAAAAGAATAACAACGTTTAATGTAATTGGAAAATTGATTGGTGCTTGATTTAATGAATTTTTTTTAGATTTTGGATAATTATAAATTAATAACATCTGAAAATTAAGCCTGGTTTGATTATTAATTTGTTGTTTGATAATTGGTATTAATTTATCTAATTTAAATGTATTATTAAGAGTTGCAACACCATTCATTATAGACACTAAATAATTACCAAAATTATTAATCTCATCCATATTAATAGGAACCGGTAATGGTGGTTTTAATGATGGATTAAAATTAATTAAAGTACTATCGCTATTTATTTTAATAATTGAATTTTCAATTATATCATTTAAAATTGTAATTCCTGATCCCGCAATAAGATTATTATAATTATAATAATCTATATCAAAATTATTTGATATTGGATATAATTTTGGATACTCTATGCAAATTTTATTTGAATTAGTTTTTGTATTATATCCAATATCTTGTTTTACACTGGGTGCAGAAAAAAATGTACTTAAAGTTGAGAAAAAACTTGGTGCTTGTGTTGTTCCCTGTGTAGGTGCTTGTTTTGGTGATTGTATTGTTCCCTGTTTTGGGGATTGTGTTTGTGATTGTGTAGGTGCTTGTGATTGTATTTGTGTAGGTGTTGGTGTTTGTATTTGTGTAGGTGTTGCTTGTGTTGGTGTTCGTGTTGGTGCTTGTGTAGGTATTTGTGTAGGTGCTTGTATTTGTGTAGGTGCTTGTTTTGGTGCTTGTTGTATTGGCTGTGTAGGTGCTTGTTTTGGTGGTTGTTGTATTGGCTGTGTTGGTGGTGGTCGTTGTGGTGTTGGTGGTGGTCGTTGTGTTGGTGTTGGTGTTGCTTGTGTTGGTGTTCGTGTTGTTGGTGGTCGTTGTGATGTTGTTGGTGGTGGTCGTTGTGTTGGTGGTGGTCGTTGTGTTGGTGTTCGTGTTGGTGTTGCTTGTGTTGGTGTTGTTTGTGTTGGTGTTTGTGTTGGTGGTGCTTGTGTTGGTGTTCGTGTTGGTGTCGCTTGTGTTGCTGTATATACAGTTTTATCTGCTGTTGTAATTCCACCAGTTGTTGCTTGAGTTGTTGTTGTTGTTGTTGTTTGAGTTGTTGCTTTGGCAGCTTGATTATTACTATTTGGTATAGAACGAAAACCAACACCAGGCATAAATTCAAATCCTTCTATATTATACGTATAATTTAGAATAATAATAGCAATAATAATGATAACAATATATATTTCTATTTTCATATATATATATAGTAGATTTTTTAATAATTTATAGTTTATCTAAATAATTTTATATATTATAATTATAATGGAAAGTAATTTCTTAAGTGACATACAAAAGGCGCCTTTTTTATTTTTACAAGATCATCCTTTTAATTATTTTAAACCGATTGCAAATACATTAGAACAAACTGTTAATGATAATAAATGTTATGACGAATTATTAATAAAAGCATTTTATTCATCATTAAACATTGATTTTATTAATAAAACAATTACAAAAACAGTTTATAATAATACTTGTGAAAAATATATTGTTACTGAGCAAAAAATAGAACACATTATGCAAATTATGGATGGTATTTTTCATGATTATAGTCAACATTTACCATTTAAATTAAATGAACAAATAAAAATTTTAAATAAATTAGTAATTGATTATTGTACTTCAAGAATTATTACTGAAATTGAAGTTAGAAATAATTATCTACGTGATAAATTTTCACCATTAGTATTATTAGATGCACCAATTAGTACTAGTTTAATTGGATCTAAAAATCATAGTTATAATTTTAAAAATAAAAATTATGATCCATTTAATTTAAATATTAGTAATTCAGATAATGCAGAAAATATTAAATCAAACATAATTGAAAAAAAAAATAATATTAACACTAATTCAATTACATATAATAATAATTTACAAACGCCAAATATTATATTAGATAATAGAAATATTAATGAAATTAATTCATTTACTGATAATTCTGTACGTGAAACAAAATCAATTATTGATAAATTTAGTAAAAAGTATGCATCAAATAATTGGTAAAAAGTTATTAATAATTTTATAAATTATTAATAATTATTAGTGGTAAAAAGTTATTAATAATTTTATAAATTATTAATAATTATTAGTTGTAAAAAGTTATTAGTGGTAAAAAGTTATTAATAATTTTATAAATTATTAATAATTATTAGTTGTAAAAAGTTATTAGTGGTAAAAAGTTATTAGTTGTAAAAAGTTATTAATAATTTTATAAATTATTAATAATTATTAGTGTATAATTAAATATTACTTTACAATTACGCGTTATAATTTTTTGTGTAAAAGAAAATAGTAGCAGATTTAGATAATATATCAATTGGATCATTATTACTATCCATACTAGAATCTATACTGGTAATAGCACCAACTTTATCAGTTGACCCGCCTTGGTTTGCAAATGTTGGAGCGTATAGAAAATATTTAGAATTAATTTCATCAATATTTTGTCTAATTATTGCAGAAGTAGTTAATACTATTTTACGAGTTAAATTTTTCTGAATATTTTCAATATTATCTTTTTCTGTCTCGAGTATAACTGCAGAACGTAAATGATACATATCTGATGCAATTCTTAAATTTTCGCTAATTTCAATTTCTGTATCATTTATTTGTTCATAGCTAAGAATATGTGCAGGTAATTGATTGAATTCTACTTTTGGACTAATTAATTTTTCATAAGCTCTACCGGGTGATAAAGTTCTTCTTGGAACGTGGAAAATTACAACACCATTTGTATATACAACTGTTTGTGTTTTTGGAACAAACATACCGTTTTCAATATATGTTTGTGATTGTGTAATAGCATCTTCTAGTTTTAATTTAATTTGAGAATTGTCTTGACCAACAGTTGGTAAACGTAATGTTAATAATGGTACAGCAATTACACGGTTTGAAATAACTGGAAAGTTCATAACATTTGAATTTCCATATGTTCCAAAAATAGGATTTGTTGAAATAACAATGGGTCTAAATGAAAATGCAGCAATTAATCTTTTAAGAATTACACCTTCATCACCAATGTAAAGAAGATCAGGAGCATCATATAATGATATTTTGCATTCATCAATAGCATTCATAAAATCATTACCAATACATTCATAAAATTTACCAGATCTTAAATTTAATACATTGTTCCATAAATTGTTTTGCAAGTTTGCACGTAGTCTTAAATCTTTAATTGGGGATTCTGCAGAACATACAACATCATTTGAATCATTAATCATATGAAAAAGAAGATGTTGATCTGCAACATTATTAATAGGTTCTTTGTTAAATTTAGATTTAATAATGTAAGCAATATTAGAAAATAAAAATTGTTCATTAATAAATTGTATTTTAGGAATAAACATAGCAGCAATTACTGGATGAATTGCACAAGCAATGTTATGTTTGCTAGGATCAAATGTACCTTGTAAAGCTTGTAGGTCACAATCTTCATATTGCATAGTTTGAATAATAACAGCTGCATGATTGCTTCTTGTCATTGAATACATTTTAATAATTTCTTGAATTACTGGATAATCAGAATCTTTAATAGTTAAACCATCAACTGATTGAAGATCACCAAAAAGTTGAGCCATGCTAGTATTTGGTAAAAGTTCAACTGGTTGGTCACCAGCACCATCTGGATAACGAGAATTCATTAATTTTTCATATTGTTTTTTGAATTCATCAAATTCAACATCGCTTAATTGATATTTCTCTTTGTATCTTTTAGATTCTTTTAATACAATATGTAATGGTAATCCTTTAGCACCAAATTTTTTTTCAATTAATTTTGCAAATTTACGTGCTCTTGTTTTAATCTCATTGAGTTTATCATAAAAAACTTCTTGGATTTGATCTAAAATATTGATATCAGTATATCTTCTTCTCAAGTCATTTATAGTACTGCTAGGTATTTTGCCTCTAATGCCATCTTTTAACAGTCTTTTAACTTGTTCATCAACGACGTTATTATTAGATTCTTCATCAGGTCTGCGATTACTAGTTGACATTTATTATATATAATAACTTTAGACAAATTTTTTTTAATTTTAATTTAAAAAAAAAATGATTTAAACTAAATATTTTTATCCTGCTTAAAATAATTCCTATATTATATATTTATTTATGAATATTATAATACTATTTCAAATTGGTAATATTGACATATCTTTAGATATTTTAAAAAAAATTACACATATTTTATCTAATTTTAATACTACTTTACATATATCTATATTGTCACATTTAAATAGTAATTTAATTAGTGATTATTTAGTTTCAATTAATTTTAATAAATATATAATAACTGAACACATTAATAAAGGTATGGATATTGGTCCTTTTTTACTCCAATTAAAAAATCTTATTAATAATAACAATTATAATTTTGATATTATAATAAAACTTCATACTAAAACTAATCAAATTTGGCGTAATGAACTAATTGATCCAATTATTAATTCTGAAAAACAAAATGATATATTTAAATTAATTGATAATAATAATAAAATTATTGGTTGTAAAAAATGGTGTCTTTTTTTAGATACTTGCAATAAAAATAATATTAATTTAATATGCAATAAATTAAATATTACAAATATTTTTTACGATATTATTAATACTGATATTAAAAATATAACATATAATGATATTGACATTGATTTTTATAAAAATTATTATAATGTTAAATTAAATACAGAGAATAATTCTTTAATTAATATTAATAAATTAATTTTATTTAATCATATGACTAAATATAATAATATACCGTCTGAAAAATTTATATTACAAAAAAATAAAGTTAATAATGTATCTTTTATTGGTGGTACAATATTTATAGCAGATTTTAAAACATATTTTGATTTTTTTTCATCAATAGACATTGATAAAATTTATAATTTACTTGAAGACGAATATGTTATTAATAATAAATCAACATATGTGCATGCTATGGAAAGATTATTAACTTCATTTATTTATATTAATAATAAAAAAATAATATCAATTTAATTATATGTCAGAAATAATTAACAATGAATATATTATAAATAATTGGGATTTATTTTATAAATCTTATCTTGACTTAAATCCAGATTTAGAACAAAATAATATTGTATCAAAAAGAGCACTATTAAATCATTTTATTAAACATGGTATTTCTGAAAATAGAAAAGTTATTAAAAATTTTTCAGAAATTAATATTAATCCAATAAAAGAAACAAAAATATTTATATTAAAACGTGAAATGATTATTGAAAATATTTTTTAATATTATATGTCAATAATAATATACTTTTAATAAAATATATTATTATATGAATAGAGAATATAAAGATGCAAGCACTAGTACTGATCCACTAAGTGTACAATTATATTTTGATCAAAATAATGTTATAAGATGGAATATTATAACACAACTTTCAGAATTAAATGATAATGATAATGACAATAAGATAAATAATTATGTTAATATTAATCAATCTAATATTAATCAATCTAATATTAATCAATCTAATATTAATTTAATAGAACAAGTTAAGGTTGAAAATAAAAAAATAATATTGTCAAATTTTTTTAATAATATATATACAATTAATTCAAAGAAAAATATTTATAATTTTAAATATACTAATGTCAATTTATATATAAATGATACAAATACTAATAATAATAGCGTTGATTACAATACATTTGATTATATAAAATACAATAGTATTGTTAATGGTACTTTTAATAAAAGTAATGCTTGGAAAGATTATATTAAAAAAATTAAAAACGGTCAAGAAATACAAATGAATCTTAGTGTAAATGATTTATCATATATTGATGCATTTGTTACAATATTAGATAATGCAATATTAAATGAACTTGATAAAATTATGATTATTATTGATGATTTAGTTATGAATATTGAAAACATTGAAAATTT
>Ga0114958_10002819_pt1 | contig 12763 bp, 10 predicted proteins | sample C_130208_EF_Meta_FD_89577 | JGI IMG/M metagenome (GOLD analysis project Ga0114958, IMG submission 89577) | Freshwater microbial communities from Lake Croche, Canada to study carbon cycling - C_130208_EF_MetaG | ecosystem: Environmental > Aquatic > Freshwater > Lake | place: Lake Croche, Canada... | reverse complement strand
TTTCCCCATGAAATCATTCGCAATCAACCATTCACGGACAAATTCTTTTGACAGTTGTTTCTGAGGCTCATGATGAAGTTGTCGTTCTTCAAAGCCTTCTTCATAAAAATAACGCGAACTATCAGGGGTGTGTATTTCATCAATCAGATAAATTGTATTCCCAATCTTTCCGAATTCATATTTGGTATCAACTAAAATCAAACCGCGTTCCTTGGCAATTTTTTTTCCACGTTCAAATAATTTTCGAGTATATTTTTCTAGCTGCTCATAATCGGCTTTTGATACCAATCCTTGACTGATAATATCCTCTTTAGAAATATCCTCATCATGACCTTCCATTGCTTTGGTAGTTGGTGTGATGATAGGCGTTGGGAAATAATCGTTTTCGTTCAATCCATCTGGCATCGTTACACCGCAAAGAACGCGTTCGCCGCTTTTATAAGTGCGCCACGCATGACCGGTGAGATTACCACGTATGACCATTTCAACTGGAAAGGCTTCGCATTTAATACCCACCGATACATTAGGTAGCGGTACACTTCGAAGCCAATTCGGCACGATATCGGCTGTTTCGTTTAAGAATTTGGATGCCATCTGATTTAGCACCTGCCCCTTGTAAGGAATTGTCCTTGGCAGTATGACATCAAACGCAGAAATTCGATCGCTAGCGATCATCACGAGATAATGATCATCGATAGTAAATACATCTCTAACTTTTCCGCGGTAGAAACCGGTCTGATGCTTGAATGTCATAAAGGACGTTAAATTTGGCGCAAGATAATTCGTAATGTTTAAAAAATAGAAGGAAAAGAACTTATCAACACTGTTTTATCAAGTGGTATTTGTCATTACTTTTGTCCTTTAATGGAAACAGCTAAAAAAGCGTTATTGCTATTAGAAGACGGCACCCTATTTGAGGGAAAAGCCTTTGGTGCAATCGGCACCGCCACAGGAGAAATTTGTTTTAATACCGGCATGACGGGCTATCAGGAAGTCTTTACTGATCCTTCGTATGTTGGACAAATCCTGATTATGAATACCGCCCACGTTGGCAATTATGGTGCAAAAGACAGCGATATCGAAAGTGATAGCGTGAAAATAGCTGGGTTGATTTGCAAAAACCTTTCTGATAAATATTCGCGTACGATAGCCGACGAGTCGCTTGAAGCCTATTTGATAAAGAATCAGGTAGTTTCGATTGATGAAATTGATACACGAGCATTGGTTGCGCACGTGCGCACGATGGGTGCTATGAACTGCATCATCAGTTCTGACATAACCGACATCGAACTTTTACGTCAACAGCTTGCGAAAGTGCCTTCTATGGCCGGTTTGGAATTATCAAGCAAGGTCACAACACATGAGGCCTACACGCTCGGTGATGAAAATTCTGCTAAACGAATCGCCGTTCTTGATTTTGGGGTAAAACGCAATATCCTGACGTGCATGGTGGAGCGCGGTGCTTATCTAAAAGTTTTTCCAGCAAAAACATCCTTCGCCACGTGTGAGGAATTTAACCCGTCGGCTTATTTCATTTCAAACGGTCCTGGCGATCCTGCGTCCATGGATTATGCTGTGAACACCGTGAAAGACATACTTGCTAGCGAGAAACCATTATTCGGAATTTGTCTCGGTCATCAATTGCTTGCGTTAGCCAATGGTGCCACCACCTATAAAATGCATCATGGTCACCGAGGACTCAATCATCCTGTTCTTAATTTACAGACAGGCAAAAGTGAAATCTCAACTCAAAACCATGGCTTTGCCGTCGATAAAGATTCTGTTGCAGCAAACCCAGCGATTGAAATTACACATATCAACTTGAATGATCAGACACTCGAAGGCATCCGATTAAAAAACAAAAAGGTATTTTCTGTCCAGTACCATCCTGAAGCTACGCCTGGCCCACACGATTCAAGGTATTTGTTTGATGAATTTCTTGCGATGATGTAATCAATGTTCCCACTGAAACTAACGGAACGAAATATGCAAGGAACGATTTCATTGTAACCTTTGTGAATCTGCATCAATATATAGGACTTGTAACAGATTCAAACGTACCTTGCAGTCCTAGCTTTATTCTGGCTACACAATAGGATTAAACTAAATTATGAGAAGGAAAATTAATCTATTCACGTTATTGATTTTTGTTTACTCAATCGTAATATGCCTTACCTGCAACCGAGATTTTTCGGCTGTTATTTCAACGCCTTCAAACACTGAGGGACGGTTTTTATTGGTCAATAATCAAACGCTTCCAATTTCTACCAATCAATATAATAGAGTGTATCGACCATGTGCAAACGACAAGAATAAGGAAGACTTAAACGTCGCCGACTAATTCAAGCGAATGTTTGAGGAGTGTCTGTTTATCAATCGGCACAACACCAACTTCTTCGCAAACCAAACCACCTGCCAGATTAGAAATTTGAGCAGAAAGATGAATGTCATTGGTAATCGAATAAATCATAGCAGCAACGGCAATCACAGTATCTCCAGCCCCAGACACATCAGCGATTTCACGAATGTGCGCAGGATACAAGACAGCTTCTTTTTCTTTTTGAGCAAATATCCCATGTTCAGAAAGCGTGATCAAGGTAAGCTGATGATTAAGTTTTTTGAACAATTGAGCATGCAACCCTTTTAACGACGAGAGATTTACCTTGAGCGAACCTAAGTTCAACGCCTCTTTAATTTCCTTTAAATTCGGTTTGAACATATCCACTTGTTGATACGCAAGAAAATTTGTTTTCTTAGGATCCACAGCCGTTAACACACCCACATGTTTGCAATGTGTAATAATTTTCTGAATGACATTTTCTTTGAGCACGCCTTTATTATAGTCTTCAAAAATGACAATATCAGGCACCTCGATTTGAATCGCTTTCAGACAGGTATCAATAAAGTGATGCTCATCCTTGATAGACAATTCGTCTGTCGACTCTTCATCTAAACGAATTACCTGTTGATTTTTTGAAATGACGCGAGTTTTCGTGGTCGTAATGCGTTCTTTACTTCGAATAATGAAGTCGGTGCAAATACCTTGTTGAATCAAAAGTTGACTTAATTCGCGCCCACTTTTATCATCACCAACGACAGTCAAAAGAGCGACATCAGCACCTAAGGCTTTGCAATTTAAGGCCACATTAGCCGCTCCACCGGGCCTCCCATCTTTTTGATTAACTAAGAGAATGGGCACTGGCGCTTCGGGTGAAATTCTGTCAATAGAACCCAGCCAATAATTGTCCATCATCGCATCACCGATGACAAACACTTTCAGTTTATTTAATTTTGCGAAGACGCTTTTCAATTTCTTTGCCTCAACCGTTTGGCTCATGTGCGAAAAATAAGGCTGTAAAAGTAAGGAATCAAGAATGAATTATAAAATGAACAATGTGTTCAGATGTCGAGACATCAACGTAGAAAAATAATTTTATTCAGTAAAACGAGTTCGTACAAAACATATTCATCATCATCGCCAGTCATAGCTGCTCTGCTCTCATTATCTTTTGCGTGGTAGAACACATTAACTCGTGCGGTGTCTCTAAGAAAATTGATGTTATGTATTTCAATCGGATGGATTGGCAGGCCTGTCCTTTTCTTCAGATCATCCATCAATTCATCACGACGTTCAGGTGTAATTAAATCAATGCGTTCATAAATAATCTCTTTTACATTTTCATGTGTGCGTGTAATAAATCTGTCGAGTACCACGGTTAATAAAAGAATGGCGACATTAGAACCAATAATAACAAGATAACCTGCACCTTCATCAACAGTAGAAAAGGCATTTATCATGCCAAGAGCCAAGCATATAAAGAAGTACCCCCGGCTCATTGATTGGCATCGAAGATTACCAGCTAGCTTCTTTATTTTTTACCACTGTAAATACTCTTGATAAATTAAATCCGATACGAATGTCACCTTTTCCCCAGCGCTCAGTTGTTTCAGCTATAAACGCCTTTTCATTCATACCTCGTGTATTTGTAATATGAAGTTGAAACACGTGACCACCAGTTTCGATATCAAAACCAATCGATAACGGTATGCGGTTATAACCACTTCGACCACCGTACAAAAAAGGATATGTATCAAGAATCAATGCACTTCGATTTGACAATTTAATTCGGCCACCTATTCCTAACGCCACCATATTATTTTTATCCGCCTTGGAATCAACCAAATTCCTATGCACCAAGGTCGGTGATAATTGCAAGGTAAATGCAGTACCAAATTTTCGCCCGAGTATTACTTGATGATAATAGCCAAGACGATTCTCCATTTTTGCTCTTATCGCATCCGATTCTTTGGCGGTTTTCATTGTCATACCAGCAACCCACAAGACCGAAACAGGAAATGAACCCGGACCTTTACTTTGCTGAACGATCCGACATTTCAAGAATCCATCCACTTCCTTATTGAAGGTACTTCGTCCAATACCTACTGAAAAATTTTTGCTTATACCATAATCAAAACCAAAGCGCATACTTGCCTGATCTAAACCGAACAATTCGTGATAACCTCCTGAAAGAGTGCCGAACCTATGGAGTATCCTAAAATCTAGCACACCTTTACCTAGCATTTCCATTGAATGCCCGTTGATTACACGTGGGGATTTAAATGCATTGTGCACATATTGTTTTTGGGGTTTATTACCCGCATCCAATAATTTCTCCAAGTCTTCTGTTTGCGCTTTCAATGCAACACAAGATGATGTCATTGCAAGAGCTATTAAAACTATCTTATATTTATTTGCCATAGGTTACGTTATTTCATTGCATCAAGAGCGCAATTCAAATTAATTTTTACATCCTTCGAAATCTTATCTTTAACAGCACCAGGAATTTCAATCCCATAATCAGCCAACAAAACAGCAAATGCTGATTTCAAAATTGGCTTGCCTCCTTTAATAATTACTTTGCCAGTTGATTTGACATCTTTCGTCACTCCATGAATCATTAACTTACCAACGACATCCGCTGTATATTCGCCATCTTTGGCCATATTGATGCTAGCCATATTTATGATACTGCCTTTGAACGAAGCCTTTGGAAATTTATCGCTTTCCATATAATTTTCATTAAAATGTTCTTGCATCAATTGCTTTTCGAATACAAAACTTTTAATCTGAATAATAACGTCAAGCGAACCCGCTTTGGAATCGAGTAGACAAGCCACTGATTTATTACTGCCTTCAATTTTTTCGATAGCGCCAGTTGCCACAAAATCGATGGTGCCAGTTTTTGTCATAAAGCGCTGTGCACTTGCTTGTAAGGACACGAACACCAATAAAGAGAAAAAGACCTTTTTCATACTATGTTTATTTTTTTTCTAGTGAGCAATAATTTAATTGTATTGTATTTCCTAAACCAAGATCAAGGTCGACATTAAACCCGGCCACTTTTCCTTTAATGCAAACCGGTTGTCCCTCTTTGAGAAACGAACACGAAGCTTGATGCCTGCTATCAATCTGACAAATAACACTTGATGATGTATTGCTATCGCCCAACTCTACTGTTGTTGAAGTGGAATCGTTGGTCACTTTTTTAATGACACCTTTCACAGCAATCAATTCATCCACTAGACGACTTAATCCACTTGTATCATTGGATGTCTTCTCCATTATTTCTTTGAATGTATAGGTAGCTTTGGGAACCTTTTCAGAAAAATCATCGGAAGCCTTGTTGATATAGATCCAGGCACCAATCACTGCGATGACAATAACAGCTAGGACCACCAATATAAATTTTAATTTCTTGCCCATTCTTAATTATTGTTAGCGCCTTGATTTACCCAGGTTTGAATTTTGGTAATGCTGCAAGCATCCAATGGACTGCCGCTTGGAGGCATTTTACCGGATTTTGTTGTACTCAAAATGCCCACGTAATTAGCCTTCACATTCGGATATCCTTCAAGATTAATACCTTTTTCATGATACAAATTATTATGACAGCCTACACATTTATCTGTAATAATTGGATTAATCACAGCTGCAAACTGTGCGTTGCTCGTATCGCAGATCGTATTAAACGCTTCGTATGTATTATTTTTACAGCTGCTAAAAGCGACAAGTAAAATCAGCAAGGTACCTAAGGCAAAAAACGCTTTCTTCATCATGAATAAAATTTGAACAAATGTATTGCGTAAACTTTTATGTTAGGTTATTGAATAGATAAAGTGGGAATACCTTACTATGAAAATGAACACTATTCTTTTTTAAGCCACTTTTTAAATAATGAAGACCGCTCACTACTCACAACAGCCTCAATCGCAGAAGGCGGATCCAATACTAACAATATCCTTGATTTAGATGCCGTATGAATGTCTCTAATGGAGGTCGCATTCGCGATAATCTGCCGGTTGACCCTAAAAAATTCAGTTGGGTCTAACAAGACTTCAATTTTATCGAGAGAAAGATCAATCGGAGAATTTTTACCTTCTTGGTCACAGATAAAGCTAAGCTTATCTTTCGAATAGAAATAAGCAATATCTTTCACTAGAATCGCCTTTATCTTATTGCCTAATTTAATCACAAACCTGTCTTTATATTTTTTACCACTTGCACTAAGCAAACTGTCTATCCCAAGAGTAGAATAATTATGTTGGAGATTTCTGAACTTAAGTATAGCCATTTCCAATGCTTCTTTTTTAACCGGCTTGAGTAAATAATCCACACTATTTACTTTAAAGGCATCAATGGCATACTCATCATAAGCTGTTATGAAAATGACTGGGCAAGTGATATCCGTTTTTTTAAAAATATCAAAACTAGAGCCATCTGCAAGTTGAATATCCATGAACATCATCTGAGGATGTGTATTGGTGGTGAGCCATTGAATGGTGGCTTCTACTGATTCTAGCGTGGCCACTATGTCTATAGTAGGATCCACTTCAAGCAACAATTTTGTGAGTCGCCTTGCTGCAGGTTTTTCATCTTCGATAATAAGCGCTTTCATATAGGTGGTTTTACGATTTTATAATAGGTAATCGAACTTCAAAAATTAAACTTGTTTTATAAATTTCTACTTCTTGTCTGCTGAATAATCTAAATCGATTTCGGATATTCTGAAGTCCGATGTTTTCACCGGCCACCTTCTGAATTTTCTCATTCAAATTATTCGACACAACCAACCGATTCAGGCTAAGAGAAATCGAAATTGTCAAGGGTTTTTCTGTGGATATAATTGTATGCTTAATGGCATTTTCTGCTAATAACTGCAGTGTAAAAGGAGGTATCTCCATCTCGTTAATGAGACTTGTAGGACAATTATTTTGAAGGCGAAGTGAATGGCCGAATCTCATTTTTTGCAGGTAAATATATTTTTCTAACAAAACAAACTCTTCTTCAAGCGGGATTAAATTAACAGTTGCATACGAAAGCAATGAACGATAATAATCGCTCAGCATCTGTGTGTATTCGATTGCCTTTTCCTTATCCTCGTCAATCACTTGAATAAGCGTGTTGAAACTATTGAACAGAAAATGTGGGTTCACCTGATGTTTCAAAGTTTCATATTCAGCAATTGCTTTTTCTTTTTCAAGCTTCTGCACGTTACTTACTCTTGATTCACGGAATCGGATATAATAGTAAATAGCCATTGTAAACGCTAGCAATGAAAGAAATACAAACCAAGGTTGTCTCCAAACTGGGCTTTTTATAACAAAGGAATAATGCGCTTCTGTGGCATTAAGAAATCGCTTATTATTGGCAGTTTGTAATACGAATTCATACTTACCCGGATTCAATCTCGGAAATACAACGTCATGATCCACTGTTGTATTCCATTGCTCGCTTAACCCTTTGAGCTTATACTGATAATAGACCATTTGCTCCGCATTATAATTAGAGGCTATTTGAAATTTGAAATAATTCTCCTCATAATTAAAGGATGTTTTTTCCTTTACGATGTACTTACCCATCACCATCACTTCTTCAAGTTGAGCTTGCGGTATAAAATGCGACTTATATTGAGGTATATAAACATGGAGTATTCCGGCGCTTGTGCCTATGTAAAGATTATCGTTTCCATCAGACGAAATAGAATTTATTTCGGGGATGTCGGCAAGGTGCAAGGATTCGAAATTGAAGTTACTCACTGCAAGAGTTTGTAGGTCAATCAAATCGATGCCAACAGCGGAAGCCGCAACAAGATATTTATGTTGAAAGCAATGAATGCTGAGTATTTCGTTTGAATTGAGGCCGTTATTTGTTGAAAGATGAATCACAGAATCGCCTCGCAGACAATAAAGTCCATTTGTATAGGCGTTGAACCACATTTGCCCTGTATAATCTTCTACAATACTGAAAAATAAATTAGGTTTTGCTTTCGCATCAAGCATCAGATCAGAAACCTGCCTGCCTGAAATTTTCAAGATTCCTTGTCCATCCGTTGCCAACCACAAATTACCCTTGCTATCTTTTTTTACATCATAGACATAGTATTTCTTTTTATTGTATTCCTCCTCAACAGAATTAAACTGGTATTTTCCCCTTGTGTTATCACTATACCAAACACCGTTTAAACTTGCAACCCAGATCGTTTTTTCATCCCCTGTGATGGTTAATATATCAGATGTTTCAACAGAATTATCTAGTTGAATTTTATGAGACGAAAGATTCTTAGCGTCCACTTGATAGAGTCCATTACCTGATGTTCCGACCCAAATCATGCTGTGATGATCGATGAATATCGACGTAATATCGACAAGACCAGCAGGCGATGTGAAATTTATTTTCTGTATTTGCTTTGATGCTAGATTGAATTTAACCAAGCCTTGATCAGGCGTTAGATACATCGAATGATTACTATCAATGGTCATGGAATGAACATTTGTGATCGGCAAAGCGCCAAGCTGTCTGATTGGCGTAATCTGCTCGCCGCTGGACGATACGAGGAGTCGATGACCACAAAACCATACATTCGCTTCCTTATCCACTTCAACTTTCTTAACAGGCTTATGACTGACAACAGTTTCAATGACATTTCCTTGCATATCCAATAAAAACGCGCCATCGTCTGTCGCCATCGCAATCATATGATCGAGCACCTTGACATCATTTACTTGAGAGGAGTTCCAACGTGTCTTGTCAAATAAGGTGACGGAAGAATCTAGGAGATTTATTTTACAAATATCCCCGCGTTGTGTTCCACAATAAAGTATTGAACCTGCCAATTCAAAGCAAGTCACAAGCCGATCAGGAATCGTATGATTCATATAACAAGCAGTGACAGAATCTACCGAAGTCTGCACGTTGATACCTAGATCTGTGGATGACCAAACTACATGATCCGAATCAATAAACGTTTGGTACACGTAATTATCTGTCAATCCTCGCCTTGTCGTATAATGTCGTATTGCATAAGGCGATATAACCGCATAACCATTGCCCTTAGACGAAATTGACAAGAATGAATTATGGACAGCTATGTCTGAAATCTCAGCCTTCATATCCGCGACTAATTTCAATGTCTTATCGTTTGTATTATATGAAAACAATTTCCCTTCGACCGTACCCAGCAGGAGGTTTTCGTTCTTCGCAAGAATAGCGGTGATATTCAACCTAAGCGGAAGAGAAATTTGCACAGACCCGGAAGGCTTCCATTTAAGCAACCCAATATCACTGCCTATCCACAAGGTATTTTGCGCATCAACAAACATCGTGTTATAGGTAACTTTATCCTCTCGAATCTTGCTACTTCCATACACAAGATGATTGGCGCATAGAAATAGCAAGACGAAAAAAAGTAGATACAATGACTGTCTCCTCATATTATTTATTCATAAGAATTCCAACATGAATTTCAATATTCTCTGCGACCTTTCGATGTACAAGTCGAGGCACTTTTATACTAAATTCAGTTAGACTAAAACTAAAATTAGATTCTATTTTCAGTTGTTTACCATTGATAATAGTTAGCGTTGCATGAATAATTTTATTGATGACTATGCCATGCAAATAAAAATTGCCTTTGGCTCTAACCGCATAGACTCCCGGCTTATTAAAATCAATTTCTTCAATTATTTTACCAGTGAATTTAGCATCTGGGAAATAATCACTTTCGACATAGTTCTCTGAATAATGTTCTTTCTGTAGCTCACTATTAAACCCATTGAATGAATCTAAAGCCACAGCAAAGCTGAATGAATTTGTTCGCTGATTTAAAACCCCTCGCAATTCGTTTGAATGGCCTTTGATGTTCTCTAATGTCGCCCTAGAAAGAAAGGACACTTCACCATGTGAGGTTTTATAGTAGTCGCCATCAACAAAAAACATCATACATAAATATGTCAGAATAGGGAACATGCGGTAAAGTTACACAATAAAAAAAACCACAGCCTGATTCGCTGTGGTTTGAACAATGAATTTTCCTTGCCTATCGAAGTAATGTGACATCGCCCTTGAAGGTCGATACGGAAGCATCTCTATATTTCACTTTAATCAAATATTGGTATACACCTATTTCAGCATCCTTACCATTATAGGAACCATTCCATCCTTTGTTAAGATTGTTGGTTTGATACACCAACTTACCCCATCTGTCATAAATCATCATCTCAATACCCGTGACATCCTTGCCAACTCGCATACTGAACAAGTCATTGTTGCCATCGCCATTTGGCGAAAATACATTGGGTATAAACACCTGCGATGTATCGACAGCGGTTAATAATGGCAATGGTGGCGGTGGTGGTGGTGGTGGAACATATACAAATTCTGCAACCACAGTTTCCTGATCAAGATAATGTAATGTAGCTACTTTATCTGTCATTGACGGGGCAATCGTTGTATTGGCATTATTCTTTTGCCAAGTCACAAAATTATGATTGACAAGAGGAGTGGCAGCGATAGTATACGGGAATCGCCTGTCTAACGTGATCGTCGTCGGATATGACGAAATCAAGGTACCGTTCAATAAAATTGATCCAGTGCCTGGCGGTGTGACATCAAACGTGACATTCACTGAATCATAATTAAAATATTTAAAGTGGGCCACCACTGAATCTTTCTTTTTAAAATCATATTGTATTAAAGCTGTTGTGCTATTAGGAAGAAAGTTATTCGCGCTACTCTGTTTTTCCCAATAATCAAACGCCCAATATTGACCACCTGTTGGAGTGGCCTTTAAGGTGTAGACCGAGTCACCTACGATAATGTTATCCCAGACATACGGCGACTTCACTGACCCATTCAGCGCTATCGTACCACTTCCTGCAGGGCTTACGTCTAATTTTAATTCCTGCGGATTCAAATCAAGACAAGTATCTAATTTGCCAGTGATTAATGCGCAACGATCATCCAAGAAAGTTCGCATCGCTTGCACATTTGCGTTCCAGTTTGTCATTGAACCAGTCCAACGGTTGCATTGCCTAGGCATATCAGGTGTAAATAAATTAACGATAGAGTCGAAATGCGCTTTGATATTATGGCATTCAAAGCAGGTATTCAGCATATGAATCCATTCATCTTTATACTGCTGTTTAAATTCAGAATTATTCAAAAGTGCGGTCAACATATCGGTATGCTTTATACTTGAATTTCCCTGAAAAAGTGTGGTGGGTTCGCATGGATCTGCATTGGCAGAAGTAGTTGACAATCCAGTATAATTAGGATTTGCTAAATCACAAATGGCATCTTCATCCCAAAGGGCATAACGCCATTTGACGCCTTGTCCTTTATTTCCCCTCCACCACATTGTATTCCAATTAAGCCAATCATGATTCACGAGGTATTCGTTGAAGATGAAGTATTGTATAAAACTTCGAGTATTCAAGAATTTTTTTACGTGGTCGTAATTGGCTTGCGCAGCCATATTATTTGCCATGATGTAGTTATAAATATTCACCCATCCGGTATCGCTACCTAAGCGAATAGTAAGGCCTCCCCAATACGAAAGATGATCAACTTTCTTAGAAGGCTGCCCATAGTAATAATCAAAATGATCTCCATCAACGCGTTCTCTCATATCGTACACGCCCCAATACTCGCCATTGACAAAAACATTCGCCCCTTCAAATCGTCGAAAGTCCATATCTAATTGATACTTTTCGGCCAAGGTTTGTGCAAACACATCACGAAGATGACAGCTATTGGAAGGCCCTAACGGAAAATTATCTGAGGCGCCAGCTTTGAGTATAATCCTGTCAAACGTGTCTCTGAGTGTGGTACTAAAAAAGTTGTGGTTCATCGAAGCCATTATACCCGATTCATCAGACGCCTCGAAATCAAATCCTTTTTGTGCATACGCCCATGAATCATTTCCGTGCTTAGAAGCAAGGCCTTCGGTCTCACAAATAAAATTGTGGTTCTTATCAAAAAATTCAATTGAACTCCACGCAGGAGTCGCAGCCCAAGTAAAAAGATAATTGGGGTTTGCGGAAGCGGGCGTATAGGCACCACATACACAGACTACCGGAAAATTGGTTGTCTCATTGATCATGTAAGAATTAGTTTCAATTAAACTTGGCAGCACTGTGGCAACAGCACTAAATGCTTTTGCGCGCACTGATGTTGTGACTGCAATATTGATGGGAGAGGTATACGCTGGAGATGACACCAAAGGCTCGGTGCCATTTGTTGTATAACGAATGGTTACATTAGGGTCTGTGGATGTGATACTAATAGTTTGCGCAGATGAATAAAAGCCTGCCTGCAGATTCATAAGCGGCGTGCTTGCATACGATATATACATCGGATTATTGACTGCATTCGGTGTAGGTGTATTATCGACACCCCATGCCGTGGCGCCATCTGTTGTTCTCG
>Ga0114958_10002816_pt1 | contig 12765 bp, 10 predicted proteins | sample C_130208_EF_Meta_FD_89577 | JGI IMG/M metagenome (GOLD analysis project Ga0114958, IMG submission 89577) | Freshwater microbial communities from Lake Croche, Canada to study carbon cycling - C_130208_EF_MetaG | ecosystem: Environmental > Aquatic > Freshwater > Lake | place: Lake Croche, Canada... | reverse complement strand
TGGGGTCTCTCGGATGTAGTCTTAAATACACAGGCCACGTCACTGACGTCAAGGGCAAAGCCGAAAGCCCCCGTAATCTCGAGGTCTGAGCAGCTCTTCCTGGATAAGATGCTCGTAGATAACGCAAAGAGAAAATCTAAGAAGTAATATGCTTGAGCTGAAGACCATCGATCACAAGGATGCCGCAGAAGTTCTACGTAAGTGGGAGCGAGAAGATTTTTATTATAAATCTATGAACGACTCCATCTCAGGGCCTCTTAATATGCTAGCTAGGGGTAATCCATATCTTCAGACAAAGGAGGCAACCGGAAAATCCGAGCAAGTCAGTTTTGAGTTTCCTATACAGGGTCCCATCCAAGTGGTTTACTTGGACGGCAGGTCAGATGCAGGTCTTCCTCACACCCGTGGCAAGAGTGGAATCGCCTTGCCTGTCTTTTTGCTCTGGAATCCTAATAAAAAAACTATGAGACATGAATTGGTTCACTTGTCTCAGAAACAGTATAGGACCAGGTGGTGGGTAATGTATGCTAAACGCTGGAATTTTAGACCTGCAAAGGAAACGGAATTCATGCATATTCCTGAAAAATGGCGACAGAGACGCAGAATAAACCCAGATACTCTTGGAACTCCATATGTTATATGGAAAGAACGTTACATACCGTTAACGGTCTTTATAAGTGATACAGACCCAGATTTGCGTTATTGTAAGAGAGGTTTCTGGGACCTCAAAACGTCCCAGTGGACATGGGAGGAACCTCCGGGTTGGACGGAAATGTTTGGCTCAGGCTTCAATGATGAACATCCGAATGAAATCGCAGCACATTGGATTGACGGATCTGCAGGTGTGGAAAGGGCTGAGTTTTTTCATATGAATCCTGTTTAGAATGGCTAATATATTTGATTCTGTTAATAGTCAGCGTTTTACAGATATTTGGAAGAAATGTTCTTCTACATTTAAGATATTTGAGGACATGGCATTTAACCCTGTAATGAAGGTAATAGATTCAGTGGCAAATCAAGATAAATACTCGTTAACTGTAAATGGAACACTCGCACAAGACGATTTAGATGAGATTCAGGTGTGTAGTCTTATGATTTTATTAAGATACAGGGGCCTCTTAGAACTTCTTTCTAAAAAGAATTTCAGAATGGTTCAGGATTTTTTCCATGAGATAGAATCGAATAGGGAATATCATGCTAGACAGTTACTTGTTTTACAGACTCTTTCAGATACTGAAATGTTCAAGGGTCAGATAAAGCCATATATACATTCATTGAATATCGGTAATATGGAAGAATTGAATCTTATACTATTTGAAGCAAATAATGATTCTAGTTTGACTGTCTATGAAAAACCCTGGCTGGTAAATGCATTGATGGTTCATTTTGCATCATGGGAAGTTAGAACATTTGAATCCAGATTGTTCAAGCAGGATTATATGCTGGCAGTCGTTACTGAAAACCAAATGCCTTCCCATATTCGTATTCTTTCGAAGGTTGTAGGGAAGAAGAAGGAGGAAGTTATGAAACTATATCCTGAGTCATTGTTAATGAATTATAGTAATTTCTACCCCATTGATTTGTATCACAGTGGCAGGCCACCCATATAATGACATTCCTTAATAGATACTAGCATCAAATAAAATGTATGATGCTAGTGAGATAGGATTAAATTGGAAGGGGTCCCTTGAGACTCTTTCCTCTGCCGTCAATGCCAAATGTTCATTTTTAACTGCTGACAACAAGTTGAAAGACCATACCGGCAAAGAACGCTGCAGTTTACTAGTAGAATCTGTCATTGCAGATAATACTATGGGTAAACTCGCTTGGGCAAACCGATCTAATTTAGATGTTCTAGTAAAAAAACCTTCCTCGCAGCAACATACAAAGCAGGAGGCGGTGATTCAATGGCTTGTGAATAAGTCGCTTTCTAAGCATGGCCTCGGACAACATTGCCCGAAAGTATACGATATTTTTACTATGCAGTCTTATACATGGTTTTCGATGGAACCTGTTTATTCAGCACCAATTATGGATGCTTATATAAAGTCTTTGCCAAACTGGGGAATATCTTCCAGTGATAATGGGGATATATTGCTGAAAATCCTAGCACAGATTGCAATGTCTTGCTTTGTTCTCGAAAAAACAATTGGGTTCAATCACAGAGACTTGAAACCAGATAATATAATGGTAAAACTAGACTCCTTTCGTGCTCATTCCATTAAGTGGAATAACGAATTCGAAGTCCATATAGCACCATCTCATACAGCAATTATGGTGGATTTCGGGTTCTCCTGCTTAGGACCAGGTAAGACTCCCTGGATTCAAGCGGGTGATGGAGTGTTACCACCCTTTGACCCATGCCCCAAGGTAGGCCGTGATATATTCATGATTCTAGTGTTTCTCCTATGGAGGAAAGATGTGAGGAACAGTTTACCCGAAAAATACTTGGAGTTTTTCAAGTCTTCTTTACGACTTTCAACAGATAGATTGAATCAAATGATGAGTATGAATCGCAACCCATCTGACTGGATTTACATGCTAATCACAGAACGGGGATTCCAGTGTCCAGCCCTGGACCCACTGGTCTGGCTGAATTCCTGTGCTACTTCCTTTCCAGAACTAGTCGTAATACGCAAATGATCGTCTTCGTCACCTCCTCCCCCACCTCTTTGAGGAGGTGGAGTCCTGTTGGAGGAAAGCTCAGGGCACTTACTTGCACTGTGACTCGTATCCTCGCAAATACTACAAGGAGCGGAAGGTATCATACATTCCACTCATTGTATTAATTATTCAATTTTATAATTACATATCACATGTGTCTACACGACCGAGTCCAAACTTAGGCTCAAACGTAATCACAGATGACCTTGAACCGGGAGTTCTATCGACCTTCTGTGTCTTATTGGGCATTAGAAGATTGGAAATGGTTATACCAATATGAATTAGTGCCTTGGAGCTAGGCTCGACATATGACCAGTTCACAAAGTTGCTAACAGGGGTATATTTAACTGACCCGGAATTTAGAGAAGCTAGCCACCAAGATAGAGGCTGGTTCATGAAGACCAGTTGGTTGTCATGGTTAGGATTAGAATCTCCAGAATTAGGGTAGTTATTTGTAGATAGCGAACTGATATCATTGTTACCAGTCGCCGCCACATTCGTCAACGCATGAAGTGTCTTAGTTTCATCACCAGTTAGCGTGAAAACGCTGGATACGCTAAATGGCATTCTATATTTATAGTCTATAAAAGAATGTTTAGGTCTAAACCAACTCGATAAAATATATGTAAGATGGAATGTTCGAGTATTAGCCCAATATGTTCTAAAAAATACAAAAAAGAGTCTATTCCTAAGGCTGTGCGGGAACAATTATGGTTACGAGATATGGGTGAGAAATTCAAGGGAAAATGTAAGACAGATTGGTGTAATAATACAGTCACGGTTTTTGATTTCCATGCAGGCCACAATATTGCAGAATCCAACGGGGGTCTTACAAATTTGGATAATCTAGTTGTCATTTGTTCCAGATGTAACCTGAGTATGGCGAATAACTACACATTTATAGAGTGGTCGACTAAATATAAGTCAAGGATTGTTAAAAAATACTTTTCTTGTTTTCAATCTAAGCAAACCTATCCAATGTAACAGGGGGTGTGTAATACACATTCTTGAGGCCGTATTCTCTCATACATTTCTCAAGAAAGACTCTACATTGTGGACATGGCTTCGAGCCAACAAAGGGGTCCTCCTTCGTATGGTCTATTTTCCTAGAAATTCGCACAACATACATCTCAGCACCCTTGAGCTCATGTATATTACCAATATCTTTCACTACATTGCGCTCTGCATGAATACTACTGGCACAATATCCAGAGCCTCTACTTCTTGACCCATATCCATTGGTAGCTTCTGCTATAATTTTACCACGTTTCATCAAGACAGCAACATGGATACTAGCGAAATGTGCATATTTCAGGCCTACTGTCCGCTGATTGCCAAGAATATGCTCTAAGAGTAATGATTCGCTTTTTTCCATTTTGGTTACTATAAATATAAAATAGTTATTATCAATTTTTTATACCCGCTGCAACCATTCTGTTGATTTCTTTTTTAGTACCGCCTTATATTCTATCCAACCGTTTATCAATGACTTTTGGTATTGAATCATTTGTTCTGGGTTTTCTAAAAAGTGCTTTATCAAGCTAGATACTTCTTCCCAAGTAGTAGTTCTTAAGAATGGAATCTTAGACTCCACTAGAATTTCAGGCAATTCTGTAAAGACTGGAATACAACCGCATTCCAGTGCCTCATAGAAGCGATATGTTTCTATATTATTTCCTCTAGGGCATGGTGCGAACTTGGAATTCAGTAAAAGCTGTATATAATCTTTCTCATTTAGTTGGGTGGCATGCTTCCAATCAGGATAGAATTCAACCATCTTTGGTTCTATTTCGAATAAAGGGTTCAACTGCTCAGACCGTCCTTTCCAATTCGTTCCACAGAATGACCATGCATAAGGCCGTATATTTAGTGGAGGATTCTTATCTGTATTTTTCCAGTGGTATCCAAGGGGTATATTTAACACCTTTTCATTTGGAATGTCATTGCGTGGATAGAATCTCATTATCCCTGTGATTTCAGGTTCTGTATAGTAGAAACAAGGGTCCTGCTGGAATTCATCTGAAAAATGTATAATCTTGAATTTCTTACCAGATACACAAATAGATTCTAGCCAAGCAAGCTGTTCATCCCATTTGGGGCGTTGAACAAGCACTACTAGATTATCGTATATCTTAAGATCTGTATCTTTCGTTACAACTTTTATTGAGAATTTGTGAATACCCAATAGCTCTTCTAACCACTTACCCTCGTATAATCCTTCGTCTATTAAATTACATACGTTAAGAGAAACAATGGTTGGCTTGCTCTTTTCTAGTGGCATTACCGTATATAATTCGTCAACCGTTTCGGTAATCTGTAAGGGACATGCTTCCTGCTTAGAAACTTCATCCAGTGAAAAACGAACATCATTGTTCCATAGGTCACTATCAAAATTATCAACTCTACTAAAATCGTTGAAATCTGAATTCAAATATGCAGGGTCATTATCTTGTGATGCACCAGCAACAACTGGATCCAGAACATATACATGCTCCTTATCTAGTGGATTGAATAAGAGGTGATCAGCACTAGTCCATACTCCACCCCTTTCTTTGATTGCCTGCATTAGCCGCAGAATACCCTTTTTGGAAATTACATATGCATATGTACAAAAGTGAAACTGTCTAGAAGGAATTTCCTGTCCGAAAAATGTATTCGGGGCAATTCTACTTAAGCCAGGTACTACAGGCTCTAAGACTTGCTTGAATCCTTCTTTATTTGGAGGCAATACTCCACCCAGGTAAACACATTGCCAATCTATAGGAAGGCTATCATATACTTTATTCCATGACGTTGCCCAATCAGGCTCTAATCTAGCGTCGTCTTCCATAATTAAATATGACTGGATTTCAATGGGTTCACGTAATAACATTGCCCATAACTTCAAATGACTCAGGGCGCACCCCATTATAGCCTTTTTCCAGAAGAAATCATTTGGTTTGAATAACGTTGCTAGCTTTCCTGTTAAATCGAGGGTCAACCCATCTACCGCCACATGTCTTCTTACATGCCCTCTGAAATAAGGGTGATGTTCTACAAATGTCTTTAGTCTATCTGGTCTTCTATTCAAGTTAATCACGTACGCATCATCAATACCATTCACCAATGGTTCGTGTGTCTTGTAAGATCCTCTGTGCACATATATAAATTGCCCATTGAAAAAAGTAGACCTTGCTGAAGTATGGTTATATATCTTTTCAAGCGGAAATCTGTGCACCTTCTTACGTTCACTTAGAATACTTAGAATACTTTGGTCATGTCTGTGACCGAATGGTTTACCGTTTGAGCTTATACCTGACAATTTATTACCCACTATGATATTTCTATTGCATCCTAGGGTATAGGCATCGTCGAAAAATGACTGAACAGATGGCTCACCTGCTACAAATAGTATAAGGCACGCAGCTAGTTGCTTCGATGCCTTTTCTTCTTCTGTTATATTTAAAATATCACAGAATTCCTTGTGGCACCATTCATTGTTAAACTGTGTAGAATCTTCTAAGAATGACATTTTATATTTTAGAGCATCTGACATCCATGCAGATGGCCATCTTACAATTACACTTGCACAATCCATGTAAAATACTAGGCTGCCTTTTAGCGTCAAGTCATCTGCTGTATTTTTCAGAATCCATAACTTCCATGCAAAATGTATGGGGTTCCAGAAATCATAAAATCCCTCTGGGCATATAGTGGGGAAACGAATAAAGTTAGCAAATGTATATTTCTTCGCAAGATTCATTGACTCGTCTGAAACATCTGAACCTACGTATACAATAGCACGCATACCTTGTATTTTCTTATGATGTAGCGCCACATTTTCCAACCATCTTAATAATGACGGCCAAAATTTCTGTGTGGCTGCAGTCACCATTATAACACCATTTGTTTCTATAATATTCCGTGACATCTTACAAAAAACATCCTTCACTTCCTCTAGCTTACTTGAAGTTAAAGCAGGTATCTGAGACATTGCAAGATATTTCTGAGGAGACTCATCGATTTCTCTTACTCTTTCTACTAGAGATTCAGGGTTATCTGACACATTGATGAATCCTCTAGGGTCAAAATCTTTTACCACATCTGAGGCCCCCCAGTAAATTGGAATACACCCAGCTGCCTTTGCATGCAAGAGTTTTTCTGTGACATATCCGTCTGAAGATTCGTTTTCGTAACATAAGCAAAACTTATACTCCTTCAAAAATACGTGCTTCTTTAGTTCTCCTCCACCTCCTCCTAGTCCAGCGTATATATCCTCACCGACATTGTTAAATAGTCGACCCGCAGAATCAACTGGTTTATATGCATTTAGTAAATAGAATGCCTCGTTTCTTATAGTATTCTTTGGATTTGAAACTATAAATGCACAGAACTTTGACCTTTTATTGTCATAGATTCTAGTACATGCTTCCACTGGCAATGGCATAGGATTCTGAATACGTGACAGATCCGCTCCAAATATATCAATCTCAAACATCCACAGTGGAACTCTTATGTAATTCGGACTATCCATATGTTTGAACCCAATATTTAGTTTTACAGAAGGATGTAAAATGGGACCTGTATTCTCTCCTGTAAAATGAACCTTTGGTCCATCTATACTCAACCACTTGGAACCAAATGGTCCGAAAATATGAACATCTGCTTTAACGTTCAAAGGCATCTCACTGAATCCTCTAATCCTGTAATCTTTCATATAATCCTGTAAAGCCAGGGTGAACATATTGTGTTCAGCATTAAAGTCAGACCACATATCAGTAAATAACACATTATATGATTTTAGTTCAATGACAGGCTTGACTGGATTTACTACGGGAGATCTGCTTAGTAAAGAAACCCATTTATCTCCGTTTGACTCTGGTGAAAATCTGTATAGAATACGCTTACGTAGTTCTGTCAGATGGTCGAGACTCGTTAAGTAAGGAACCTTAGAATCGAGTGCTTTCTTAAGACATTTTACGGCATCAACAACCGAATTATCCATATAGTAGAGCTCATCTAAACCACATCCTAATTCTGCAAGTATTTCATTGTTGTGAACAAGGGGTAATCCTACCCACGCAGCCTCTAGATTTGCCATTTTAATATGGATGAACCGACTGTGCGCCAGCATGATAGAATTAGGTTCATGAGACCAATCTATAATACGCTGCCTTCCTACTAAATTTAGTTTCATATTATCCACAGAGCAATGATTTAGAACATTCTCCTTGAAGAACTTCGACTTGTCTAACATTTCGGTATTGTGAATATTTACTTTATCTAGTTTTACATCGCTTGCCCTTAGAATTACAAGGGGTAACGTACAAGATGATGTATTCGACGCATTTGTTTCTGCAATATGTAAAGACCAAGGTGTCTCAGGAGCAATCTGTTCTTTCACTTGAAACCATACCGGACTTCCTAGCTCCTTTCTATGAGACTCTACGAGAGTGGGTGACCAAAGCCATGGAACCACTCTAACTAACATACTAGGATACAGTGATTTCAGATATTCTATATCATCAGGCCCATTGAAAACATCGGCCACCCAGATTTCAGATACTCCATTTAAATCACGACCCTCTATTCTGCATGCAAATACCGTTGATTCCATATCCGTAAATAAGGCTGGCTTTCTACAATACCATATGACTCGTTCTGTAATTCTAGACCTCTGTAATGACGTCAAGTGAAATGCAACTTCAATCAATAAATCCACATGCTCGCATGAATCAATGTGTTTCATCTGAAATACACCTTTCATCTGAATCACGTCAATCCACCAATCTCTATCAGACTCCTTGTGTAATAATACAATATCATGTTCATGAAATGCCTCCGCAATAGCAATACAGGAATTTGGATGTCCCGCACTAAACATAGAGTGTCGGATATCCACTGTTATTCCTATCTTCATTTAATCTCTAATAGTTCCATCGGTTTAACCCTCCTAATTCATTAGCAGTCGCCAGGCTTTATGAACCTCTGGATTGTATGGACTGTGTCTCCATTGTAATGCGGCAGCACCAGCTGCATACTTCTCTAGAGCTGATGCGTGGAATTTTAGAACTGTTTCTAAGGCTTCCACACCATTTTCTACACTAGATCCTTCATAGTAATAACCAGCATCTGACCAATCTGGAGCATTATGTATAATAGGAAAGCCAGAATTCAAGTATTCCAGAGTCATATAGTTATACTGATTATTCCATTGGTGTGAGACTCCTATACATGATGGATAATCATTCATGATTGATGTGATTGTATTACGACCACTGAATACGATTTTACCATCCTTATAAAGTTCTAGAGTTGGCAGAATAGTCTTTGTAAAAAAAGGATTTACCTGTAACTTTTCTGAATTGCCCAAAATCACCTTGAAATCCCCTTTCGTTTTTCTATACAATTGTTCCACAATTAACAATGGTATCAATGAACATTTTTGAAAGGAAATATTAGGTTCTAAGATAACTATCGCCTGAGATTCCCCTGCTGCTCTTGGCCTCCACTTAAATTGACGAGATCCACCTAATGTTAAGATACACGGGTCCCATACATATGGTGCTATTTTAGCAGGTCCTAATTGATTGATGAGGCCTGCATATTCATAATGCTGCTTGTAGTGAGGAGAAACCCAGATTTCATCTATTTCTCCTACGATATGATGGGCAAAATGAACACCAGGATAAAAGATGGGTGTCTCAATGTCTATATTCAAGATATTCCCTAGATATAGTTTTACTGATTTCGCACCCCGTTCCCGAAGAAATTTACGCATATTTGGTTCTATACTCATGGCGATTTCAATGATCATATTTACTTGCATAGAATTTCTTATAATATCCTCTGCTACAACCATTCGGGTATGTCTTAGAATCGACGGAACTTTTTGTAGATCCTTTGGTTTCTCATTTACCAGAAGGATAGGCGCATATCCCATGGAATCAAGTAACTTGTATATTATAAAGACATTCTGAAAAAGACCATTGACGAACAGTGAATCCGTGTGTATAGTTGCAGTAGCCAGCAATACAATTTTTCTGGATTCTAGTGGCTCTAACATAGTTTGAATCGCCCGACATGCATCTGATGGACCTGGTTCACAATCAGTCATTTCTTAAATACATAAATTTACTCTTAAGCCTTTCCTTCTAGAGTGCTCACACGCCCATGTAATTCTCTGAGGCCTTCTAAAAGCAAGGGAACAAATCGAGAATATGCAAGTGAATTGCCTTCTGTTAGTGACGGCCATGCTAACTGGACATCTTGCGCAATGAATCCTACATCAGCATCCCCTGAGTCTTTCCAATTAAATGAGCAGGGTGATAATTTCAATACTTCGTCCAAGCACGTGGTAAATGGCTTGATATTTATCTTTTTTTCTCTGTCTGATGTCTGAAATATGTTTTTCACGTATGCGTTTTCACTAACATACATGAATCCTTTTACATCAACGCCGGTGCTGAGGTTTGTTGGGGAGCTTACATACTGTAAAGTCCCGGTTGGGAGAATCTTAAGAACTTCATTTCCGGCAGTTACAAATGAAATGGTACTTGTTGTTCCAGATATACGGGATCCCGTTGCAAACTGTATTGTCGAACTTGAACTTCCTCCTAATGATGCTAGTATGCTATTTTGATATAAGGAAGCTGAACTCAAGTTGATACTATCTGTTATCTGAATAATGGCTTCCTGGGTGAAACTTGTAATATAGTCTGCAGATATTGTTTTGGTATCGTAATTTACCATTTCCTGAATATTAGCTATACTTGTCTGTATACTGGTAATTTGTCCAGCTGTATCCGAAGAACTAGTAAGTCCCGTGGCTATACCTTGTAGAGGCACGATATTTACTACATATGGATTTGCATTGGTTGCCATCTCTTATCTAACCACATACAATCTTTGTAATCGTAATACGCCCGTCTTAGACGTCCCGTATTAGACGTCCCGTCTAAACCCGGAATCTTTGACTATAGTCAAACCACCTCATACTGTAGACATGGAGAAGAAGGATGACCAAAAATATAAAGGTTTCGATTCATCCTCAGAAACATCCAGTGTTGGCTCAGCCGAGTCACTAGAAGAAGTATCAGGTCCTAATTTTGCTGAGTTTGCTAGACAACTAACGTATGATAAATCAAACGGTCGTGAAAATAATTCATACTTTTTTCCTTACGACAAAACTGCAGCTGTCGAAAAGAAAACAGAAGGAACATATGTATTTCCAAGCACTATAACTGAAAAGGACACACCCCCTAAGACTACCGATATTACTACATTATTTTTAGTTGATAGCTTAAATCGTGATAAGACTGCATTCCCCCAACCCACTAACTTGACTCTAAGACTCCCTAGAGTCTATAGAAATGTAAAGTCCATTTCTCTCACGCAGGTCAAGTTGTTGTGTAGTTTCTACTATTTCAGTGCTTCTAAATCCAATATATATTTGCCTGTTACTGAAAAGGGTCGTCTTACTACTACAGATATCAACGGGGATACTGTAAATACATCAATCTTCAATGAAAAGCCACTGACAAAGAAAATTACGATTCGCCAAGGGACCTATGGTATTGGCGATTTACTCAGTGAAATCCAAACGCAACTCAACTATACACCCTTATTCTACGACTTTCCAGGAGGGTTTACGGATTTCATTAAGATATTCACTGTCAACGGAGATTTCAGTATTAATTTTAATCAGCCAGGTGACACATATTACGATTCTCTAAATAATAAATACATTCAGAATCCAACCCTTGCTCTAATTGTATCATATTACTGGGGCACCCGATATGCAGGTTTACTTGATTACTCCATGGACCAATTGAAGGTTGCATATTATTACCCCGTGTTCTACGAAGTTTTCCTGGACGATGGAGATTTAACTGTAAGGTCAAAACTTAATTTGAATATTCCTACAAATCTCTTAGGCCCAGGAGAAACAGTTCAGACACATTTGATTTTTAATATGTCAGGTATTAATGACAAGGTTGCGCTATATCTAATAAATCAAAATATCAGCCTTCTTGATATATATAGATTAAATCATACATTCCGTTACAGCTTAGTTAATAGATATCAACTTGCATATGATACAAATGCCCTTCAAGTAAATATTACTACAACCACACTTAATACCTCGCTGGTGAATTTGATCAATAATACTGGCTCTTCTGCCTTAGCAAGTATTTTAACAAATAATGCTCTGACTACAACCACATATTCTAATTTACAAACCACGGTAAACAAGGCAACCGTTATATACACGAATATGTTCCAATTCTTACAAGCTCAGTTGACGAAGCTTGTAGGAATTCCATTTGCAACATATGCTCCACAATTTTTCAATAACCTAGATAATGTAATTTATTTTCAAAATGGACTAAATGCGGTAGGAGTTAGATCAGGTTATACATTAGAATATCTAACATCTGGACAGATTCCTCTTACTTCTACAATTACATCATCATCAAATTCCCCAGCATACTGGCCAAACCTTGTTACATCAAAGGGTTACACAGGGACTGATTTCAGCACTATAAACGCACCATATTCTCTAATCCCATATAATATATCTGGTAAAAATTTCCAGTTTGGCACTACTGCAATTGATTCTGGTAATTACTATTTTAATACAAATAAGTCTACCCGAAGTGTAGATGTACTAGCAAATATCCAGCCTGCACAATATACTATATTCAAGTTTCGTTCGTCAGCTAGACAGACGCTACAGGTAGAAACGCTACCCTTGCCATATTACTATAGGTACTCGGATTACAATAAACAGGGTCTTTACAAGGGAGTACTTGATTTGAGCAGAAATAATATGCCAGAGAAATACCTTGATATTTCTTATAACTTCGTTTACAATTTACAGAATCAGTATATGGATAGTTCTAAATATCTGCCGAATATACTGTATCCCTCCTTTGGATTACCTTTCCAGGATTCATTTATAACAGGAACCACATTGCAAGCGAATTCTCAATCGAACTACACACAATTCGAATTCACTGCCCCATTTCCACCAGGCATTTCATCTGGTTTATGCGTAAACAACACTACATTTTCTATTGTTTCCATATCCTCCTTGAATTCGATTGAAACTACGCTATT
>Ga0114958_10002813_pt1 | contig 12776 bp, 14 predicted proteins | sample C_130208_EF_Meta_FD_89577 | JGI IMG/M metagenome (GOLD analysis project Ga0114958, IMG submission 89577) | Freshwater microbial communities from Lake Croche, Canada to study carbon cycling - C_130208_EF_MetaG | ecosystem: Environmental > Aquatic > Freshwater > Lake | place: Lake Croche, Canada... | reverse complement strand
TGTGCTCTCAATTGTTGTTCTTTAAGTTGTTGCTGCTGTTGTGCTCTCAATTGTTGTTCTTTAAGTTGTTGCTGCTGTTGTGCTCTCAATTGTTGTTCTTTAAGTTGTTGCTGCTGTTCTTTGAGTCGCTGCTGTCGCTGTCGGTTTAGTAACTCATTTTGGCTTCCCTGTCGGTGGAATTCCGATTGTTGCTGTTGCGCAAGCTGTGATTGCGGCTGAACAAACCGTAATTTTTTAGAGTGTGGATTAATGCCGTTTGATTGAATGCCATTTGATTGAATGCCATTTGATTGAATGCTGTTTGATTTAATAATGCCCTTGCCGTTCGATATGTATTGTGTTGTTTCGCCTGTTGTTGTTATTTGAGTCGTTGGTGCATCGGCTGCTAAACGAACGATGTGAAGTTTTCCATCCACTACAGTCATATTAAGGGAATTTAAAATATCATCATATGTCTTGGCATCATTTTTGTAGGACCTCACCTTGTTATTAGTATTCGCAGTTGTTCTATTACTTTTGGGTACTTCCTCCGTTAATAGAAGACCAATGTTTTCAGCAATCTCCATAATAGAAACAAGAAATAAACACGTTTATATTTTCTACCAAAATAAAACACAAATTAAACCCCCCAACAAAACAAAAGAACACAAGAAACAAAAACAAAAGAAAAACAACAAACGCCTATCCCTTTTTTTTTACCCCCCTCGTCATTATAGGCGGATAAACTTGGTTTGTTAATATTAGAATCAATAAATCAATAAATCAATAACATTAATACAGAGAGATAGATACACAGTTGATATATGAGAAGGACAACGGGCAAACGATGTCGCCAGGCAAGAACAAAGCTCGGCGACCCTAAAATGAGCGATTCAAAAACTCGCCGAAGAAATACCAGAGAAACAGAAACAGAAAGGGCAAGAGAAATAGAAAGGGCAAGAGAAAGAGAAACAGAAAGAGAAAGAGAAAGAGAAAGAGAAAGAGAAAGAGAAAAAGAAAGAGAAATCGAAAGAGAAATCGAAAAAGAAAGAGAAAAAGAAAGAGAAAAAGAAAGAGAAAGAGAAAGAGGCGAATTTGATGAGGGTACCGACGATGGTACCGATGATGATGAACCAAGACAAAACGTGAGACGAAAACCCCAAAAGGCAGAGGATGAATCCATCGAACGCATTGGCAATAGAAAACGAGTACATCACCAACGAAAGCCCAAGGTAACCACCGAACCAGGCGATGATATGGGCTTGTTTCAGAGGTTACATCATGATTTCTCAAGTTGGTTTCAATAATTATATTTGTTTGTTTAAAAAGTACGGTTGTGAAGAATATTGCCATGTCGTGACCGAATTCGTTTGGACTCTTTCTTTGATTTGTTTTCGGTCAAAGTATGTGTAATCAAAGAAAGCAAATCCATCTTTTTTGTGTCCGTCATCGTCGCCTTCTTTGTACCCTTCTTTATAAACATAGGCGCCTTCAAATATGCGCCGACCAGTCGAGCTGGTATGACCATCTATAATGGCGGAAGCGCGTTTAATACAGATTTCGTAAGAAGACCTTACTCCTGGCATGAGCCAATCTACTCGGAGGTAATATTCCCAACCGTCCTCAGAAAAGTAGAACGTCTCCATCTCATGAGAATCAAAATCAATCTTTTGTGAGATTATTGCAGTCGTTTGAGATGCATAGGACTCCAAACGTTGTTGGTTTAAAACCTGTTTTGGCGATATCTTGGGCATTGTTGTGTTTTTTTGATAACTATTAAATACTCTTCATACAAGTTTCAATTGTTTTTACTCGGAGTCAAATTTGCGTCAAAGTGACGTAAACTTGGTTGCCTATTAGGCGATGCGTGTAAAAGAACATATAGTAATTTTGTTAATAACTGTCTGTCCTGCAGGACTATTATTTGTTACGTCCAAGAAGACCTGTTGATTATTAGTTGTTAGACATACGATAGTGGACATTGCACAGGTAATAGATGTAGTATATGTGGATGAATTATTCAGATATGTGGTTGCTCCCGTGAGGATTGATTCTGCGATAATATTTGTTGTATTTGTATTTGTTGTATTTGTATTTGTTGTATTTGTCGTCGATATACGACAGGAAATGAATGCTGGTAAAAGAGATGATGCCGCTGTCATTGTGACATTATAACAGACAAGCCAAACGCCAGCCCCAATAGAAGAAGAAGAAGAAGAAGAAGAAGAAGAAGAAATAGGGAACGCGTTACTATGTGTATTTGTGATGGATAATGTATAGCCGATACTGCCCGGGATAGTGGTACCCGTGTTGGCGTCATACGGAAAAGAGGAAGATGGGACAATGGGAACTGAATTTGAAATACCTCCGCCTACTGTTGCGGAGAAGATATGTGGACATGTTATTCCGGATGCAAATGTATTGATAGATGAAAATAGGTTGGATGCAGTCGTTAGTGCATAATTGCCAAGAGAACCACCAAGTGATGTGCCATTTTGGAAATAAATGGAATCGACATGAAGTAAGGAATTGCCACTCATATCCATGTGGCTTTCGCATAGAATTTTTGTATTTAATAGACCTATTGTCAAGAAGGTTGCATTCAATGCAGTGTTTGAAATATTGGAACGGACATAATTATTAGAGGATGCAAATGCTAATCCGCCGTATCGTCGAAAGGCCATTTTATTTTGTTAAAAACAAAGATTTAAAAACAAAACGGTTGTTCCTTGTTTAAAACCGTTGTTCCTTGTTTAAAACCGTTGTTCCTTGTTTTATATCGTTTTTTTGTTTTGAAACAATACATGAACAAAATACAATCCAAACAAAAAACGATATAAAGGTGCCATTAAAAAAATGAAGCATAAACAAACAAAAACATGCTGTCTTTTCTAAACATAATAAATTCAATTGGTTTTCCTGAAATGCTTGGAACCATTTCTTTTGTTGGAATCTGCAGTGTCTTACTATATCGCGAATATGCAAGATATGCAAGATATGGAAGATATGCAAGATATGAAAATTATCAAACATATGAAAAAGAACCAAAGGAAATTGGGGTTGCAACTATCAAATCCCCAACCCCCTTTTTGGATAAATATATTGAAAAATATAATAAACTCTTGGATAACCGCGAACAAAATGCCATAAAGAATCCAAGTCCAAATCCGAATCCAAATCATCCAGCTGTTCCTGTTCCATCGTTTGTGATGGAACATACGCCAATTGGAAATGTTATAATGTCATATGATGAAACGGAGAATACGTTTCGTTACTACTCAGACGCAACTATTCCATATCGCTTCTTGGAAGTAGTTGGACGAAAATATGTATGTATGTATTTGTGTCCGCAATATTTTGTGGATATGTCCAAGGAAATTGAAAAAGCAAAAGGAAAAGAAACAAAAGAACCAAATGAAACAAAAGAACCAAATGAAACAAAAGAACCAAATGAAACAAAAGAACCCAATCTGAACTTTCCTCGTCCAGTTTTTCCCCTGAATCAAACAAAAGAAAACGAAAAAGGACTTAAAGGCGAGAAAAAACCGTTTACGCCATTTGCAAAACTGAAAAGCTACAACAAAAATACTGGACTGGATTCTGCTCAAAAACCTTCGAATGCGATAATACAAAGTCCAAATAATAGTACGAGTACAACTCTTTTGGTCAAGGAAAAAGCAAATAGATACTCTTGGGAAGGCAGATTATCCTCATTTAATATGGTTCAAAAGCTGGGACCAAAAGTGAAAAGTCAACTGACGTTTCACGAATTTAAAAAGTTAACAATGTTACCTACCCCCCCTTAAATAATGTGATTGCTAATTGTGTTCGGTGCTTTATTTTGCGCGTGTGAAGACGACGGCCTTGACCAAAGGAGCCACCATGGTGCCCTCCTCGTCCAAATGATTTGAGTTGTGGAACTACTGTTGATAATGGATTACTAATAGGATTTAAAGATGGCTGCGGCAGGGTTGTTCCTTGAGTTATTGGTGTTATTGTTGTTCCTTGAGTTATTGAAGGCGTTGGTGTTGTTCCTTGAGTTATTGTTGGTGTTGTTCCTTTTGTTAAAGCCTCTTGAGCATGTTTCGTAATGGCAATACTAAGATTCATAAGGCCACTTGCAGATTGTGTTCCAGTAATTGCAAGATTATTAATCGCCTGGAAAAATCGCGAAATGGACATGAGAAACCCAAAAGGCGGTATATCCGCAATAAAAGATTGTAATGATTGAATGCCGTTGAATGATGCCTTTTTAAACGCTTCCGATGTATCGGCGATTAGTCGTTTTTTAAACTCATCGGTAAGTTCTTTGACCTTTGGGTCTGTCAGAAGGGTTGTCAATAATTTCCTGGCAATTACTTGTTCATACGCATTGCGTGCTGCATTGGTTGGATTGGTTGCATTGGTTGCATTGGTTGGATTGGTTGCATCACCAGATGTACCACCTATTTGCTTTTTGTGCCGTCGAGTGGTCATTCTTCAATTAATAGAAGATATATATTTTTGATATGCCATGCAACCTCGCAATGAAAATGAATCGCCAAGAAATTTGTGTGCGATTAAAATCGATTTTTTCTCCAAGGGCGTCAACATCGCAAAGAATGCAATATCAGCGGGTAACACAATGAAATCAGGCACCACTTCACCAAGTGTAGTTGGAGTTATATCCGTAGTTGAAAGAACGATATTTTCTGTTTGTTTCATCTCTTATCTCTTATCTCTTATATCTTGTATCTTATATCTGATGTCTTGTATCTTATATCTTATATCTTATTTGTGATGTTTCTGTAATATGATTTTGTTATGTATATATTAAGAAACCTACAACTCGACAACTCGACAACTCGACAAATGGACACTGATTTTTTCCCTAAATCGGCAGTACTTGAGAAATTGCCATATCGCGATGTGAACCGAGATGAAGATGTCTACAGACAGTTACAGGAAGCATATGGAGTCATGGAAGCTGATGCCAATATCGCAGCACATTACACAAATGACCGCGATTATGATTTAAGTGCAACTTTTAACCCGAGGCCACCGTACGGTCCATTAGAAACTGCACTACGTGTGCTTGATTATGCTAGAAGAAAGGGCATTAATATGCAGATGTTTGATGCGCAGATACGTCGATTTGATGCAACAAAGGCCATGGAACCAACAACGCCGTCTTTTAGTATGAAGGCGGAGGGGCCTTTAACACGTTTCGGCGACGTTCCAAACCCTGATGAGAGTTGGGAACCGCCCCCATACCCGGGACCCGCGTCATCTTCAAGCTCGACCTTTCCTCCAGACGCTGCTGCTCAGGTTGGAAAATGGGAAAGATATAACCCTTCGCCAAATGCTACCCAAGAAAATACAGGCGAACGAACCCAACCAGAGAGTCCAATTAAAAGGACACCATTAGATAGGTCGCAGCCAGCTAAAAACCGAGCAGCAAAATTATTGGGTGTGCCAGAACCGGACACGGCCCCTGAAATGGAGGCTGCGGATGAATGGTTGCTTCTGGAATTATTAGGTTCATATACGGACTATAATGTGGTAGTAGACAGTCTCGCCGATACGCGTTCGGAACGTCTGAGCAAAAACATGTCCCGCGAAGAACAAAGAGTCTACGTTCGGGCGAATGTTGAACGGGTACTGAGGGCACACCAACAAAGAGGCGTGAAGGGGGGAAGAACAAGAACAAGAAAAACAGGAAAAACAAGGAAAACAATAAAAACAAGGAAAACAATAAAAACAAGGAAAACAATAAAAACAAGAAAACCAATTGCTGAAGGAAAAACCAGTAGAATTGTTAAAAGAAGAACAAAAAGAAGAAAAGCCATGTACAGACAGTGACGAGTGTTCTGCAAAAAAATAATTGAAATGCTTTATGTGAAATAAAACGAACGAAAACAACGAAAACAACGAAAACAACGAAAACAACGAAAACAACGAAAACAACGAAAACAACGAAAGAACAAAAATGGATTTTGCACAAGAACAATTGGAACAACAGGTATTTCGATTCGAATATGGCGAATCGTTCTTAAAAGCGATTTCACTATTTGCATGTGAACACCAAAACGAAAATCGACATGCGTTCAAGTGCGCCTGGGGAGAGTGGCTCCGATGCAATGAAATGCTGGTTAGTATCGAAACGCAATCTCTTCAAATGGCCGGGTTTGGAGGGAATATAATAGATAGGATGTATCACTCGGCAAGATACTATTTTCGGAAAAAGTCTTGCAAAAAAACTGAAGAAGAAACTCGTTGTGACCCAAGAAAGAACGAGGAACTTGAAAAGAAGAAGTTGAAAACGTATAATAGAGTAGACAAGTGCGTTCTGTTAGTAATAGACTCTCATTTGTCAAAAACAGATAGACTGAAACCATCTATTGCGTTTCAGTCTTTCATAGAAGACGATTTGTCCTCATCGATTGTAGCAACGATGGATACAATGGATATGGAAGCATTAAAGAAAACCTACAAGAATCGTTTTTACAAACATCATCGTAAATAAGAAGGGGTGTGTTTTTTTGTTTTAATTTAAAGAAACGAAAAAACCAAGAAACGAAAAAACCAAGAAACCAATAACAAAAAAAGGCTTATAAAGGTAATACATATAAATTGTATAAATTGTATTAAACCAATTTTTTTGTAAAAAATCATGGTAAAAAACACTTCGGGTGGGAGTGGTCACAAAGGTCAGGCAAGAAAAAACGTGATTGCATCGCGTGATGCCGATAAACGTACCCGGTTTAAATCGGATGAAGCCGAAATGTACGCAATTGTTACCGCCAATTTGGGTAATGGCATGTGTCATGTGATGACGACCGATGGAACCGTATGGCTCTGCTATATAAGAGGCAAGTTTCGAGGGAGGTCAAAAAAGGACAATATAATTGCGAAAGAAAAATGGGTACTTGTTGGTAGACGAACGTACGAATCATGTGATACTTCCCCGACAAAAAAGTCAAATTGTGATTTATTGGAAGTCTACTCGGACCTGGATGTCGACCGGCTGAAAGCGAGTTCGTCATTTGATTATGGAAAGTTTCAACCAACTGCGAGCAAATGCATTGGTCAAGCAAATGACATTTTATTTACTGATAGTACTCAAGAGGATGAACATGTTGCAATGACCAATATGCCCAATACGCAACGTATAACCTTAAACGGAGGTGGAGGAGGAGGAGGAGTTTTGGGTCTTGGCGTTGTTGAGAAAGGTCAACTGGATGATGCTGATTTTTTGGATTTCATTTAATGAAACGAACGAATGTAAAATAAATAAATATGAACCAATAACAAAGAAATGCCCAAGAAAGAAACTGAATGGATAAAATTCGCGAAAGAACACTATAAAAACAATAAGAAAGATGGGTATACGTACACAGATGCTCTGAAGGAGGCTGGTCCCCTTTTCAAACAGATGAAAGGAACCGCCCAAAAAGAGGGTCCAACTGTCGGAGGAAAAAGAAGTGGCGGCAGAAGTAGAGGCAGAAGTAGAGGTAGAAGTAGACAAAGGTCACGAAGTGGGGGCAAAAGTAGTAGAAGGAAATGAACAAATGTTGTTTTTTTTGTTTTTTTTTGTTTTTTTTTAAACCGATTAAAGCTTAGATAGTTAAAACAAATAACCTAACGTATTTCTTTGAAACCCAACGAAAAAAGTATAATGATGTTTCGCCCCAATGTCAAATCATCATCATCATCTCTTGCAGCACACCTTTCGTCTAAGAATTATGAAACATATGGGAGAAATGAAACATATGGGAGAAATGGAACATATGGAACATATGGAACATATGGAACATATGGAAGAAATGCAAGAAACGCAAGACTACTTGGGAGAAATAGTGAAGAACAAGAACAAGAACAAGAACAAGAAGTAACCTTTAATTCCAATGGTCTTCTTGACTTTCCAAGTCTTCCAAGTAGTCTTCCAAGTAGTCTTCCAAGTAGTCTTCCAAGTAGTCTCCCAATAACAACGACCCACGAATCGGTGACGAAAGCTTCAAACAACTTGTACAAAAGCGCGGTAATTGCAAGTCCTTTACAAAAAAAGCCAAAAGAAGGAATGAAGAAAGCAAAGCAAAACAATGAAGAAGAGCAAAACAATGAAGAAATGGAGGACAAAAAAGGAAAAGAAGGAAAAGAAGGAAAAGAAGGAAAAGAAGGAATGAAGAAAGCAAAGCAAAACAATGAAGAAATGGAGGACAAAAAAGGAAAAGAAGACTTATGTAGTTTAGAGGAGGAGGAATTATGTAGTTCAGAAGAAGAAAACGAAGACCATTTAGATGAAAAGACCGGATGGCTACAACTCCACTTGTATGACGGAGGACACTTGGGGAACAACGAAGCGAATGGAGCACATACTCATAGTTATAGTAGTCATAGTCATGTTAACGACGAAATGAACTTTGCAATAGGCGAAATGCATAAAACGTGGCGCCAATATCGTCACAAGTTTATAGAATTATATGGCGAGGATTTGTACGACCACTTGTATCTTCAAAGAGAAGAAGGAGAAGGAGAAGTTTGTCCCCATTAAACAAAAAAAAATAATAAAATAATGAAAATAATGAAACGACACTTCACCCAAAAAGTCAAAAGTTGGATAATTTGGATACGAATTTAACAATATATTGTTTCAATCCATTATAAATTGGTTATCTTTAAGTAAGGGTTGAAGTAACAGAACAAAAACCAACTTAAAAACAACGGAAAAATGGGTATGGGACAAAGTATAGCAACTATAACGGAGGATACACAGACATTTGCGCTTAAATTCACAGGTTTAAGCAGTATGGGAAATGGGAAAATATTGGATTGGACCGCCAATGTGATTCCAACACCGGTAGGTCCAGAGATTCATATATCTTGGGGTGGTGTTGTCTGTAAATGGGATGGACAAGGTCCCAAAAATAACAGTATTCTTGACAAAAAATTTCTTTGTTACTGGTCAGATAACCGCATTATTCCCGATTGGTACGTTATCTGCATGGCGCCCACTTCTGGAGCCAGCGCTTTCAGCGCTTCGAAGGGGTTGAATAAAATCGCAAATCCATACGCTGCATATGCGGGTAATGTAATAATGTTTGTTTTCGTAACCTCATCAAAGCCTTCCAAGGTAACATCTGGACCGGTAGCATCCGGATGTGAAGGACAACGTGCTACTATACAATGCCCTTCTGGACAAACAATTGCAGGAGGAACCGTGAAATATGGTAGATGGAATAATAATGTCTGCCACCACGGAACAGTCAAAAGAAATACTGGTTCAAGAGTTGCAACTGGACAATTACCAAAGAAATGTGTTGGCCAAAATAGTTGTCAATTTACAGTAGATAATGGTTACGGGTTGGGGGACCCTTATGGTGGCACATATAAACATTTTGAAGTTGCTCCCCAATGTCTTGGTTCTAACAGAATGGTATATCTCTTGATAGCCAAGATACCTCCCGCTCCGCCACCACCGACTCCATTGATTGTGGCGCCACCACCAGTACCTGCGAATACGGCAGTATTTGAACTAAATGTTGCAACGCCCAATTCTACAAGTACTACCAATAAAGTCACGATTTACATTAAATCCGGGGTTGCTGCGACAGTGTATAGTACAATCGATGTGGTAGTAAATGGAGGTGCGGCACCGACTCCAACCCCACACTTGAACAGCGCATGGATAATACCATCGCCAACTCGTCAGGGTTGGCATATAGTGGAAATCACGATTGGACAAATGCATCAAGTTCGATACGAGGTTCAAAACTTGGAAGGATTATAAATAAAACGGCACGGCATTATGTATTCCTTCCTTTGTTTGTTTGTAACCGCCAATTTCTTTCGTTGCAGTTATTACCCCCCCCCCCCAAAAAAAAAAATATGGCATCACAATTAGAAAAGGATACGTGGACCGATGATGAAGGAGGGTTCTTGGACGACCGTTGGATAAAGGATATGGAAGAACAACATGAACAACTGGACGAATTTGAGCCCATAGATGAGACTGAGATAAATGTAGTACTTACATATTTAACAGAGGACGGCGATATATTAGTTGCATGCTCTGATGTTTTTCAATTAGATACACCCAATGTCTTGGACCCAAAACGATTGTACGAATTTGCCACGCCATATGGTTATGATGACTACGCGCCTTCCAGTATACACGTATATACGACTGATATTTCGGAAGAAGACATTTTGGCAGAAAAAGATATACCTGGAATTTGGATAGATATTACAGGAGAAAGTAGCGAATTGCAATTATCGCCACAATGTCACATGATGAAAGGGTTAACGAGTGCAATGATAATATATAAACCAATTTCTGCAACATTCAAAATGGCAACAGAAGAAGCAACAGAAACAACAGAAACAGAAACCATAGTAAGAAACGATGCTGAAAAAGTACATCAACTACATCAACTACATATGAAAACGCGCAAATGTATAGCCAATAATATTGGCGACAAAAAGAAAAAACATCGCCACAATAAGACAAATAAGACAAGAACAATTAACAAATTAACAAATTAACAATAAAAAAACGATTTAAACACATAATGCAATGGATACATAACCTTTCAAAAACAAACGCAAACCAAATAATCCAAATAATATGGCAGCAATTTTTTCCGCACTAATATCTGCCCTTGATTCAAGCACCCAAAAGCAGATAGGAGAGAATGGTCACACCGAATTGGCTTGGTCATCCTCATTGAAAGAGCAAGTTGTTCAACTTGGCTTTCAAATGGTCCGTGTAAAGGACATGACAGATTTGAAAAACCGCTTTAGTGGCCTCCTGAAAAATATTTCAGGTGGTTATGCCGCAGGTAACATCGACGAACGCGCATACAAGGAGCTTATCTTGGTTCTTTTCAAACAGACAGCGTTAACGCGAGACATTTGCGATGGCAAGGGTGAATGCCAACTCGCCTACATGCAAGTTCTCGTTTGGAATGAACTTTTCCCCCATTTAGCCCGTGAAATGTTACGCGCATTTGTCCATATGAATGGACCAAAAGCAAAAGAAGCAAAAGAAGCAAAAGAAGAAGAAGAAGAAGAAGAAGAAGAAGAAGAAGAAGAAGAAGAAGCCAAAGCAAGCCTTCAAGTAGACAGGAGTGACGACTGGGAAATCCTACCCCAGGAACCAATTCAAACAACTGAAACCACTGAAACCACTGAAACAACTCAGACAATTCAAACAAAGGCCGAAGATTCAATTCATCCGCTGGGTTCATGGAAAGATATTAAATACTTTTGTGCCTACGCCGTCGAAAACGGCATGGGCACACGTGACCCATTGATTTTGTTTGCCATCGACCTCATCAAGACGCAATTGTTAAGGGATATTGATTCATCGCAACCATCGTTGGCGGCGAAATGGATTCCTCGTGAAAAATCACCACGTTTTCGCTGGATTTTTGAAGCGCTTGCAGTATCCATGTTTGCGCCGTATTTGGTCCATGCCCATACTTCGGACCAACGCCAACGAGCGACGAGTAAGGCAAGAATGGACTTTCGCAAGGTGCTAACGAAAATCAACTCGGAGAAACTGGACACGACACAAGTGAAGCAATGTGGCAGACATTGGGCCGCAATTGACTTTGGCAAAGTCACGTCGGTAACACTGTCGAAACAGCGCAGGGCATTTTTAAATGTGAAAAAAGACGGGAGTGTCAGAAATGAGAATCCAGACAGAGTAGCATGTGCAGACCACCTGAAAGAACGCATCGCTGCTGCGGTAAGAGGAGAAGTGCAAATGAAAGGCAAAAATGTTGGCATGGAAGATTTCACTCGCCAAGCAATGGAGCTATTACGTCAGCATCCGCGTCCTCAAACAGAAATTGATTTGTTAAATTCGCAATGGCGCGATAACGCTACTCGTACGTTAAGTTTGCAGAAAGTAGTCGCAATGGTTGACGTCTCGCCATCGATGATTCCTGATGCGATTTTAGCGGCGATTGCTCTTGGCATCCGCGTAGCGGAAAAATCTGCACTGGGGAAGCGTGTTTTAACTTTTGCGGAAACACCGAAATGGCACAACTTGGACGGTTTCAACACATTTACGGAGATGGTAAATTCGCTTCAGACTGCAGAGTGGGGCGCAAGCACAAGGTTTTATCCCGCATTGGAAATGATATTGGCTGCAATAGTCGAGCATAATGTTCCCCCAGAGGAAGTAAAAGGTATGGTCCTTGCAATTTTTTCCGATATGCAAATGGATGCTGCCCAAGGCGGAGCCACAGGTACACTGTACGAGAATATGACGAAATTGTACGCCGATGCAGGCATGAAATCAATCTATAAACAGCCATATGAGCCGCCACATTTGCTCTTTTGGAATTTACGGTCGACTTCTGGATTTCCTGCTTCATCGACGGATAAGAATGTTAGTATGATGTCGGGATTTTCTCCTGCATTGTTAAATCGATTCTGTGAAGATGCGACCGCATCATTGGAGGACTGCTCGCCATGGAGCATTTTGCTAAACACCGTCAATACGCCAAGATACGCATTTTTGGATGCATACATTTAAAAGGGGGACTGAGTCCCCCTTGAACCCCCCACCCCTTAACCAAAATTCACTCAAACAAAAACACATTGTAGATAGCAAAATTGTATTAAACGAAAACAAAAAGAACATTGTTAATAATGAATAATTAATGAAAAATTGAAATAATAAGATGACTTCAAGAACGGACACATACAAAACCATTCGTTCTCCTTTCTCCTTTCTCCTTTCTCCTTTCTCCTTTCTCCTTTCTCCTTTCTCCTTTCTCCTTTCTCCTTTCTCCTTTCTCCTTTCT
>Ga0114958_10002811_pt1 | contig 12782 bp, 11 predicted proteins | sample C_130208_EF_Meta_FD_89577 | JGI IMG/M metagenome (GOLD analysis project Ga0114958, IMG submission 89577) | Freshwater microbial communities from Lake Croche, Canada to study carbon cycling - C_130208_EF_MetaG | ecosystem: Environmental > Aquatic > Freshwater > Lake | place: Lake Croche, Canada... | reverse complement strand
GCTAAAGCAGAGCCAAAGGCAGAGCCAGAACCAATTCTGGATCTTTCTAATAGCAGCGTATCCTATGCTTTTGACGAATCCAGCAATATTCCAGTGCCTTATAACCATGAGCTATGGCCTTCTCCTAGACCCGTGAATTTTGTCCGCGTAATTCTTGAAGAGGAGCCTAATTTCAGAACCTGTGGCAAGCGCCTTGCTCACGTTACTGCAGTAGATATTCTTGCACATCGCGCTGATATGTCCAGGAAGGAGTTTCTTAATACGAATCCCATAACGTATTCCGAGAGATATATGAAGGGTATGAACGCTCTCCGCCTCCTCAAGGATAGTATTGATACTCTGGAGGATATGCTACGACGCGAGACGCGTCGCCATGACTTGCGACGCATTGAGAATGGTAAGAATGCGTGCCGTGTTTACTAGCTTAGTTAAAAATTGATGCTATTTTTTATCTGTAAAGTATATATGCAGCATCACCGAAACTATGATGTTTCTTGTCTTCCTAATTATTCTCAAAGAAAGGCTCTTGAGAATGCGATTGATGCTATAAATATGGCATGCTTACCAAATAGAAATGCCTGGGCATATGTTCAATGTGGGGATATACGTAATGATTGTAATTATGCATTTGATACCGCTGATACAATGAAACATACTATCTTTAGCCATATTCTTCAAACTTGTCATGGCAATACTATTTTCTGGGTAATTGACCATCTTGTTTTAATTGCATCTGACTATGATGGTTGGAGAAGAAGGCATGAGGAGACCACCTCTGAAGAGGAAGGTGAAATACGCTGTATAAATCAGTGGCGTTATGATATTCTTATGCCTTATTATGCATCCGTCAGTGGGGGTGCATGTAGGTCTAGTGTTGGCCCGATTCTTAGAGAATTTCTACTCTTAAAATCATCTCTTAGATATCAGGGATTATCAAGTATTTGTAGTGTAGAAGAGGAATTAAAAAATATCCTTGGTTCAAATCATAAAGAGCAACTTGAACAGTTGAACGATATTATTACAAATATCTGTACCTCTCCTGAACTTCTTAGTTTTAGAGATTCTATTGAACGAAAGATTGGCAAAAAACATGAGATGGACGAGCTTCATTCAAGGAGGATTGCAGAGCAAGTTCGGATTTTAAGATATGCAATAGAATCTAGAAATCCAGTTGCTCTAAAGGATGCTCTAAATCCAGAATGGTCCTCGTTGTCCCTTTATGAATTGAAAGAATATAGAGAGGCTTACGAGCTATTAGAAGAGCTAGGCTTCTCATCTTGTGACCATGTAGATGAGAAGAGATTATAGGCATCCTGATCAGATTCCTTCATCTCTCTTGCCTTTTTTACTACCTCATCATACGCTGGCTTAATCCCTGTAGCCTCCATCTCTGCCTGCACTACTTTCACAAAGGAATTCCAGATAGCAAGGGCAATTGTGCTCTTCTTAGAGCTGATTACACGCTTTACGGGTTGAACTAGATTGACCTCACCAGTGGCTCCACTAATTTCAGGAATCTTCTTATCAGCCTCTACATTAGGGGCCCTTGCAGCCCTCGCAGCCTTTGCAATAACAAGCTCCTCGGGTGTCATCATAGAATAAGGCTTAGGTCCCTTTCTTATAGGCTCCTTTGTAACCTCCGCTTGCTCAGAAACTAGAACCAGTGGAGCCAGGGGTTTCACAGGCTCAGGGACACTGGGCGTTAGAACTGAAGCACCCATATTTTCAATATAGTCAAACAGATACTTCTCAGCCTTCTCATTTGTAATATCAAAGCGTTTCTCAATATATTCATTTATCTTTGTCAAATCTAGAAGTCCAGAAATACGGACACCATCAATGAACTTGAACACGCGGCATTGCTGCTCATCTGCCTCTCTCTGCTTCATTTCAGCCTTAATAGAATTAAGCTCTCCAAGGGCAACTTGAATTTCATTTTGAACCTTTTTAAGAGTATCAAGAAGTTGGTGGTCTGCCATTTCCATCAATTGAATGTACTAGCCAGTAGCAAGGCTAGTACCTTCAATTTTAGCAGGTTATTAAATATCCTTATGCCTTTTGCTATATTGTGCAAAAATTGAGCGGCGACACCGTCGTAAATCAAGTATTCCCATGGTATTTACTCGTGGTCAGACTTCCAGTGTTCTTGATGCGGCGAAGGCCCTTGTCAGTCTGCGTAATTACCCTGTTTACCAGCTTGTTGCTAGAGTGAGCACCCCAGTTGCATCTGCTGATGTGCGTGCCGCCGCTGCTGTTCCCAAGACTAGTGCGAAGGATAGCGCCCTCTGGTCTACCTGGGCAGACTGGTATCACGCGTTTCTCTCTGAGGCGACGGATGAGAACCCTTCTCACCCTATTGCTGACCGCCGTGCCATCGCCACTAGCCGCTGGGTGACGTTTACTTCTAAGAAGCTTCGTTGCTCTGAGTCTGAGGTGCGTGCCTGGCTTCGCACGGCTGACCAGAAGGCCCTGCTTGCTGCCTGTGCTTAAAGAGTATCAATAAAAATTGAGCCTATTAGATATATTTTTTACTGGTATATAAAATAATGTCTACAGCGTCAGGCATGAAGGGTTCTGATGTTTACACGGTTGCGGGTGTAGGTAATGACATGGTTGCCCTGAGTGCACTCCTGGTTCGCAGGGTTGATGTGATTAAGCTTACTGACATACTTACCGAGATTTTCAAGAAACCCTTGAATAAGAGGGATATTGAAGATATTATGGTTCTTGCTTTCCAGACTCGTGATATTCGTGGTGGAAAGGGTGAGCGTGATGCTTTTCGGATGATTTATGCATTCCTTCTTTCTAATTCTAAGACGAAGGCTCTAGCTCTTGACCTTCTTGATTTAGTTCCAGAGTATGGTTGCTGGCAAGACATATTCAAGATTCGGGCAAGTTATCCTTATACGGCTGCACGCATTAACAAGATTGTTAAGGCACAGTTCTGTAAGGATGAGGATGCTCTCATAAAGTATACTGCAACCATTTCCCTTACTGGACGTGCTGAGCAGTGGGGTGGAAAGGTAGAGGTTGCTAAGCCTAAGTTATCCCTCCTTGCCAAGTGGATGCCTCGTGAGGGGCAACGTGATGCAACTGAAATGGCTATACTTCTAGTTCCTGGACCCATGCTTCTTCAAACTCGCATGAAGCACTATAGAAAGAGAGTTTCGGCGTTAAATAAGGCTCTTGATACAGTGGAGGTAAAGATGTGCTCTAAGACTTGGGCATTAATCGAGCCAGCGTGTGTCCCTGGGCGCGCTGGTAAGAACTATGTTAAGGCATTCTTGAATGAGGCTGGAACTACTAAGAAGGGGCAGAGCGCACCTCGCGGAAAGCTACGTCACCCTGGTGATTCTGACCGCATGGCTTGTCGCGAGAATTTCCAGGAGTATTTTCAGAAAACTGCGAGTGGCCAGCTTAAGGCCAAGGGTGCAGATACACTCTTTCCACATGAGGTAGTAAAGAAGGCAATGGCGCTACTTGATAATAACTGGATTTCAGGTGCTCAAGCAATGGCTCAACAGAACTCAGAAATGGATCATCTTCGTGGAGTTTGGAGGTCCATGGTAGAGGCGGCAAAGGAGGGTGGAGGCCTTGGTCGTTCGTTGGCCATGTGCGATTTCAGTGGATCCATGACGAGTTCTGCATGTAATGGTGATACACCCTTCTGGGTTAGTATGGCACTTGGACTATTAATTTCAGAGGTTACCACGAAGGAGTTCAAGAATACCTTTCTGACCTTTGATTCTTCACCTCAGATGCATACTCTTCCTGAGGGCGACCTCTTTGATAAGCTAATCTCGTTTGACTCAAAATCTCTGAGCCAGGGTATTTCTACTGACTTTCAAAAGGCAATGGACCTTGTCCTCGCTCAGTGCAAGAAAGAGCGTGTAAGACCTGGTGAAGAGCCTGAGAACTTGATTGTTCTTACAGACATGGCATGGGATCAGGCATATAGCTCTTCTCAGTATAGCCAGGAAACTACTAATCATTACCGCAACGTAGTAAAGACAAATCCTTGGCAAACCCATATTGAGATGATTCGCGAGGCATTCAAGCGTGCGGGCGAGGATATGTGGGGCCATGGTCTCAAGATGCCCACAATTGTCATCTGGAATATTGCTGCTTCCTGCAGGGATTTCCACGCCAAGGCAGATACAGAGGGTGTAGTTATGCTTTCAGGCTGGTCGCCAAGCCTCTTCAAGGTTCTTCAGACAAAGGGTGTTGTTCGCATGACTCCTGCAGAGGCACTCCGTATCCAGTTAGAGGATGAGAGGTATGACATGGTGCGTGAGAGAATCCGCAAGTTTACTGAAAACCATATACCTGCGGTTGTGCGTGAAAATGTCTGGAATACCTTTATGGAATCATCCCCGCAGTGGTAGATACCTAAAGTCTTCTTACTTATAAGAAAATAGGGAACGCACAGCAACCATCGTAAAATCATTACAAATTGTTCCCTGATGAATGTAAGGATTGATCACCTTATATTCATACTGTTATATTGAAAAATAGGTATCTGAAGATAGAATGGCCACTATCTCATTATATATATCCTTAGTGGAATATATATAAGAGACACCTTGCAGCAATATTCATAGTAAGAATAGAATCCAGTACGCATTATGGATTCATACAGCAGCTAATATTTGAAAAGAGTCCACACAGCAATCACTTAATATATATTTGGACTCTGTAATTTTTATTCGTGTCATTCTTAATGACTGGAATGAAAATAAGAGCCGTATTGTGAAACACCTGCAACCTTTTCTTTTTCTATTTTCTCTTTTATCTTATATTCGGCTTCTAAAATATCAATTTCTGCCCTTATTTCTATTTCTTCTTTTGCAGTCTTGTTTGTTAATATTAGTTCTTTTAGCATCTTAATCTTGAAGCGAAGTTGGTCCATCTAATATACTAAGAGGGACTAATTTAGGTAATAAAAATTGATAAATGAACTGATGAACTTGTTATCACCTAAAACATGCTTGTTCGACGTGTTCTCAGCAAGAAGACAAATGCAGCGGTTGTAATCTCTCCAGCCATGGCTTTACCTAGAAGAATACTTAGCAAGAAAATATCCACGCCACTTGCAGTCCCTGCAAGTCAGCCGCGGCGAACTCTTTCTAAAACTAAGGTTCCACCTCCTCCTGGACCGGGTGTCTATGTTACTAAGGCTATGGAGGCATTTGAGTCAATCCGTCATTATTATGCTGAGCGTGGCTTACCGATTCCTTCTTCTGATATTACGTGGTATCAGCAGGAGCTCATTCAAGAAAAAAAGGATTATGACGAGTTCTGGGCACGCTGTTCAGTTACCAAGGCATGTATAGATGGAACATTGCGTGGGGACGATGATTGGACAATCACTCTCGCCATGAATGCAGCTAAACAACAGGAAAAAAAGCTCCCCATTCTGGAATCGGATATTGGTCCGATGCCAGCATATAGGACTGGGGAGTTTTGGGCGTGGTGCCATAAGAGGAAGCAGTTGAAACTTCAGAAAGAGGCTGCAATTATTGCAGCAGGGGGCACTATTCCTCCAACTAAGCCTAAGAAGCCTCGGGCGAAGAAACAGGTGACCTAGCAGGAATGAATGTCATATCTCCATATGAGCAGCGGTGTCCACTTACATTCAGTGGTGTAAGGTCTGCCTCAAACCAGTGAGTTATTTCAGGAAACAAATCATTTAGTTGCTTTACATATTCTTTTGCCTCCTCCTTACCGAGAATGTATTTACCCCAGCCACGCGCATCAGTCTTTAGTGATCGCCAAGCAACTCTAAACATTTGTGTATCACTAATAAAGTAGTATATTTTTCAATTTTTACTTACAGCTAATTCTTCTTGAACTTTCTGAATCCACCTGCTGCCTTCGCCTTCAGTCCAGCCTCAAAGATTTCACCAGCCTGTTGAGCAGTTAGAGTGTCCAAATCAGTCCCCTTAGGAATAGAGACGCATGCAGGTTTTTTTCCTGCACCACCTGCGCCCGATTTCATAAGATAAGGACCATATTGTCCAGTGCGAATCTGAAATGGTCCTAAGGTTTTTGCAGGGGATTCTTGCTTTGCCTGGAGTTTCACTATAATCTCTTCTAGAGAAGTATCTGCTAAGCAATTTACACGGACACCATTGCATTCTGCATATAGGCCATATGGCCCTTTTTTTCTTGTTATAGGATGACCATTGTATTCTCCAATAGAATCACCAGCTCGTTGTTTACCAGTTGCGTCAATAAACTCCTTTGCCTCTTCCTCTGTTATAGTCTGCAATTGTTTCCCAGGAGGCCAGCCATAGAAGACTGTTTGCTCTTTTTCCTTATTAGGACCTTCCTTCAGAAGTAGAGGGCCTTTTCCAGTCATGATGGCTACAATGCCATCACTAAATTCCTTTCGTTTAGAATTTGCCATAGTTCCTGCAGACCCTGAGCCCTTGGACTTCAGTGTTTCATAACGGTCCTTATAAGACTTCCATGTATCCTCTAGAACCTTCTTCCATGGCTCAGAGCCTTCTGCAATCTTATCCAGCTTATTCTCCATTGCAGCAGTGAAGTCAAAGGCGAATAGATCAGGAAAGTTCTTCAGAGTAAAGTCTAGAATAGTTAGGCCAAGGGGGGTTGGCACAATTCTGGCTTTCTCACCACCCTTCTTTAGCTGGAAAGATTCAGAAGTAGGTGGCCACTGATTTAGTAGATTTAGACCATATGTCTTAGATATCTGAGTTGTTTGAGGAATATCTTTAATTTCAATGTAAGCCTTGTCTACAATTGTTGAAATAAGGGATGCAAAGGTTGATGGACGCCCAATACCTTTCTTTTCTAGCTCTCGCACTAGAGTTGCTTCTGTAAATCGTCCTTGTGGCTTTGATTCCCGGGGTTTCGCTTTCAGAGTTTTCCACACTACTGTCTGACCTTCCTTAATACCTTCTGCTAGCTTCCAGGAAGCTTCTACTGATTCCTCGGGCTCATCTGACTCCTTATCTTCTGCTAGAGCCATCTGGGATTCTTTCTCATCGGCTATCTTCCACCCTTGGAATAAGGTTCGCTTCCACTTGGCTTCCCAAGGTAGCTCTAAATCATCGCCCTCTAAATCAAATACAACTGTGCGACCTTCTCCTTTTGCCTGAGCCATAATAGATTGAATTGCACGTAGCCAGATGAGATGGTAAATCTTTCTGTCCTGGTGAGACCAGTCTTCCGATTCAGGTAGATTACTATTCTCAAAATGAGTAGGACGGATGGCCTCATGCGCCTCTTGTGCCGCAGGCTGCCCAGTTCCAGTAGCGGTCTTGGCCTTTGTTTGAACCTTGGGTTTGAGTTCACCCATATATTGTTTGCCCCATCTCGCCTCCACCGTTCGTTTGGCTAGTAGAATCGCTTCTTCACCAAGTGAGGTCTGGTCAGTTCTCATATAAGTGATATGTCCAGCCTCATAAAGTTTCTGAGCAATTTGCATCGTTCTCTTGGGATTGCAGTGATATAGGTTACTAGATTGCTGCTGGAGTGTGCTAGTCATAAGTGCCTGAGGTGGCGACTCCGTCCAGGGTTTCGTTGTAGCAGACCGAACCTTTCCCTTGGGGTCATTATGATGATTTTCAAGGTAATTTAGCGTAGATTCCTCATCTCCTAGATCCTCTATCATGTTGGCAGGCCAAATAGAATTCTTGCCTGTAATTTGTCCACTTACTGTAAATGTTCCAGATAATGCCCAAGAGGATTCTGCCTTGAATGACTCAATGGATGACTCGCGCTCACAAACAAGGCGGAGTGCAGGTGTTTGGCAGCGCCCCGCTGATAACGCAGTCCCTCCGCCTACGTGCTTCCATAGAAGGGGTGAGATAGTGAAACCCACCATCATATCTAGCATTGCTCTTGCCTGTTGTGAATTAACGCGATTCATATCAATTGTGCGAGGGCGCTGAATTGCATTGCATACAGCATTCTTGGTAATCTCACGAAAGACTGCTCTAGGATTCGTGAGTGGATTCAGTTTCAGAAGAACTGCTACACTATATGCGATTGCCTCACCTTCACGGTCATCGTCTGCACAAAGAATAATTGAGTCAGCTTCTTTGGCGCAAGCGCGGAGTTGAGCAATTGCCTTCGCTTTTTCCTTGGAGAATTCATAGGTTGGCTCAAAATTTTTATTAAGGCCAATGGAATCTAAATCGGGAACAAGCCCGCGAATATGTCCCATAGAGGCGATAACTTTATAACCAAGTCCAAGAAAGCCTTGAATCTTAGAACATTTAGCTGGAGATTCTACGATAATGAGGGGCATGTAATCTACTATGTAATTTATTGATTCATTTTTTATACTAAAGAGACTTGGCTTATTCAAGGGTGCCTAAGCAACATTAATTTGCTTGAAAAAAATTGAAATTGTAGTAAACCCATTTTTTAGTATAACCATCAAGGCAATAAGATGTCTCGCGTATTTGCCACCATGCCTACGCCTCCTGTCTACCAGCCTCAGGCAATCAAGTATCTGATGCAAACCATCGGTAATGAGATTGAGCTTCGCCCTGTCTACCAGCGCGATATCAAGTGGACACAGGAGAACATGTGTGATCTTATCGGCACTATTATGCGCAACGGTCTTATTCCAGGAATCCTTACATATATGCTTCAGGAGGGCGATGAGCGCATTAAAGATACCTACCGTGCCGAGTGCGTTGACGGGCAGCACCGATTCTTTACCATCTCACGTTTCTTCAATGGCGAGAGGGTTATTCTCCCTGATAAGAAGCCTTTCCTTATCTACTGGCCCTATACTGATGGCACACAGACCGTGTGCGTTTTCTACAAGCCGACTGATTATACGATTGCCTGGGAGGCAGAACACAAGGAGAAGCGCGTTGCCTATATGACGCCTGCAGAGCAGAACCACTTCAACAACTTCAAGCTCGATGTCAAAGAGATCACCGCACCGATGACACTTGATCAGCGCCGTCAGGAGTTCCTCTCACTTCAAAAGGGTGTCGCCGTGCGTGGCTCTGACTTCTACAAGAATAAGACCGAGGTGCCGCTCGTGAAGTATATTTCAGAGGTCATGCGATGGGAGAATATCATGAAGAAACTTATGTCTGAACATCTTTCGATTAAGCCCAAGCAGTATTGGCTTAATTGGTGTATCCGTTTCTATCTTATCCAGCAGGCTAAGGATGAAGCTATGCGTGTCGCGGCTTATATGGAGAAAGATTCTGCTATTACGCAGATGATGAAGAACAATCACCCGCGCCTTAAGAGCACTTCTGATACAGAGGCAGCCTTTGAGTTTAGCATTACGCGGTTCTTCACCTTCCTTGAGAGCCTTTCTCCTGGTGTTAAGCTAACACCCACACAGTGGCATGCACTCTACAGCCATCTTCTTGATGCGGATGAGGGTCGCGAGGATATCCTTGTTACTCACATGAAGCTCTGGAGCACGGAGGGTATGTCTTCCAAGATGCGTCGCATGTGGGAGAGCCGTGGCTTTAAGGACGAGGAGCGCCAGGATCTATTTGAGCGCTCATTGGACCAGCTTGACCAAATTCGTGTTCCCGCAGAGGATGTTGCTCAACGTAAGACACTCCCTAAGAAGATCCGTAACCGCGTCTGGGCAAGTGCATTTGGAGATGCCATAGTGGGCTCATGTGTGGTCTGTTCTGATCCTATCGACATCGACAACTGGGAGTGCGCACATATTATCGCTCATAAGTGTGGGGGCTCTGATAAAGAGGAGAACCTTCGTCCAACTTGCCGTTGCTGCAATCGCTCAATGGGGACTGAGAACCTCGAGGTCTTTCGTGACCGCTACCATTCCATCAATTAGGGTTTAAAAAATAAAACTGCTACATTTTTTTAACACACCCTTATATTCAAGGCTAACCTTAAATTTGAAATGATTGCTTCAGCACACACCTGTATGGCACAAGATACAGGCAAATTCCGACAAAATACAAAGGACCAATTCTATACCAAGCAATCTATTGCACAAGACTGCGTTGATACAATTCTGAGAATATGTCCTCAGTCAAGGGAGTATATATGGATTGAGCCATCGGCAGGCAATGGCTCTTTCATAAAAGTCTTACCTGCTCACTTTCCATTTGTTGCGATTGATCTAGAGCCTAAGCATGCACAAGTCTTGAAGGCAGATTTCCTCAAATGGAAACCTATTACAGAATCAAAAAAACTCTATTTTGGAAATCCACCCTTTGGTAGTCAGGGGTCTTTAGCGAAGGCATTCATTAAACATGCGGCTTCTAATGAGGCACAAATTATTGCATTTATCTTACCTAGGTCTTTCATGAAGCCAAGTATGTCCTGTGCATTTCCTAAAGATTTCCATTGTATACATGAAAAAGAACTTCCCAAGGATTCCTTTGAGGTCAATGCGCAGGCATACGATGTCCCATGTGTATTTCAGATTTGGCAAAAGAGAGATATGAATAGGAATATTGAGGAGAAGTTAAAGGAAGTTGGATTTCAGTATGTTAAGGGAACTGAGCAATATCATATGGCATTTCGTCGCGTTGGTGGCACAGCGGGAACATGTTATCGAGCACCAGGTGTATTCACCATTCAGTCTCACTACTTCTTAAAACTAGATGATAAATACGTTCCACATATAGAAAAAATTATGGAGGCTGTGAATAAGCACGTCTTTCCATCGAATACAGTTGGTCCTAGGAGTCTTTCTAAGGGTGAAGCAAATGTGGTTATTAATCAGATTCTTCTGCTTATCGCCTGAGCTCATGATACAGAGTATACGTGAGTGCCACCATTAGCACTGTCACGGCTGGAAGAAATACGCAGAGGAAATCGTCGTAATCATTACGTGTAAATGACATGGGAATTTTGTTATCCTCAGGCTCCTCATCCTCTTCATCAACATCCTCTACAGGAGGAGAGGGAGTAACTGGACTCCGTTGGTCAAGAAGCATGGTTAGCAGGTGCTCAATTGCAATCATCTGAGCCCGACTCTGATTTAGGCGCCCCTCAATATCTGCAACCCTCTTCTCAAGCTCTACATCCTTAAACGCAAGGGAGAACTCACCAGTCTCCTGAAATTCACGAATCTCATGCTCGAGGGAATCCCGCACCTTTTTCATTTGCTCACTAGCCTTAATTAGAATAGCAGGAGAGGGGTCGACGCCCTTACCATAGCCGCTCCCTCCATAGACATAGAGCCCAGGATTATCATGCCCATGCTTTCTTGCAATTCTCGTCAGAAGTGCAACGGAGTCATAGTAAGAATTCCTTGCACCTTCACTCATGCAATTCAAGGCCCATTGGTCAAGCGGCATTTTGGTGTAGTTTCAAAATGCGCAGGGACACTGTTCAATTTTTTTTGCGGTAAATTGTAGTCTAAAATACAAGGGGTAACATAAATAGATGGACCGGCCTACCACAACGGCAGAAGGTTCTTTATTAGAGCTTGTGGCGAGAGGTAAAAAAGATGTTTACTTTATGAATTCAGAAAAAACAGCACACGTTCCCTTTTCCTACAATATTCAGACATGGCCTGCAATGATAGATGAAACTAGGCATACACAGCCCCTTAATATGATTGATTTTGGGCGCACGGTAGAATGGGAAATGGAAGTCTTTGGAGATATTTTAATTGCAGCAGCCCTTGTCGTTGAGTTACCTACATGGCTTCCTCAGACAATCGTCCCATTAAATCAGAAAAATATAGTCTCAGATTCTGCGGGTCAAACCTATGGGTATACTCAAGGCGTAGGTGCATTTATCTTCGAACAGATTCAGTTCTATCAGGACCAGCTACTACTTCAGGAATTCAGTGGAGATTTCTTGTATACTTGGTATCATTTTCAGAGCTCTTTATCTCAGGAGGCACTTGTGCTTAATGAGATTGGTTGTCACACTGGCTCTCCAATAGATATTCAAAGAAATGCAACGCCAAAGAAGCTTACACTCCGCTTACCTATTATAGGGTGTGCTCATCCAGATGAGGGTGGTCTACCCTTTATAGCACTTCCGGGTCAGAAATTTAGAATTAGATGTAAGATTCGTCGTTTGGAAGATTTAGTGGAATCATCATCTCAGGCAGTGAAGCCAACACCATGGACCAGGACTGACCTGAAAGTGACTGCTCAAAATGAAACTCAGACACCCTTTACACCCTTAACCCGTGAGCAAATAGGTAAGCCCCTTATAACCCTTGAGACAACACAGCGTTATATACGCCAAGATTTACAAGCTCTAATGAAATCTACAAAACTTCAGATTCCATTCTTGAGGCCTTTTGAGAATAAGCTAAGCTTAGACCCTAGTGATTATGTTGCAGTTGGAAATGGTGGAGCTTCTTATGTTACAAAGCGCATTGATGGGAGACATCCTGCTGAGTCAGTTATGATAATGTTTCAATCAGAATATACATTGGAAAGAAATCAGTTATGGAATTTGAAGAATCCATTAGGACCAGGTCAATATTACAATCAGCTAGAGCTTCTTATAGCAGCAAAAGAGCGAGAGAAGCGGCGAGATAATATTTTGTGGGAACGTATTACACCTTGGACGAAATCTGAGAAAAATCCAGGTATTCCAGTCTCCTTGTTATCTTTTACAGTTGGACCTCAATATGGAAGTAGAGCACCCGAAATGCGTAGGCCATCTGGAACTGTGAATTTTACAAGTGCAGATAAACCAACCTTGTGGATGGATATTATGGATACCTTGCCATCAAGCTCTGGACAAAAAAGAGTAACCATGCGCTCTATAACAGTTGGTTGGGGTATATATAATGTGGAAGATGAAAGGGGTGCTTTATTATTTGG
>Ga0114958_10002810_pt1 | contig 12783 bp, 15 predicted proteins | sample C_130208_EF_Meta_FD_89577 | JGI IMG/M metagenome (GOLD analysis project Ga0114958, IMG submission 89577) | Freshwater microbial communities from Lake Croche, Canada to study carbon cycling - C_130208_EF_MetaG | ecosystem: Environmental > Aquatic > Freshwater > Lake | place: Lake Croche, Canada... | reverse complement strand
TTGGTCAAACTAGAGAAGAACATTTATATTTTTTAACAACTAAGTTAGATAGGATTTGTTTCAAGAAAATGAAAGGAAAACCTTGTAAATTAAATGAAAATAGAATTTGTAATTATTGTACTGTTTAATACCAAACGTCCGCGTCTTTATACTAAAAGAACCCCTAAAGAGGGTTCTTAATTTTAGTATTTGAGGGTAAATAATATATTATTTAGATCATTAATTTATTTATAGTATAAATATATATGTACTTAAACAAATTAATTAAGTATAAACAAAAAAATGAAGAGATGAATGGTGGCGCTGTATTTCCAGTAGATGTAGGTAATATATATAATATAACTAGAGGTGAGGCGGAATTATGTAAAGTTTTATTAGAAAATGAAGTTGATATTGCAACAGTATTACCTGGTAAAGCGCTATCTGATAATTATTTAAGATGTAAAGCACATAAGTATGGAAACTTATTATTGAATAATTGGTTAATAAATAGAAAAACAAAAATTCAAGAAATTCTAGATGAATTTGATTATTTATATAATATGAAAAAAGCATTAAGTGCAACTACTTTTAATGATTTATATAAATGGACTATGTTACCAGTAATTAGACAATATGAAATATTAAAAGGTCCTATTACTGTTACATTTGGTATTGATCTCCGTGAACAAAGTATGAGAAATGCATTAAAAAATCCAGATGGTGTATTAGTTGGATTAATTTGTGATGCATTAAAAGGATTAGAAAGTCGTCCATTTGATCGTGATGTTTTCGCTCAAGTATATGCAGGACCTCGTGAACAATTATTAAAGAAATTTCCAGGAACAATTGATGCAATTTGTGGTCCTGATGGATCACCAAGAACTTTGGTAGATAAAGATGGTGTTAAACCATATAATACAAAATATGTTAGAACTGCAGGTGATGCAAATAAAGTAACAGTCGAATTTTATTTTGATGGATCAAAACAAATCAATGAACCAAATGAAAAACCGGGTGTTCATTTTATTCAAGCGACTGGTCCTTGGCACAAAGTAACTTGGTTAGAAACAAGTATGATGCAATGTGTATACGAAGCGAAATTAAGATATGATTTATTAAATAACACTGAAAAAATTAAAGAAATTAACGAAGATGGTGAAGAAGAAGTAGTAGAAAAACAAAAAATTATACCTTATTATCAATGGTTACACGGTGCTTTATTACGTTGTGCTAAAAGTGTCGCATATTCTCGTTTAGTGCAAGCAGAAGCAAAAAGAATGGGCAAAACAATGGCACCTGCACTATTTACTGGACGTAGAACTGGTGGTTATGCATTTTTATTATTACAAAATTTATTTTTTGGAGATCATTTTCTTCAAAATAGACCACCTGTAGCGGGTGGTCCTTTTGCAGTACCCAATAGTTTATTATTAACTAATCCTGATCCCAATGTAACCGTATCACTTGGTACATCATCTGTAGATTCATGGGTAAAATTAAAACAATTAAATTTACCTTGTTTATTACCAGCAGGTACACATGCACATGAATTATCAATGGTAGGATCTATTTTGTATCCTCAACTTGACAGAAATAAATATAATGTACCATTAACACAAATTCTTGGACATTATTTATATTATGAACTTGTATGGAAATTTACAGGTGGACCTATGGCGATGTTACCTGATACACTTGGTTCACGTGCATTTATGAAAGCAGCAAATTTAATTACAGTAATTAACAAAGAAGGAGTAAGAGTACCATTTATTAAAGTAATTCAAAATGGAAGACAAGATTCTGGTACATTAGACGATTTTAAACGTAATATGATAGAATTTAATTATTTAAATCAAGATGGATCACCAATTGTAATTGCTGGTATGCCAAACGGTATGATGGCATCAGAAATTGACACAACTGATAAATTATATGAAGCGAACATTGTTGGTTATAATAGTTTTGGTGCAGGTGGATTTTTTGGTGATAGTGTTAAAGTATGGGGTGAAAGTGTAAACAGTAATAGTATGGCGGTAAAGGCGGTAAAAGTAGAATACAATGCAGACGCACGTGCATATAATTATAGTGGTTTACCATATATTGAAGCCGTCGCTGGACGCGTATGTGGATATCCAGTAAAAACAGGTGATCCTAATACATTATTAAGTGTTGATTTACCTAGTAAATTATCATTGAATAGAAATTTAGATAATGCAACAATTAAACTAATAAGACAATATTTAATTGATGTTCGTTCATCCGCATTAGATCCTAGACTGGTAGATGCATCCGGAAGTGTTGGTAATGATATTCACTTAGAATCATTTTTTAAAGTAGATGTTGGTATTATAGAAGAAGGTCTTGCACAATTAGGTGTTACACTTTAATTAAAATTGAAAATATTTAGTTTGTTTTTTATATAAATTCGATGCAAATGTAAATAACCTATCTGGTAATGGTGCATTTAATGATCCTGGGACAATATATTTTTGTGGAGTTAATTTTTTTTGTTCAAAAAATTCATTCCAATCTAATTCATCACTACAACATGCAACACATATAGTTGCATGTAATGTAATATTATCATGTTTTAATTTACCTTCAGGTGGATTCCAATGATAATGAAGTTTATATGCTCGATATGATTTACCATCAGTTTTTATTCTATCATCTTTATGAACAAAACCACATTTGCAACACATTTCAATTAGATTTATATTATTCATGTTTATAAATATTAATATTATATTTATATCTAAATATAATATCTATAGAAGGATATAAAATATGCTATACTAATAGGAAAGTATTATAGAAGAAGGTCTTGCACAATTAGGTGTTACACTTTAATTAAAATTGATAAACTTTAGTAATAATACTAAAATTTATTAATAAAAATGTCCGATAAATCAGACTATGAGGATGATGTTAATGATGCAATTTATACTTTTGAAAATGCCAGATCAGTAAATGAACTAGGTAAATTAACACTACAATTTTTACAACATAAAATTGTATCAACAAATTATCATTTTGGACCATTGTATAAAGAATCTAAAATAATTTTACCTGAATTAATTCAGATGAATAAATTAGGATTTATAACAACAATGAGTAAACCTGGTAAAAAAAATCTAAATATTAGACAAAGAGGATATGTATGTGGTATAATAAATAAAAAAAATTATGTTAAATTTGTAAAACGTATGAATGAAATCTCTAATAAAATATATATTAGACATACACATGATAATACTTTAATTGATACATTATTAAATATTGGATCATATCCTGAATGGTATTGGATATTAGAAGATATTACTAATAAAAAGTATATTCATGTAAAAAATTCTTCAAATTCATTTGACTATTTTACATATTGTGATTTTATTGATGAATTAAATCATAATTATTTTGAAATTGAAATAATTGATTTGGAATGTGGACGTGAAAAATATATTCACAAAAAAATAGTAACTGCATTAGAAATTAATAATATGATAGATTAAAAAATGAAAATTAAAGTTATTTAAACCGTCAAATTTATTTATTATAAAAATGTCAGAATACTATAAAGTTATTCTTGAGGATGAAGAACGAAAAATTTCACGTGAAATTGAGATGCAAGAAATTTCAGCAAATTATGGATTTTCACCAAAAATAATAAAATCTGAAATAACTTTTAATAAAGAAGATAGAAAATATATTGGCAATATTACAATGGAAAATTTAAATGAATTATGTATTGCTGATCGATATGGTGAAGATCCGCGTAATATACCTAAAATAATTTGGGATCAAATTCGAACTATCATAAGAATTTTATATAATGAAGAAGGTATTGAATATATTGATATTACAGGATATAATTTTATTGAGAAAAAAGGTAAAGTATATATTATTGATTTTGGTGATGCTATATATACTAGAAAAGATAGAGAAATGAATTGGTTTTTAAGTTATTTTCTAGGTGGTCATAATGGATGGAATCCTGATTTTAAGTAAACTTAAAATCACTCATCACTCTTTCGGAGTGCAACCCAGACTTTAAATAAATTTAAAGTCTGGGCACCTTCGTAAACTCGGAAATCCAGATTTTCGATAAATCGAAAATCTATCATCACTCATTCAGAGTGCAACCCAGATTTTAAGTAAACCTAAAATCTCTCAACCTTCTACAAAAAAAATTTTTGTCTTAGAAATCTGTTATCACTATAAAAAATTGAAAAATAATTTCTATTATAATTATCTTATTGTTTTACAAAAGTAAAAATGAGCAATAAAGAAAAATATGCAAAATGCAAGTATCTTATTTATTCATGTTTTACTACTAAATCAAAATATGGTGGAAGTATAGGTGGTAGTCAATATTATAATTTATATCCAAATACAGAAGAGGAAGCTAAAGAAATGTTAGCAATTGCACAAAAAGAATCGGAAGAATTTTATGCAATATTTGGTGGTAAAGATACAACATATCGATATGGATATCATCTTAATAATCCAGATTGGTGGACAAGATAAATTATTTTATACTGGTGTAAAATAAAAACTAATTTCCATAATACTAACCTGAATTTTATTTTTATATCCTTTAATAAAAATTGAAAAAAATATTTATTATATATTTTAACAGACAATTACCCGTGGGAAAATGCCAACGTTTGAAGATACGTTGCATATTCCTGGTTTTGGAATTGGAATTATACAATTCTTATCATATCCTGAAGCACAACTTTTTAAAGGTGTAAGTACGTATTGTAGAGATACTGTATCTAAAGTAATCAATCTTTTGCAACCATTATATTCTTACAATGAGGGAACACTATGTTTTAATGAGAATAAGAAGATAACAAAGACAATTAAGAATTGCATGAGTATTGGAATTAAGAAAAGGCATGATACATATACACTTGTAATTGAGACCTATTTTTATAGTAGAAGTCGTTGCACATATAATTCAGACAGTGAATCCGAAGATTATTTAGAACCATCATATAAAACTAATAAAAAAAGAAGCGAAATAAGTGCAGAATTTGCAATAAACTATATTAGAGAAATTAAACTTTTAGCACGCACACTTAAGAAGAAATATTGTAAATCTAATTTTTATGAGATTAAATTAGATTTACAACCATTACCTGAAATTGATTATGAAATTGATTATGAATCTAATCATGAATCTGATCTTGAATCTGATCATGGTTATGAAGTATATGATTACGATGGTAACGATTATGATCATTATTCATATTATGGTGTTATTAATGATGGTTACTTTCAAGAATATTCGTATTTTGATCGTTTTATTGATTATGATTATAGTCAAGATGATTATGATCTACATACTGAAAATATGGAAATATTAATGTCAGAACTCCAAGATTTTTTTTTAGATCGTATGTTTGATTAGAGAATATTGAAATATTATAATAAATTTGAAAAAATATTATTATTCTAATGATGATATTAATTTATTAGAATACTATGGAGACTAATAAATATAAATTTTCACGTACCAAAAATGAAGTAACAGAAGAAGCAAAACATTTATCAGATAAATTAATTAAAGATTTATACAGTAATTATAAACAATCAGAACAAAATCCGTTGAGTATGCAAGATGCAATGGATAATGTAGAAGATCTTGCACAGATAACTGAAATTCTTCAACGATTAATATCACGACGTAATACGTCATATGTTAAAAAATAATTTATTTTATAATATTATATATATGTCAACACAACCAGATATACCATTTACACCCGCTCAATTATCTAAAATAGATGCAAATTTACAAGCGATGATTGATTTTTGTGATCAATCATATAATTATTCTCAAAGTGTGATTGGTGAAGTTTATTTAAAATTAGATGCAGGAACTCCTTCTGGAAAAGATAAAAATACTTTTAATAATATTTTATCTATTGCATTTGTTTTAATTGGTGCATTACCAATTCCAGGAATAGGTATAGTTGCAGGAATAACTAGTAGTATTGTTCAATCATTTAATGATTCAGTACCAGAAGGAAGTGGTCTTGAAAATAAATTTGCATATATGATTGATCAATTTAATTCTACTACATTAGCTCTTAGAGGTAAACTTACTAATTTAAAATCTGATCCACAATCTCACCGTCATGATATTTTTAATTATACAGATAAAAATGGAAATCCAAATAATATGCCATTTAGTAATCTTGCAGCGTGTGATATTCCTCATAGCGATTCAACTGATTTTACAAATATGTTAATCGGATTTAGAAGAAAATTAAGATATACTGTTTGTAAAGAACCTTTTCAAATGAAAAGACGTTGGGGTGTTTATTTTCATGATCATGATAAAGAATATGGATTTGATATTGCAAGAGCAAAACCAGCAAAAATAGATGGTCGTTCTCATAAATTAGTTTCTGCAAGAAATAGTGGTGATTGGGATAAAGGAAAAGTAATATTTTCAAATTGGTTACTTCGTATTAGTCATCGTGATTATGTTGATGCAAAAGCGTATGGTGAATCTGATAGTCCAGAAGATAATTTACGTAATGCTGGTGCTAAATATATAAGTTTATTTCCAGCATCACATATAGGACCATATAGTACAAATATGGGAGAAGAAATTTTACCAGAACATAAAAGAATGGGTTATTATCAATGGATGATTCTAACAGATTACGGAAATCGAGGAAAAGATTATGCTGTAGCAGATGGTGGTTTAATGTCATGGTTATTTATGGATGATGGATTTGGTAATATAGTTAATGTAGATGGTGTTGGAATGAGAGATGATATTATACGTAATTGGATGATTAATGGTGATCAAATACCAAAAGATATAACTCCTTAATCAGTAATATTTTCTATAAATAGGTTAATAGTATTAAACAGGTAATCCAATACTGAGTGCATACGCTCTATTGGTAGCATTTATTTTAAGTATTTTAATACCACGTAGGTATACAAACCCTGCATTTGTTATTTTATCACATCCAACTATATCAAGAGTATGAATACCACGAAGATGCACTAATGCATTATCCGTTATTTGTCTACAATTACGCATATAAAGAGTATGAATACCACGTAGGTGTACAATTGCATCATCCGTTATTTGATAACACCTAAACATTCTAAGAGTGTGAATACCCTGAAGGTTAATAAACGCTTCATTTGTTATTTGTGTACAATCAGTTATATCAAGAGTGTGAATACCACGTAAATGTACAAATGCATTATCTGTAATTTCTGCACAATGAGCCATATCAAGAGTATGAATACCATGAAAGTGTACAAATGCAGCGTCTGTTAAATTACAACTCCACGCATCAAGAGTATGAATACCACGTAAGTTTACAATTGCATCATCCGTTATTTGATTACACCCCCATATTGTAAGAGTATGTATTCCACATAGGTTAACAAGTGCAATATTTGTTATTTGTGTACAACCAGACATATTAAGAGTATTAATACCGCGTAGGTTTACAAATGCAATATCTGTTATTTGATTACAATAAGACATATTAAGAGTATGAATACCACGTAAGTATACAATTGCAACATCCGTTATTTGTCTACAATGAGACATATTAAGAGTATGAATACCATGTAAGTGTACAATTGCAACATCCGTTATTTGTCTACAATAAGATATATCAAGAGTATGAATACCTCGAAGATGTACAAATGCAACATTTGTCATTTGTGTACAATCAGTCATGTTAAGAGTATGAATACCACGTAAGTGTACAAATGCATTATTAGTTATTTGACTACATTTTTTCATATCAAGAGTATGAATACCACGTAAGTGTACAAATGCATCATCTGTTATTTGTCCACATCTCACAATTCTAAGAGTATGAATACCACGTAAGTGTACAAATGCATTATTAGTTATTTGTCCACAATTTGTTATATCAAGTCTCTTAATACCACGTAAAAATCTAAAATCTTCATTAATAATATCGTTTCTTTCAGATATACTAAGACCTTTACAAAATGGAAACATTTTACTAAATTCTCTTAATGATACATCAACTTGCAATAGTGGTTGATCATAAAAATCATATAATTTATATTCTTCTATTGCATTTTGTACTTCTGGGTGACCTGTTCTATATAAACGTATTATATCTGGTAAAGACATTGTACTTAAGATATTTGTCTCTAATAATATAATTGCAAGTTGATCTAAATTTTCTGTATCTATTTTTTCAACATCAGTTGAATTCCATACTACTTTTTCTCCATTTTCTAAATATATATTTAATTTAAGACATCTATCTGGTGTTGTTTTACTAAATATTATATCAACAATAATACCAAATATATTATTATCTTTTCTTATTACTATATTACCAATTTTAAAGGGACATGCTCCACCTATTTGATTTAATTTATTATTATATTTTGATACTTTATTTTTATACATATATCATAAAAATAAATTTATTTATAAAAAGATAAGTTTATTAATAATAAAATGACTTCTTTAATAAAATATCAACAACAGTATATCAATATTAATAAAATAGATAAAAGTTTTTTAAATCAATCAATTGTAGTAAATGGATGGGTTAGAAATAAAAGAATTCAATCTAATTTAGCATTTATAGAAGTATTTGATGGATCAACATCTAAAACAATTCAAGTAACAACAGATAATTCAGAATATATAGAAGAATTAAATAAATTATCTATTGGATCATCTATATCTGTTATTGGTCTAGTTGTATATACTCCGGATGAATCTAAAGTAGAATTACGATTGGAATCAATTGAACATATGGGATTAATACATGATCCATTAACATATATTTTAAATGCTAAAAAAATGAGTTTAGAAATTTTACGTGATCATCAAGATGTACGTGTTAAAACAAGAACGTTAAATGCAGTTTTTAGAATTCGTTCAGGATTATCAAAAGCGACACATGATTTTTTTCATATGTTAGGTGCAAAACATTTAAATCCTAATATTATTACAACTAGTGATTGTGAAGGTGCAGGTGAAGTATTTACAATTACAAATATGTTACATAAAAATAATGATATTCCAGTAATGGGTAAAACAAATGAAATTGATTATAACAAAGATTTTTTTGAAAAGCACGCATTTTTAACTGTTTCATCACAATTACAATTAGAATTATTGTGTGCAGGATTATCAAAAGTTTGGACATCAAATAAATCATTTCGAAGTGAAAAATCAAAAACAACGAGACATCTTGCCGAATTTGAACATATTGAATGGGAATTTGCGTGGACATGTTTGGGAGATTTAATGGATATCTCAGAACATTATACTCAATATTGTTTTCAATACGTACTAGATAATCATACGGATGATTTAGATGAACTAAATAAATTTACAAGTAAAGGAATTATAGATAAATTAAAATCATTTTGTTCTAAAAATTATATTCGAATTTCATATGATGATGCAATTCAGATTATAATTGAGAATGAAAAAGAAATTATAGATAAATATAAATTATCAAGTATACCAAAGTGGGGAGATGATTTAGGATCAGAGTGTGAAAAATATATTGCAGAAATTAAATTTAATCATCCTGTATTTGTGTATAATTATCCAAAAGATCTAAAATCATTTTATATGAAACAAAATGATGATAATCGAACAGTTCAAGGTTGTGATTTATTAGTACCGGGACTAGGTGAATTAATCGGATCATCTGTACGTGAACATGATTATGATAAATTAATGAAAGTAGTAGAAGAACGGAAAATGGATATTAAACCAATTCAATGGTATATTGATTTGAGAAGAAATGGGTCAACACCAACTGCTGGTGCAGGATTAGGATTTGATAGATTAGTTAGAATATGTACAGGAATGGAGAATATTCGTGATGCAGTTTGTTTTCCAGTTTCATATCAGGAGTGTAAATTTTAAATTTTTTATTCTTCCTATCGTCTTAATAAAATTTCCAATTTTTTATTCTTCCTATCGTCTTAATAAAATTTCCAATTTTTTATTCTTCCTATCGTCTTAATAAAATTTCCAATTTTTTATTCTTCCTATCGTCTTAATAAAAAATTGAATACTTTAATTATAATTAAATTAAATTATAATTAAAATGGATTTTTTATATGAGTTTGATAAAATTCCAGAATATAATACATATTATATTAAACTAAAAGATAGAATTCTAGAATTAGAAAAATACAAAGATGAAACGGTAATAAATCATCAAATTATATCAATGAATATACTGGGAATAATAGATAATTTAAAATTACATGAAGAGAGATTAAATAGGCATAATGAATATTGTAATAATATTCACAGAAAAATGAGAGAATTGGAAAATAATATTTATAAGATAAAACTCGATCATGAAAATAAATTAAATGAAATTATACATTTCCAAATATTAGAGTTAAAAGAAATTGTACAAAAACAAAAAAATCAGGAAAAACAAATATTAGAATTAAAAGAAATTATTCAAAAACAAGAAAATCAGGATAAACAAATATTTGATATACAAGAAATTATTCAAAAACAAAAAAATCAAGAAAAACAAATATTAGAATTAAAAAAGATTATAGAAAAACAAAAAGATGAAAATAAAGAAACGATAGAAATAAAAGAAGTAAAAGAAATAAATCAAAATAAATCAAAAAGAAAATTTAACGATGTAACAAATGATTATATTGAACGATTAATTTTAACAAAAAAAAGATCTAAACCATGGTCAGAAGGCATGTCAAAATATATATCTATCACAGTCGTTAATGATAGATGGCGATGGGAGTCAAATATATTTGATGAAAATCATATAAATTTTAAACTAAAAGAAGATGCAGAAAAACATTTTGAAACAATAATTGCAAAATATAATATAGATCCAATTTATATTACTCGAATTGGATATGAAGATAAATAAAATTGAAAAATAAATATTGTATATTTTTAATATTGTATATTGTTTTATAGATTTATAATCATTAAAAATGTCCACACTTTTTAGTATAGAGTTTACACACCCAGATATTTTATCAGTGTATCCAAGTGTTCTTGCACTAATAGAATCAACAAAAAATGATACCGTACCATTTGATGCTAAAATTATTATGAAACTATTAGTTAGTTTTCAAAATCACGTAAATTCTATTTCTCCTAGAACAATGATATCACCGGATTTTAAGAATATGTTATATATACTAGTAGAACAACAAGTATCATCTGGATTTATTATTTCTTCATCACTAAAAGAAGTAATTGATAATCATCGAAAAATAATGGATAAAAATCCAAAGAATCTAATACTTCAAAAATTTATGATTGATAATGCAAATAAAGACTAATTTTTTTTATTTTATAATTTATATGCAATGTGGATTTTATAAACCTGTTATAAAAACAGGATTTTTAAAAAAAGATATTATATTAATTGGTTTTACTATTCTATTATTTATTATATATGTAGTTTTAATTAGTATTTTTCCATATGATGATTATATATCAAATACAGGTAAAAATAATGTATATAATTTATATGTTTCAATTAACATAATTGGTTTTATAACTGGATTATTATTATCTACAATTATATCAGATATAATACTAAGAGAATTTGAATTAAATATTTATATAGTAATACTATTATTAATATTATCTATATCATCTATAATAGTATATTTTGTTGGTCAAATTAATACTTTTGATAAGAATTGGATTACATATTTATTTTTATTTTTACCGTTATCCGGTAGTTTATATTTTATATCTAAATATACTTTTACATTATTAATTACAAATTTATTTTTTGTCGATAATAGTTACAGTATTGGTTATGATAGTTCAAGTTCAAATAATTCAAGTTCAATTGAATTCGAATAAAAATACTATGTTTATTTTCTTTATTTTTTTATTATATTATAAATATATAAATGATATCAAGAGCTTTATTAAAAAAGATAATATCTAGACGCGAAGAAACAGAATTAGAACAAAAATCTATACCTAAAACAATAGAGCAATTAAAAGAAGTAAATGAAAATAAACCAAATAATAAATCTATAGAACCTGTAGTAGAACCTGTAGTAGAACCTGTAGTAGAACTTGTAGTAGAACCTGTAGTAGAATCTGAGGCAGAATCTGAGGCAGAATCTGTAGTAGAACTAGAGGTTATATCTGAAATAATACCCGTAGAAGAACCTGAGGTTAAATCTGAAATAATACCTGTAGAAGAACCTGAAGTTAAATCTGAAATAAATGATGTAGAAGTAAAATCTAAAACAAAAAGAATATCAAGAAAAGGTAAAACAAAATCAGATACAAAATCTGAAGATTTAAGTAAATATTTAGTAGAAAATCAATAAATATATTCATTTTATAATATAATGAATATATTTGGAAATACAACAATCGTTGGATTATTAATGGCATTAAATGATGTAATTTCTATGGGAATTAGTAAAAATATAGTAATAGGAAATTTAGCATACAATTGGATAATAATAGCATTTATTTTATATGGTTTTCAAATGATAATTTTTTATAATGGTATTAAATTTAATCCAATGAGTACATTAAATCTATCATGGAATCTTAGTAGTAATATAATTATAACATTAATTGGTATATATTATTTTAAGGAGAATATATCTCATCTGCAATTATGGGGTATTGGATTTGCATTATTTGCATTATTTTTATTTTCAATTGGACAAAATGATTAATTTTAGATAACAGATTCTGATGAAAAAATACTAGATGACGCACCAATATAATCAGTAGAAGTATCAGATAATAAATTATTTTTTGCT
>Ga0114958_10002808_pt1 | contig 12789 bp, 5 predicted proteins | sample C_130208_EF_Meta_FD_89577 | JGI IMG/M metagenome (GOLD analysis project Ga0114958, IMG submission 89577) | Freshwater microbial communities from Lake Croche, Canada to study carbon cycling - C_130208_EF_MetaG | ecosystem: Environmental > Aquatic > Freshwater > Lake | place: Lake Croche, Canada... | reverse complement strand
TGACGAAGGAACATAGCTATTGGTATTATCAGGCGCGGTAGCCAAATCGCTGCCACCTTTCAGATAAACCTGCGTGAAATGCGCACCGCAATCGGTAGACACCAACACCGCCATCGTATCAGAATTGGCTGTTGAATATTGTGCAAATGCGACATCAAATTTCAATTTCGACAGACTTGGTGTCGACAAGTCGATAAAGAAACGCAAATCGGATTTTCCTCCATTGGAATAGATATCAAAATTATTAAAGTAGGCACTTTGAGAACTGTTGCCAAATGCACCAGCGGCGGTTGACAAGGACCAACTACCATACGCATCTAGATCGACATTCTGAAAACCTGACGGCAAGAACACACCTTGAAACCCTTGATTGACAAGCGTTGGGAAGGTATAATTCGATGTAGTGACATACATCGTATCGCGGTCTGAGACCCCGCTGCCATCCTTTACTTCGAGTGTCACCATATGCATACCAGGCGCGCTGAACTGTACCTTCGGATTGCGAATAGATGCTACTGATGGAACGCCACCTTGGAAAGTCCAGCTCCAAGTGGCATTGGTATGATTGAGCATTGAATAATCGTCGAAAAACATCGTATCAGCCAGGCAATAATTAATCATGTTTAACTTATCGACCGTAATCTGTGCTACAGGCGCTGATGGATTTTGCTCGAAAGGCGTTTCCCATATTCCTTTACCATACGAAGCAATTCTCAATTTGCTATCGCGATAAAAAGGTCGAGCGATATTGGTATTGAAGAAGGTAGGCAAACCTGTATTAACCACCTGCCAATTACTCATTGCGTTATTCCTGTAATAAACAGTCTTATTGGTACCAACATACATACCACCATTCGTATTGGCTATGAGGGCAAGACTCACAATATTTTCGCCATTCAACATAGAAGTCGAAAGATTAATCCACGAAGCACCGCCATCGATTGACTTATAGATCTTCGCGCCCGTATTCACTTCATGATAGGCGATGTACACGATTTTTTCATCCTTGGGATCCAAGGCTATCAGTATCTTACGGTTGCTTCCGTTGGGGATGCTGAGCGACGACCAGTTGAGTCCGCCGTCTGTCGTCTTCCATAATACACCTTTTGAATTTACATCATCGATCTGACTGACATACATTACATTGCTGTTCGATCGGCTGATTTCGATATAGAGCACCTTGTTATTAACGCTGGTATCGAAAGTATGCACAAGATTGAAGGAAGTGCCACCATCATTCGTCTTCCAAAGTTTATTTTCAAAACCAAGAAAAGCCATAGTAAAGCAACTAGGAAAAAATTCCATTTCACTGCTTTCAGCCTGACCATAACTTTCGTTTGGATGCATCGAAAACGAAGCACCTGTCATGATACCACCGATAGCTGTTGGCAGGATGCGACTGCCGATATCCGAACAATAGACTTTACGATTGACGCCGGGATTGACATATCCGGTTGATGCTTCACCTCCACCGAGATTGAGGAATTTTCCGGATCCGTAATTTTCGTGATAGGCCATATTGCCGTTATGATAAAGCCCGCCTACTAGCACATCCTCATTCCAACCGCTACCAAATCCCCAGTAATCGCATGCATAGATTCCATTATTCTTTTTGAGCGGTTCGGTGGCGAAAAAATCAGTTGATTTAAAAATACCACCATCAGTTGTAATCCAATACTCATTGTCAGTGGCTCTAAAATCCTGCATATCAACGTGGATATCAAAACCATTAGTGGCGGCATACCCTGCGAGTGTAGAAAAGGTTAGTCCACCATCATCACTTTTCCAAAGATTCAATCCACCGATCAGTATTTGATCAGGATTGGTATTCGACGCCATGATAGCACAGTTATAATACCCTTGCCAATATTGCCATGTCACGCTGCCGATGGCAAGATTTTGATGCGTGGCGGTATAAGGACCTCCATCGGGGCCATTCGGAAGTATCCAAGAATTACCTCCATCATTACTTCGGTAAACACCTATATAACCATTATCATTCGCTTTAGCCTCACCAATGAGGTAGGCATACACGCGATTGGTATCGGCCTGTGTGACTGCTATCCTCGCACCGCCATCATTACGATCGACATCATTCGAAAAATACCAACCATTACTCATAAGGTTCCAGGTGTTGCCACCATTGATGGATTTATAGAACTCGGCAATCTTGAGTGTAGGATTATCTTTGATGAGAAACAAGGTATTCGCATTTAGAGGATTGGCTTTGATATCCCAGCAGCTTTGACCATATACTTGCGTAAAGCTGACACCTGAGTTCGTGCTTTTATACAATCCTTTTTCGCATGCGGCATACACAATAGTAGGATTATTAGGCATGATGAGTATTTCGCATACATTCAGATTCGACAATGCCAAACTAAGTGTCCATGTAAGTCCTGAATTACTACTTCTATAAACACTACCACCACTTCCTATCAGCACATTGTTTGGATTCGTCGGATCGATCTCCACAGCTGAAACGCCCCCGTTGAAGTCGTAGTTTTTGCCCATGTCGACCCATGTATTACCGGTATCTGAGCTTTTAAACACCATACCGGTTTCTGTACCACAAAACATGATGGCAGGGTTGGATACACTGCGGTCAACACTGTACACATTGGCTTGCTCGCGTGCAAAATCATTATTATTGTTGTTATACGATTGCATCGGACCTACTAGGCTCCATGAACTTCTATATTTTTTTTTTACTTTCTCTTTGAATTGTTCATTTTCGTCAATGACATGTTGTATATCCTTCTCAATGATATTGCCCTGCTCATCGATAGTGCCACGTAGGCTTATCTTCCAACGTTTGTAATATTGGGTATGATAGTTTTTCGTATCCGGATTCTTCTTTCGCCATGCGTTGAAGAGGCGATCTACTTCATACACATTCGGATGCGCGCCATACATCTTTTGCGCCCATAGCGGGGATTGACTGATGGAATAGGCAGAAGGCTTTTGAAGGATCTGTGCATCTCCAGAACAGACAGCGCAAAACAAAAGACCTAGTATGAATAAATATCGTTTCATAGAGCAATGTAAAATTTGATGGTAAAAATAAACGAATCCGCGGAATTATGCTTGAATAGTCTTAACAAGGTAATGATGTTTTTTTCGCTTTTGTTTATCCCGATAGCCAAACTAAAAATGAAATACATACGATGGTTTTTTTTCGCAGCGTCAGACAGATTAATTGAAGGTGCAAGAAATTAACATCTACCCAAATTCATGCGGCAATCAAGGATCGCTCTCAGGCTCATGATATTGCTTCAGTCACATAGAAAATGAAATTTATATCATAGGTTTGCGAGGAAATTATTTTAATGATGCTTAAACGACTACTCCCCTTTCTGCTTCTTTTTTCAGGCTTCTTCTCTTATGCTCAAAATGTGAGGATTCATTGCGAGTTCTCCGCGACAGTTGCTGATTCTTGCTCGATTCGTATCGACAACTATCATATCAACGAGTATGAACCTGTGTTTACCGCTAAAATCAACGATCAGCAATGCCAATTTTCATTTGCGATCGAACATCCATGCGTGGCCGAACTAAGCTACCACAACAAATCGGTCAATATATGGCTCGAACCCAATGACAGTCTCACCCTAAAAATCGGTGATGAACTATCGTATAAAACTCTCGGAGTTGACGGAAAAGGATCGGCGCATACAGTCTTACTGAAATCGTTTTATACCCGCTTCGGTAATGACTTCAACAAAGATTCTGTGAAGCGACATATCCTTAGCACAGTGGTCGATCCGTTTGAAAACAATATTTATAACGCCCGGGAGAATCAACTGGAATTTTTCAATCGTGCCAACGCAAAAGAAAAATTCTCTGCTGCCTTCACAACCTATATGAGCAACCTCATCCGTTACCAATATTTCTATCAACTTCAAGCCTATGCTATTATTGTGGCCAATGAAAATGCCGGTCTGACTGTCACACCGTTACCGGCTATTTTATTGGAAGATATCACACCTGAATTGGCTAATAACGATGAAGCCCTCAATTGCGAATCGTACCGAAATTTCTTGTATTACTATATCATCTATAATACCTCGAAGCTGAATGCGTTTGAGAAATTCAAAGACAATTCCATCTCCATGGAAAGTAAGATAGCCTGCGCGAATCAATCGATTCAAGGCAAATCGAATATCTATTTCATCGCCTCGTATCTCAACGATAATGTAGCCAATGTATCGCCGTATACCGCCAAGCATATGTATGGCATACTAAGCGACAATGAGAAGAAAGGCGAGTATACCAAACTGTTGAAAGCAAAATGCGAGAACCGTATCAAAGATAAAGGTGAAGGCAAAAGCGCTTCGAAAAAATCGGATGCAGGTGATGACGGCACCGAGGTAAAGATATTGGGAACCAATGGAAAGTATTTCACCTTAGCCGACCTGAAAGGAAAAGTGGTGTATGTCGATTTTTGGGCCAGTTGGTGCGGACCTTGTCGCGGACAGTTTCCTTACTCGAAAGAACTTCATAAGAAGTTCTCACCTAAGCAATTAAAGAATGTCACCTTCTTGTATATCTCGATCGACAAAACAGAACAGATATGGAAAACAGCGATGGATCAAAATGGCTTGGGTGAATTTACAAATGGACTTGTGCCGGGCGATTGGGGCAGTGAAATTGTGAAGTACTTTAAAATATCGTCCATTCCACGTTATATGCTAATCGATAAGAAAGGTCATATCGTAGACCTCAACGCCAAGCGCCCAAGCGACCCAGCCGTATTTGAGGATATCACACACCTGATTGGCGATTAAGATAATGAGATGACGATCAAGTGTATTCCTTCACTGTTTTCTAAGTGCATCAGTCTGATGAACACCATTTATACTGGGCACCTTACATGAACAAAAAGCTTGGCTTCTTGAAGACGACATCTTCAGAAAGGTGATCGAAAGTTCAGGTAAAGACATCCAAATAAGAGCAATTCAAACGATCCATTAAAAATTAATATACGCGACACGATGATACACGTACGACTGATTTTATTAACCGCTATTCTTCTAACTAGCCGACTACTTCTGTGCGCCCAAGAAAAAGAATATTACCCTGACCCAGACCCTGCAATCAACCGTCGCATTGACGAATGGAAGGACTTAAAATTCGGTCTGCTGATGCATTGGGGCTCCTATAGTCAATGGGGCATTGTAGAAAGTTGGAGTATTTGTCCCGAAGATTTGAGTTGGGCAAGTGGCGCACACAAAGCTGGCGTAGCAGCCACATACAACGAATATGTCACTAAATATGAAGGCTTAAAAAACACCTTCAACCCTACCCTCTTTAATCCCACTGTTTGGGCTGATGCCGCTAAAGAAGCCGGTATGAAATATGTGATTTTCACCACCAAACATCACGATGGATTCTGTATGTTCGATTCGAAATATACAGATTATAAAATCACCGATTCATCTTGTCCGTTTTCAAGAAACCCTCAACGCAATGTGGCCAAGGAAGTTTTCAATGCCTTTCGTGCCAAGAATTTTTGGGTAGGCGCCTACTTTTCAAAACCCGATTGGCACAGTGATTATTATTGGTGGAAAAAATTTCCGGCAACAGATCGCAACTGCAATTACTCCATAGCGAAACATCCTGCGCAATGGAACTTATTCAAAGACTATACGTATAATCAGCTGAATGAACTTATGAGCGATTACGGCAAGATGGATATTTTATGGCTTGATGGCGGTTGGGTGAGAAAGAAAACACCGAAAGACATCACAGAAGAATTGGCGGAAGAATATGAAGGATCGCGGTTTGCACGAAATCCTCAAAGTCAAGATTTAGATATGCCGGCGTTGGTCAAACAAGTAAGAAAAAAACAATCGCAATTGATTGTCGTTGACCGCGCAGTGCCAGGTGAACAACAAAATTACCTAACACCTGAACAACATATTCCTGAGAACGGCTTACCATATCCGTGGGAGACTTGTATGACGATGGCGAACAGTTGGAGCTATGTACCAAACGATACATATAAACCAGCCAATGAACTAATCGAAAAACTGGTCGATATCGTAAGTAAAGGAGGGAATTTATTACTAAACATCGGACCAGCGCCTGATGGCACCTTATCTGATACAGCGTATAGTCGACTGAAGGAAATCGGCACTTGGATGAAAATACACGGTGAAGCTATTTACGGCACTACGATGTGCAGCGCATTCGGCGAGGGCGACCATATCCGCTTCACACAATCTAAAGACGGCAAGACGCGCTATATCTTTCTGTTTGATGTACCGAAACAACATATCGGTATCACAAAAATAAGTTTTACTAAAGGTGCAACCGTGACATTACTTGGAAACAACCTTTCCATACCTTGGAAAAAGACAGATAATGGGATTGACTTAAACTTTTCTCGTTTCAAGGAAACAAAGGATCGATATGTATGGGTATTGAAGGTGGAAGAAAAATAAATCAACCATTCGAAAGAAAGATAAGCAAGTCCATGCAAATTCATCAAGCAATAATTAGCTGCTTTCTTTACCTTTGTCGCGATGAATACGATCTATTTCACGCCAGGACCATCCCATCTTTTTTCTACGTATCAGAAACATCTGATGGAGGCTATGAATCTGCAATTAGGATCGATCTACCATCGTTCCAATACATTCAAGAATATCTATCGGCATACCGATGAGCAGTTGCGCATCTTGATGGACATTCCATCAACACATGCTATTTTCTTTGCGTCGTCAGCAACAGAAATATGGGAAAAAATCATCCTCAATTGTGTGGATCAATATTCCTTTCATCTCACCAACGGGGCTTTTTCAACCAAGTTTTATGATGTTGCAAACGCATTAAAAAAATCGCCCTCCCAATTTGCGGTCGACGAAGGACAAGGTTTCAATATGAATGAAATCATACTCCCTGAAGCCACTGAATTAATCTGTACCACCCAGAATGAGACGTCTACCGGTGTGCAAATTCCTGTGGAGGATTTGATGATGTTGAAAAAGAAATATCCAACAAAACTTTTATGTACCGATCTTGTTTCAGCAGCACCTTATGCTGCCGTTGATCATACTTTAATGGATTGCTCCTTTTTTTCGGTGCAAAAAGCATTCGGCATGCCTCCAGGTTTAGGCGTATGGATTGCAAATGAACGCTGTCTTGACAAAGCGAATCTTCTTAAAGATAAAGGCTTGAATATCGGCGCTCACAATACGTTGGAAAGTTATTTCAAGAATTACAAGACCTTTGAAACACCTTCTACGCCCAATGTCATCGCTATTTATATCCTTGGTAAAATTGCCGAGGATATGAATAATTTAGGGCTTGCGAATCTTCGCAGAGAACTTGATGTTAAAGCAGGTATGTTGTATGATTTTGCTAAACAACACAAGGATTTTGAACCGCTGGTGAAACAGGAAGAACATCGTTCAAAAACAGTAGCCGTTTTTAATTCCGTTCGACCTTCAGCTGCAATCATCGCCGCTGTCGAACAACATCATATGCTTATAGGAAGCGGCTACGGCAAGGACAAAGCCTCTCAAATTCGGATTGCAAATTTCCCTGCCACATCAATACAACAAATGGAAGAACTGATAAACGTATTGAACACCTTATAGCGCCTAATCGCGTTACCTAAAAATTCCGGACACAGACCATTCAAAAACACAGTCTGAATTTTCTATTCCAAATCCCATACACTTCGATACGAACCATACGTTTCGACATACTCTAAAAAGGCCAAATAAAACGCATCACGTCCTAATGTCGCACTGTCACCAATGACAACGAGATTTTCTTTGGCCCTTGTCATAGCGACATTCATGCGACGATAATCGCTCAAGAAACCGATCTGCCCTTCGTCATTCGAACGAACAAGCGATATGATGATGCTCTCTTTTTCCTGTCCCTGAAAACTATCGATTGTTGAAATACGCAATGCCGGAGGAAATGATTCCTTCGCCATCGTTACTTGCCCAGCATAGGGTGAAATAAATGCTGTGGTTGCCAGATCAAACATTTCCTTTTCTATTATTTTTTGTGCCACCTCCAATTCACCTTTATTTTGCAAGCTCGAACCATCAGGCCCACGTTCTTCATTATGTCCCGAACCGGCAGTATCATAATAAATTATATGAATACCATCGTTCTTCAGATGATCGGCACTTTTCAACAGACCATGATAGAAGTAAGCACTCGAGAACCCAGCAATCGATTCACGCATACGATATTGAACATCCAGCAAATGAACGGTCTTGACCTTATCAAAACAGGCTTCAAGGATTGACGTCGAAAAGCCAAGACGATTGGCTTGCTCCGAAAGAACAGTTGGCGGCAATTGATAATGATCACCGGCTAGAACATATTTTTTTGCCAAAGGAAAAATACACCAAGCGAGAGGCTCAAGACATTGTCCGGCTTCATCGATTAGCAAGGTATCAAACTCGATGTCTTTTAGCTTAGCGTCATGCAGACCAATAGGCGTGCCTAATAGCACATCGGCATCTTGAAATAATTTCTCTTCATTATAGGCCTGCAGTTTCTTTATTTCATCACGTATGTTCTTCACTTCCTTGAACAAGAGGTTTCGTTGTTCGCGTTCAGCTTTCCCGAAACTACGCTTATACTTAAGCGCCATCTTCCTGAATTCTTCCGCTCGTATTTTCAATTGTTTAATTTCCTTTTTCTGATGGCTGTCGGCCAATTTACCTTCAGGTGTGAATGGAAAAATGGCTTCATTCACTTTAGAGGTATTTCCTATACGGAGTATTTTTAATCCAATCTTGTTCAGACCGATTGCAATATTATCCACGGCAGTATTGCTTGGGGCCGACACTAATACTTTCTCACCGGCTTTCACCAAACAACGTATCGCCTCGATCAGCGTGGTGGTTTTACCGGTACCCGGTGGTCCGTGCACTATGGTCAGTTGCGTATTCTGCATAATAGCGTTCACTGCATTGCATTGACTATTATTGAGCAATGGATTTAAACTATCCGTTGCACGAATAGACTCATCATCCGTCTTAGGCATATCATAATCGGCATCGTGTATACCAAGAAACAACGGATACAATCTATCATTTTTCGAAAGATCATTCAATCCACGTTTCATAATCATGGTGGTTCGATGATCGGGTGAGAGTTTGATGCCCACACCCCGTTCTTCGATCCAATCGGGATAATCAGGAGCAAATAATCTAAACTCGCCCGACTTACCATCCAGACTCAATAAAATCCCTTTCACAGGTTCTTCGCCTTCGATAAAACATTCGATAGCCGAGCCATCACGGAATTGATTGGTATCCTGAGGAAAATTGAGTCTGAACGAAATCTCGGGATAATCGGCATAACCGAAACTCTTACGCGTGACAGAAATTGGATGCAGGGCGAGTCCCTCTGACTTTAATGACCGCAGGGTATGTTCCTTATCCAGACTAAAACGCTTCACCTGTTCTTTCTCTTCTAGCTCGATGCACTTCAACAACTTCTGTATGTGTGGATGTATGTCTTCCATTGGGCGAAAATACATTGAAGCGAGAGAATGAAGAAGTATTATATAGCGAGGCTAAAGGAATTACGCACGATCTTCGATTACCGCACATTCAATAGTTACTTCAGCAACAATCATTCGTTTCAAAGTAGCCATTGCATTGTTCGAGTACTAACTTCATCTCTAAAAACGCTAAGTACTCAGCAATTAGACCATGGCAATGAGCTATTATTTCATTTTGGTTGCCTTAAAACTATTTTTTTGGTCTATTTTTACGAACGAAAAAAATTTATCACTCTCAGAACAAATTCACAAAAAACCTTTTAGTATGAATCAAAAATCCACGCTGCTTTTAATCGCCTTATGCCTTGTCTCCTTTTTTGGACAAAGCCAAATCGTAAGTACCGAAAACTTTAATGCCACTACATGGCCGCCAACAGGCTGGAGTATCAAACCAGATTCGAGTGCAACACCATCAGGAAACGTTTGGAATCGACAAACAACATTGACAAATCCAACAGCCACAGCCCATAGCGCCCCCGCAGTAGCTCGTTTTAGAAGCCGAAGTTTTGCAGCAGGCAGACAACAGCTTTTAGTTAGCCGCCCAATCGATTACACCAATCGCGGAACAGGTGCAGCAAATCTTAGCTTATGGATGTTCAGAGACAGTCTTGTTGCTGCAAATCAAGACAGCTTGACTATTTGGGTTAATTCAACAGACACATTAAATTCAACAGCAGTTAGACTGGGTGTTATCGCCCGAAACAGGACAATTGCACTGCCAGATACTCAACACGTAAACGGATGGTATCAATATACGTTTCAGATTCCAGCCGCATTTACTGGCACGAACACACATTTTATTTTTCAAGGAACAAGTCAGTGCGCAGTGGTCAATCAAGGTGCCTATATCTATATCGATGATATATCATTTGATGAATATCCTCCAATCTGCACAGGTACGCCAAACGTAGGTAATATCTCGCCTTCAACAAATCTTATCTGTGGCGGAACAGGTTCGGCTATATTGAGCCTGTCTGCTCCCATTACAGGATTGGTAGGAATTACATATACGTGGCAGCAATCTGCGAGCGCAACTGGCCCGTGGACAACAGTTGGAACGAATGCCATCACTTGCAATACAGGAACCATTACATCAACAACCTATTATCAATGTGTAGTGAATTGCTCTTACTCGAGCCTTTCATATACCACACCGGTTGACACCTTAGTTGTTTCGGCTAATCTACCTCCTGTTGTAACGGTATCACCTGCTAGCGCTGTCTATTGTGCTGGATCTGCAGGCGTTCAACTAGTAGCATCTGGCGCTGTGACCTATTCTTGGACTCCGGCAACAGGATTAAACACAACAACAAGTGATACAGTCAATGCATCACCTGCTGCAAACACACAATATATTGTTAGAGGAACGGATGCTGTTGGTTGTTGGGATACAGCTGCCGTTAATGTGGCCTTTAATAGTGGCCCAGTCGTTGGTATCACAGCAGCACCAAATGACACGGTGTGCATAGGCAACCAAGTTGTGCTAACGTCAACACCAACTAACGTGACAGGGAATACCTACTTATGGAGCGATAGCAAAATAACGCGCCGAGATACAATCACTGTTAGTGCAAACGTTACCTTATCGGTTGTTGTGACAAATACTGCCGGATGTAGTTTGGCAGACACCATCAACATTACCGCTATTCCACCATCTACTGCTAATTTCGGATACTCTCATACAGGCAATACCTACCAATTCACAGATAGCTCTATCGCCGCGACAGGAACATCATGGTCATTCGGTGATGGAAATGGAAGTTCAAACCAAAACCCTACTTACACCTATTCTGCTGCCGGTACATATACTGTCACATTAGTAGCCGCTGGTTTGTGTGGCAACGATACAATGACACAAGTAATCGTTGTGGGACCTGAAAGCATCAACAACATCACAAAAGAAAATGCATTGAACGTGTATCCTAATCCGGTGCATGATAAGATAAACCTTGAATTAGCCAATCAGATAATCAGCAGTGTATCTATTAAAAATTATCTTGGACAAAAAGTATTGTCTGTCACTAACCCGACCAATACAAAATCAATTTCAATGTCAACCAATACACTTGTTCCAGGTATGTATGTGGCTGAAGTGATTGCCAATGGAAAAATCAGTTCTATCAAGTTTATCAAACAATAATGTAGTACTCTTTTGCCTTGAAAGAAGCCACGCAGCCTTTGCCGTGGCTTCTTTTTTTATAAAAACAGTGTTTAATTGGCAGCTCATCCCCTGATTTTAAATTGAATCTTTTTATTATCAGTATTTTAATCGAAATTTGCGCAACTTAAAAATTTATACAGAATCGTTATGATAGAATTGAAAGTTCCTCCTGTTGGCGAAAGTATCAGTGAAGTCACCCTGATTAAATGGACAAAAGCCGATGGGTCATGGGTAGAACGTGACGAAGTGCTTTGTGAACTGGAAAGTGAAAAAGCAACCTTCGAATTGAATGCCGAACAAGCCGGTATCTTGATGCAAATAGCCAAGGAAGGCGACGATTTAAAAATAGGTGATATCGCCTGTAAGATCGACACCAAGGCCACACGACCTGTAACGTCTGTGGTTGAACCCACAGCCAATAAAGCACCCATTGTGACGCCAACACTTGATTTCAATCTCCCTGAAGCCAAAGCAACTGCTCAGACAAGTGTTGCTCAACCTAAAACTACGCCTGTTGCGTCGCAAATTATAGCCGATAAGCAAATGGATGTAAATCAGGTAAAAGGAAGCGGCTCGTTGGGGCGTATTACAAAAAATGATGTTCTTTCGGCCCTTGAAAATCCTGGCATTCTTCCTGGCACAAGTCTTAATAATCGCGATGAGAATAAGGTAAAGATGAGTAATCTTCGTAAAACCATCAGCCGTCGATTAGTGGAAGCTAAAAATAGTACCGCTATGCTCACCACCTTTAACGAAGTGGATATGGGCGCAATTATGGAATTGAGAAACAAGCACAAAGATGCCTTCAAAACAAACCATGGCGTAGGATTGGGATTCATGAGTTTCTTTACCAAAGCGTGCTGCATCGCTCTTCAAGAATGGAAAGCAGTGAATGCATATATCGATGGCGATGAAATTATTTATCACGATTATTGCGATATCTCGATAGCCGTCAGTGCGCCTAAAGGATTGGTGGTACCTGTTATACGCAATGCCGAAAGCATGAGCATGGCAGAAATCGAACATGCTGTGGTGGAATTGGCATCAAAAGCCAAAGAAAACAAACTCAGTATCGAAGAGATGACCG
>Ga0114958_10002807_pt1 | contig 12792 bp, 11 predicted proteins | sample C_130208_EF_Meta_FD_89577 | JGI IMG/M metagenome (GOLD analysis project Ga0114958, IMG submission 89577) | Freshwater microbial communities from Lake Croche, Canada to study carbon cycling - C_130208_EF_MetaG | ecosystem: Environmental > Aquatic > Freshwater > Lake | place: Lake Croche, Canada... | reverse complement strand
CCGCTTCATTTCGTGTTGATTCGTTGCCAGTGCAGTCCGTCTTTGCTTCGTATTTGGTGCGTGTTGTGCCTTCGTCACTGGGGCTGAGCCTGCTGAATAGGACGTCAGGTGCACCGCTCGCAGAGCTCCCGATTCGCCACTCCGTCGCGAAGTTCGCTGGTTTGATTTTATCCGGATCAGGCTTGGCGGATGGTGGAAATCGCTGCATGGTGCCCGCGCCTCTGATGAAGATTCTCAGCTACAGCGACCCTGCCTACGCCTCGTTTGTGAAACGCCTGAACCGCCGTGCGATCCCGGATCCGGCGGTGCGTGACCTAGTGGGGGAGATCATTTCCGAGGTGGCCTCGAAAGGGGATGCCGCCCTACTGGCCTACACCAAGCGTTTCGACGGTGCCACGCTGGGGCCGAAGGAGCTGTTCGTGACCGAGGAGGAGTTCGCCGCGGCGGCCAAGGCGGTGACCCCGGCCACGCGTCGCGCGATTTCCCGCAGCCTGAAGAATATCCACGCCTTCGCGAAGAAGAGCCTGCGCAAGGATTGGTCGTTCAAGAACGCGGAAGGTGCGACGGTCGGCGAGCGTTTCGTGCCCTTTGATCGCGTCGGTGTTTACGTCCCCGGCGGCAAGGCTCCGCTGGTGTCGACGGCGCTGATGACCGCCGGTTTCGCGAGGGCGGCCGGGGTTCCGCAGATCCTCGGGGCCACGCCCTGCGGACCGGACGGCAAGTTGAATTCCTCGCTGCTCTACGCCCTCCGCCAGGCCGGTGCAACGGAGGTCATCAAGGTCGGCGGCGCCCAAGCGATCGCGGCCATGGCCCTCGGCACGGAGTCCGTGAAGCCGGTCGACCTGATCGTCGGCCCAGGCAACCGCTTCGTGGTGGAGGCCAAGCGCCAGCTCGTCGGAGCGGTGGCGATCGACCTCCTGCCCGGGCCGAGCGAGGTGCTGATTCTGGCCGACAAGACCGGCAATCCGGAGTTCATCGCGGCCGACCTGCTGGCCCAAGCCGAGCACGGCGGCGACAGCGTGGTCGGCTTTCTAACAGATTCCAAGGCGCTGCTCGGCAAGGTCATCAAGGCCGTGGAGCGCCAGTTCGAAACCCTTTCCCGCAGCAAGATCATCCAGGACGTGCTGAAGACCGGCACCTTCCTGCTGCACGTGAAGTCGATGGATGATGCGATCGCGATCGTGAACGACTTCGCGCCGGAGCACCTCTCGCTGATCTGTGCGGACGAGAAGAAGCGTCTGGCGCAGGTGCGCACGGCCGGAGCGATCTACGTCGGCAACGATTCGCCGGTGGCGGTGGGGGATTTCCTTGCCGGACCGAGCCACACGCTGCCGACGGGTGGGGCCGGGCGCTCGTTCTCGGGCCTGCGCGCGGATCATTTCCAGCGTCGCACCAGCATCGTGAGGCTGGACAAGAAATCGGTCGCGAAGTCGCTGGACGTCGTGAAGGAGTTCGCCCGGATCGAGGGTCTGGACGCGCACGGGCGATCGGCGGCCATCCGCGTCGAATCCGTGCGTTGAAGTCCGTGAGCGTGAAAGGCGATACCACGCGGCATTACCCGGCGACGCGCTTTGCAGCTGGAAGCTGGAGCGATGGGAAGTGGATTCATCTTGCCCGGCCATGTCCAACAACTCCCTGACGCGTCCACTTCTCCCGCTTGTCCTCGCAGGCGCGGCATTTTTGTCGAGCTGCAGCAGCGGACCAAGCTAGGCCGAGGTGAAGTCGACTTTGCCTCCGATCGCAAAAGGCAAGGGCCGGGTGTTTGTTTATCGCCCGAGCTCGTTTGGTTTTGCCATCAAGGCTCCGGTGATCATCGATAACCAGGAGGTGGGAACCTCGCGGGGCCGGGGCTTTTTCGATACCGACCAACCGGCAGGAACACGTCAAATCTCCATCAAAACCGAGTGGGATCACGGCAACTCCATCAATGTGATCGCCGGTAAGCCTAACTTCGTCGGATGCTCGGTAACGCCAGGTGTTCTCATGGCGCACATTCTTCCCAATCAAGTCGATGAGGCAACCGGTGAGTCCGAGATCCAGGACTGCAAGCTGGCGGAATGAGTCTCTCGCTCAGAAGGCTTTCCGCAGGTGGGATGGAAGGATGTTCAGCTGTTCGCGATACTTCGCGACGGTGCGTCTGGCAACGTCGATCCCCTGGGCCTTGAGTTGCTTGGCGAGAGCATCGTCCGAGTGCGGCTTGGCGGGGTTCTCCTGGGCAATGATCTGTTGGATCGCCTCGCGGACCCCGGCATTTGACACCTCGGCTCCGTCGGCGGTGAGGTAGCCGGTGGCGAAAAATGCCCTCATTTCCATGAGGCCGTGCGGGGTGAGGATGTACTTCCCGGCGACGGCGCGGGAGACGGTGGTGGCGTGTAGATTGAGCTGATCCGCGATGTCGTTCATCGTCAGAGGGCGCAAGTGCCGGACGCCCTTTGACAGGAAGGCGGTCTGGTGCTCGATCAGCTTGTAGGAGATCGCAAGGATGGTCTCCTGCCGCAGGGAGATCGAGCGGATCAGGCTGCGACCGTCGCGGATCTGGTCGCGCAGGAACTGCCGGGTCTTGGTATCGGTTTTGCTGCGTCCGATCATGTCCTTGTAAAAGTCGTTGATGCGGAGATTTGGCAAATGCTCGTTGGTGAGGTTAGCCATCCAGGTGCCCTCATCGCTGCGCTCGATCACCACATCGGGCAGGATGTAGGGATTACCGGTTGGGTCGAAGTCGCCGCCGGGATTCGGCGTGAGGCGACCGATCCTCGAGGCGGCCTCGGTGATGCGCTCAACCGTGGTGCCAAGGGTGCGGGCCACTTGCGGGTAACGCTTTCTCGCAAGGTCTTCCAGGTGATCCCGGACGATCTTGTATTCGATCGTTTTCTCCTCGCCGGCATGCTCGAGTTGAATGAGCAGGGACTGCGGGATGTTCTCCGCACCGACACCGGCTGGATCGAAGGACTGAATGAGGGCGAGGGCGGCTTTCAAGTCAGCAGCCTTCAGATGCATCCTTGCGCCGAGTTCCTTCGCAGGGAGATCAAGAAATCCGCGCTCGTTGAGGTTGGCAATGATCGCCCTTCCGGCTTCGCGGACGCCAGGGTCCACCATTGACAGATCGAGTTGGTAGGAAAGGTGCTGCTGGAGGGTCTCCGGAGCGACGATCGAGTCATAGAGGCGCTGGCGGCGCTCTTCGTCCTCCGAGGTCCATGGCGTGCTGCGGCCCTCCGTGATCGACCGGTCGCGCCAATCGTCGTCAGTGTTGTTCAGGTAGGTCAGCGAGTCGGCTTCCTCGGGGTCAGGCGACATCTCATCGAGCGAAGTGCTCTCGGTGATATCCTCCAGGACTGGATTCGTTTCCAATGCGACCCGGACGAGTTGGGAGAGTTCCAAGGTGCTGGCCTGAAGAACCTCCAAACTCTTGCGCATCTGCGGCGCGAGAGTCTGCTGTTGGGACAGCGATTGGTGGAGGGAGGCTTCGGCCATTAATCAGCGGGGTGCTCGCTGAGGCCTATTGAAGCGTTCTTGAGGAAGAATGCAGCAACTTTCGTGCCATGGACGTAATTACCCACATTCAAGCTGACGATTCATATTTTCGATCATTCGCTCAGGCGCATGCCCGTATTGAGTTTTTCCGGGTTTAGGCACTGCGTAAACTTTTTTCAATCATCTCGAACCAATCCAGTGAAAATCCGTCATTTACCACTTGTTTGCCTGCTTTTCAAAAACGCCATTGCGGTTGAAACTCCCGATCCTCTGATGGGCAGGGACGGAGTGGTCAAGACCGCGGAGGAATGGAAGACGGCACGTGCTCCCGAGCTGCGGAATCTTTTCCAGAACGAGATGTATGGGAGGATGCCGGAAAAACCGGGCTCGATGGAGGTGGTGACTGTTCACGAGGACGAGGCTTGGCTGGGTGGAAAGGCGAGGCTGAGGGAATTGGAGATTCATCTCGGCAAGCCGGAGACGAAGGCGCATCTGCTGCTCGTGATTCCGAATCAGCGGAAGGCTCCGGTGGCGACGTTTCTCGGGATGAATTTCAAGGGCAACCACGCGCTTTTGGAGGACGAGGGGATCGCGATTCCGCCGGGCCTCGTCGGGAAGGACTCGGCCCGCAACACGGACAAGGGCTGGCCGATCGAGGCGATCGTTGGGCGAGGGTATGGCTTCGCTTGCTTTTACAGCGGGGATTTTGTTCGCGATCAGGCGGAGGTGGCGCTGGCCCGGGTGAAGGAATTCTCTGCACCGGTAGGAACCCCGGCAGACGCGGTTCCGGCGACTCTGGCCTGTTGGGCGTGGGGATATTCGCGGATGGTGGATGTGCTGGAAAAACAACCTGAGATCGATGCGGCGCGGATTGCAGCGGTCGGACACTCGCGGAATGGCAAGGCCTGCCTATTCGCCGCGGCGATGGATGAGCGGATCGCGCTGGCGATTCCCACGCAGGCCGGTTGCGGCGGCACAGCCCCGAGCAAGCTACCGGAGCAGGCCCTCGATCCGAAGAACGTTCGGCCAGCGCATGAGACGGTGGAGATCATCACGACGAAGTTCCCACAATGGTTCTGCGGGAAGTTTAACGCGGTCGGGAAGAACACGGAGCGCCTGAAATTTGATCAGCACGAATTGGTCGCTCTCTGTGCGCCTCGTCCGGTGTTGTTTTCGTGTGCGGTGGGCGATGAGTGGTCGAATCCCGAGGGCCAGTTCGCGATGTTGCTGGGCGCGGATCCGGTCTATCAACTGGTCTCGGGCGAGGGGATTGGTGCGAAGGAAATGCCGGAAGTCGGAAAGCTGATGCCCTCGCGGCTCGGCTATTTCATCAGATCGGGAGGGCATTCGATGAACGAAGAGGACTGGATGGCATGGCTGGCCTACGCTGATATCTGGCTGAAGGCGAAACCTTGAGCGGGCAGGGGATTTCGCGCGTGACCGTGGCGTTCCGGACGTTCACGCTTCGTGGAGACCTCTGACGAACCATGGGAAATTTCGACGCCTTTGACCTGAAGATGCGCAACGCCGGAATGGGCGATGCTGCAATCCGTGCGTTCCGCCGCAACTATGACGCGCTGTGTCGCAACGAGACCGGGATGATTCCCGAGGAGTCGATCATCCCGGCGGAGGGCATCCCGATGCTCGAGAAGGTGGCCTCCGGAAAACCCGTGTCGGCTGAGTTGCTCGCCCAAGCCGTGGTCATCAAGCTCAACGGCGGACTGGGTACCAGCATGGGACTGCAGGGGCCAAAGAGCTTGCTGCCGGTGCGTGATGGCGTGACGTTTCTCGATCTGATGGTCCGCCAAGTGCAGTCGGTCCGGGCGGCGACGGGCGCTCCGGTGCGCTTGCTGCTGATGAACTCATTCAATACCAGCGGTGGCACGCTTGATTACCTTGAGCGCTACCGTGCGGATGGATTTGCCGAGGCCTCCGAGGTCGAGCTGATGCAGAACCAGATCCCGAAGATTGATGCGGCCACCCTGCTGCCGGTCGAGTGGCCGGCCAATCCTGATCTTGAATGGTGCCCGCCGGGTCACGGGGATCTTTTTCCCGCCCTGATCGGCAGCGGATGGCTCGATCGCCTCCTCGCCGAGGGCGTGAAGTACGCCTTCGTTTCGAACTCGGACAATCTCGGGGCCGTGCTGGACCCGTCGCTGCTCGATTACTTTGCACAAAGTGGCGCGCCGTTCCTGATGGAGGTCACCCGGCGCACCGCCGCCGACCGAAAGGGAGGGCACCTGGCCCGCCGTAAATCCGACGGTCGATTGCTGCTTCGCGAGGTCGCGCAGTGTCCGGACGCGGATCTCGATGCCTTTCAGGACATTGACCGATACCTCTACTTCAACACCAACAGCCTTTGGCTCCGTCTCGATTTGTTAAAGGACCAGCTCGCAGCAGACGATGGCGTGCTGCCTTTGCCCATGATCCGGAACAAGAAGACCGTCGATCCGCGCGATAAGAACTCGCCGGACGTGGTTCAGCTGGAGGTCGCGATGGGTGCGGCGATCGAGTGCTTCGAGGGCTCAGCAGCGATCGAGGTAGCGCGCAGCCGCTTTGCCCCGGTGAAGACGACCGGTGACTTGTTCTCGCTCCGTTCGGACGCCTACGAGGTTTTGCCCGATGGGCAGGTTCGTCTGTCAGAGGTCCGGAATGGCGCGCCTCCCGTCGTCTCCCTGGGGGATTCCTACAAGCTCGTGGACCAAATCGACGAGCTCGGCGTGCCCAGTCTGATCCGCTGCAACTCATTGGTGTTAGAGGGACGTGTGACCTTCTCGCCCGGTGCCATCATGGTCGGCGACGTGAAGATTCTAGGCTCCTCAGAGGCCCCGAAGCGGGTTGCTGCCGGGGAGTATCGTGACACCACGGTCCGACTCTGATCCATGCCGTGGCGGAAATTTTCCTTCTGCGCCCTTGTGTTTCCTCGGTCGCTTGATACTCCCTCCGCACGATGGCGCAGGTTGGACCTCTTGAACTACCGGAAAGCGGCTACCAAGCCGTGATTTTTGATTGCGATGGCACACTCGTTGACTCGATGCCTGCTCACTTTGAGGCTTGGTGCGAGGCACTGGTGCTTCACGGCGCGGGAGGGGTATTCAAGGAGGACATTTTCTATGCGATGGGAGGTCGGCCGACAAAAGATATCGTCGTCGAACTGAACGACGAATATGGTTTGAAGCTCGATCCCGAGTCGGTCGCCCTCGCCAAGCGGGAGTCCTTTCTCAAGAAGGTCAAGGGACTGGCGCTGATCGAGGAGGTCGCTGATTTCGCGCGGAGTCTGCTGGCCCGTCGGATCCCGATGGCGATCGCGACTGGTGGCAGCCGCTACGTGATCGAGAAAACCCTCCAGGCAGTCGGGGTTTCCGACTGGTTTGATGAAGTGGTGACTGCTGACGACGTGGCCATCGGCAAGCCTGCTCCGGACATTTTCCTCCGTGCTGCCAAGCTTCTCGGTGTGGCGCCGGGGCTTTGCCTGGCGCTGGAAGACGCTCCGGCCGGCATCATGGCTGCCCAGTTGGCCGGGATGGCCGTCGTGGCGGTCCCGTCGCCTTTGGATTTCGCGAACCGCTGAGCAGAATTTCCGCCGCTCCCGGAGATCGCGCTTGCTTCCGGGGGGACCTCTCTATTGCCTTCCCCATGGCGGAGATTTCCCTCGGACTTTCTTTTGATGATGTGCTGCTGGTCCCGTGCCTGAGCACGGTCCTGCCTGGTGAGGCGGACCTTTCCACCTCGGTCACAGCAGGCATTCCCTTGCACATCCCGGTCATCTCGGCGGCCATGGACACCGTTTCGGAGTCCGAACTGGCCATCGCTCTGGCCCGCGAGGGCGGTATTGGCGTGATCCACCGCGCCTGCTCGATCGAGGAGCAGGCGGTGATGGTTTCGAGAGTGAAGCGTTCGGAAAACGCTGTCATTCTCAAGCCCCACACCGTTCGCAAGGAGCAAACTGTTGATGAGGTCCGTGCCATCATGGCTGCGAACGGCTTTTCCGGATTTCCGGTCGTCGATGGCGAGGGCCACCTGGAAGGCATGGTCACGGGTCGCGATATCCGTTACCTTGATCGTGCCGATGCCCGGGTGGCTGACGTGATGACGCCGCGCGAAAAGCTGGTGACCGCCCCGCCCAACACGAGCTTGGAAGAGGCCCGCCGCATTCTCTATCAGAATCGGATCGAGAAGCTGCCGCTGGTCGATGCAAATGGAACGCTCGCCGGTCTGATCACCGGCTCCGACATTGACAAGCGCATCACCTTCACCAACGCCGCCAAGGATCCCACGGGTCGTCTTCGCTGCGGGGCAGCGGTGGGAGTCGGTCCGGATTGCCATGACCGCGGTCAGGCGCTGGTCGAAGCGGGAGCCGATGCTCTGTTCATCGATGCCGCCACTGGCCACACCTCGCGGGTGATGGATGTCATTGGTCAACTCCGTTCTCTTTCCGATCGGCCTGTGGTGGCGGGGAATGTCGTCACGCTCCAGGGCGCGAAGGATCTCGTCGCGGCTGGGGCCAGCGCCATCAAGGTGGGAATCGGTCCCGGATCGATCTGCACCACTCGGGTGATTGCCGGTGTCGGCATGCCGCAGTTCACTGCCATCCGCAACGTCGCCGACTACTGCCGCGAGCACGGAGTCAAAGTCATCGCCGACGGCGGAATCCGCTACTCGGGTGATGTGGTCAAGGCCCTCGCCGCAGGAGCCGATCTGGTGATGCTTGGCTCGATCCTGGCAGGCACACGTGAAAGTCCCGGGCAGAGCATTTATTACCAAGGTCGCCGGTTCAAAACCTACCGCGGCATGGGCTCGCTTGGCGCAATGAACAAGGGCGCGGGCGATCGCTATGCCCAGAACAGCTCCGGCAAGTTGGTCGCCGAAGGCGTCGAGGGTCGTGTGCCCTACAAAGGCCCGCTCAGCGACGTGATTTTCCAGCTCATGGGAGGTGTCCGCTCCGGCATGGGCTATCTCGGAGCAACATCGCTGCAGGAACTCCGCGAGCGGGCCGAGTTCGTCCAGATTACCAGCGGCGGGCTCCGCGAGAGTCACGTTCACGATATCGTCATGACCGAGGAGCCAACCAACTATCAACCGCTTGGCTGAAGCCCATGGTTATTTGTTAGGAGTGAATGGTTATTGGGTGGAAATCCCAGATCAGGCTGATTCAAAGTCCCAATAACAATTAACGATTCACTAGTAATTTTCTCCCTCTCATGCACGACACCCAACACGTCGCCGTTCTCGATTTTGGTTCCCAGTACACCCAGCTTATTGTCCGGCGTGTGCGGGAACTCGGCTACTTCGCCAAGCTCTATGCGATCGAGGATTTTCCGGACATCGGCAAACCCGGTGCCATCATCCTTTCGGGTGGACCACGCAGCACCAGCGAGCCTGATGCGCCAGATCTGGACTTCGCAGCTCTTGATGGCTTTGGCGTGCCGGTGCTTGGCGTCTGCTATGGAATGCAGTTGCTCAACATCAAGTTTGGAGGCACGGTGGAAGCCAGCAACCGCCGGGAGTATGGTCCGGCGGCGCTCTATCCGACCGAGAGCAGCGGACTTTACGAGGGAATCTCCAGCGACTCGCAGGTGTGGATGAGTCACTCAGACACGGTGAAAGTGATTCCATCCTGCGGCAAAGTGATCGCGAAGAACCAGCACGGAACGCCGGTTTCCCTTAAATGGGGCGAGCGCTTCTACGGCATCCAGTTCCACCCGGAAGTCACCCATAGTCACGAAGGCCTGCGCATCCTTCACAACTTCCTCCTCGCCTGCGGTGAGCTCCAACCGTTCCGCATCGAGGACTTCAAGCGCGAGATGATCGACGGCATTCGTCAGACGGTTGGCAACAAGCAGGTCGTGTGTGGTGTGTCCGGTGGCGTCGATAGTACGGTGCTCGCCGTACTTCTGCGCGAGGCCGGCGTGAATGTCCGCGCGATTTTCGTGGATCACGGGCTGATGAGAAAGGGTGAAGGTGAGGAGGTTCGCAGCAATTTCCATCGCATGGGGGTTCCCATCGAAACGGTGGATGCCTCGGAGCTATTCCTCGGAGCGCTCGATGGCGTGGATGACCCGGAAGCAAAGCGTAAAATCATCGGCGAGCACTTCATTGATGTGTTCTGGAATGCGGTCGGCAATGCCGAGATTCTCGCACAGGGCACGCTCTATCCCGATGTGATCGAAAGCGCGTCGAACGCCAAGTCGAAGGCCTCGAAGATCAAGACCCACCACAACCGCGTGGACCGCATCCTCGAGCTTCAGGCAGAGGGCAAGGTGCTCGAGCCACTCGCCGAGCTCTTCAAGGACGAGGTCCGTGAACTCGGAGCCTCGCTCGGCATCCCGCACGACATCCTCTGGCGTCATCCGTTCCCGGGTCCGGGTCTCGCGGTGCGATGCCCCGGCGTGATCACCGACGAACGCCTCGAAATCATCCGCGAGTGCGATGCGATCTTCATCGGCTGCCTCAAGGATCACGGATGGTATGAAAGAGTCTGGCAGGCTTACGCGGGTCTGGTGCCGGTGAAGACTGTTGGGGTGAAAGGAGACGAGCGCTCTTACGAGTGGGCCATTTCCCTGCGTGCCGTCATTTCCGAGGACGCCATGACTGCCGACTGGGTGGAGCTGCCTTATGCCTTGTTGCGCGAGACCAGCCACCGCATTCTCAACGAGGTCAAAGGCATCAACCGTGTCCTCTACGACATCTCGACCAAGCCCCCGGCGAGCATCGAGTGGGAGTGACGTTCCTTGACAAACTCGAATTGTGATGAAACTTTGTGATACTTTCTCATGAAGACCGCCACCATCCGCGACCTCCGTTACGACTTCCCGAAGATCGAGGCATGGCTTCGCGCGGGCGAGGAGATCGAGATCACCAAGCACTCGAAGCCCATCGCCCACCTTGGCCCGCCGAAGCCTGCGAAAAAGCCGAAGGCGGCGAAATTCGATGCGGTGGAGCACATGGCCAGACTCAATGAAACCTGGGGCGACCGCGTGTTTTCCATGGCGGAGGTCGAGGAAATGCGGGCCTTTGAAACTGGAGAGCCATGATCACCGATTTCTCGGACACCAGCTTTCTCTGTGCGCTGTATCGCCATCAGGAAAACACCGATAGTGCCATCACCTACCGACAGACTATGGGACAGGTGCTTCAGGTGACGTCACTCCTGGAGTTTGAATTCCTCCAATCCACGCGGCTCCAGATCTGGCTTTTCGCAGCGAATCGGAAGAGGGGATATCCGCAAAAGGAGGCCGACAAGATGCTTCTGGATTGGGAGTCCGACATCTCGGCAGGGAAGATCAAATTCCTGACCGGCGATACCGAAGCCGTCCATCAGTTCGCGAAGAGCCTCTCGCTTCGTCACACCGCCGCTGGAGGACATCGCACACTCGATGTCCTGCACGTGGCAACCGCCGTGCATTTGGGCGCGAAGAATTTCCTGACCTTCGATGCCCGCCAGAAGAAGTTGGCCAAGGCGGTGGGATTGAAAACCCCACTCTGAACTTCGACGTCCGATGTTGGACGTTCAATGTCCGATGCTCACTCCTTCTTCTCCGGCGCATTCTCGCCCAGCGGCACGAACTTCAGCGCCACGCCGTTGATGCAGTAGCGCTGGTCGGTCGGCGTGTCGAATCCCTCGCCCTTGAAGACATGGCCGAGGTGGCCATTGCATTTTCCGCAAAGAACCTCGGTGCGGACCATGCCGCCAGAACTATCGTCCTTGGTGATGACGTTCTTCGCCTTGGACGGGTCGTAGAAGCTGGGCCAACCGCAGTGGGAGTCGAACTTCTCCTTCGAGGTGAAGAGCTCCGCTCCACAGGCGGCGCAGTAGTAGGTGCCGGCACCTTGGGCCTTGAACTCCTCGTAGATCTTGCCAAACGGACGTTCCGTGGCCGCCTTGCGTAGCGTGGCGTATTGGTCGGGTGAGAGAAGCTTCTTCCACTCCTCGTCGGTTTTCTCGACCTTGCCTTCGGGTTGGGCTGGGGCTTTTTCTGAGGTTTCCATTGGTTTCTCGGCGTTGCAGGCCCCCAGCATCAACGGAAGCACGAGTGCGGTGAGCCAGCGGGGTGGGATCATGGTGGGAATCATACGCATATCTCTCAGACGCGCAACCTGTGGAAAAATCCATTCAGGCAGCGGAATTGCCGGCCAAGCGCGGAATCGCTTTCAGTAGGCGCTTGGTGTAATCGTTCTGAGGGTGGTGAAACACCTCATCGGCGGTGCCTGACTCGACGATTTTCCCATTGTACATCACCGCGATCCTGTCGGCCAGGTAGTGGACCACGCCGAGGTCATGGGAAATGAAGACCAGGGTCAGGCCCAGGTCCTTCTGGAGGTGCTTGAGGAGATTGAGGATCTGCGACTGGATCGACACATCAAGCGCCGACACTGGCTCGTCGGCGATGATCAGCTTCGGTTCTGGAGCCAGCGCGCGGGCGATCGCGATGCGCTGCCGCTGGCCTCCGGAAAACTCGTGCGGATACTTCCGCATCATCTGCGCATCGAGGCCGACGGTGGCCATCAAGGTCTCGATCCGTTCGGTCAGGGCCTTGCCCTTCGAGCCCGGATGGCGCTGGCGAATGGCCTCGGCCAGGGTTGAGTACACCGTCATGCGTGGGTTGAGAGAGGCGTAGGGGTCCTGAAAGACCATTTGGAAATCGAGTCGGCGCTTACGGATTTCCCGGGATGACAGCAGTGAAAGGTCCTCGCCATCCAGAATGAACGTGCCGGAAGTCGGCGGGATCAGCTGCATCAGTGTCCGGGATAAGGTGGATTTCCCGCAACCGGACTCACCCACCAGCCCCAGGATCTCGCCCTTTTCGATCGTCAGACTGACACCATCGACCGCGCGGATGGTTTCCTTGCCGGATGAAAGCCATCCTCCGGAGCGCTTGGTGAAGTGCTTGCAGAGATCTCGTATTTCCAAATAGGCCACGGCCCTGATGATGCACGTCCCTCATCGGGAGGCACGGAAAAAGTGGGGAAGGGGAATGCGAATCGCTTCGTTAAGGCTTTGACTCGAGGATGAGGTCGTAGGTGGGACGAACGGCCCCGTCTTGATAGGTGACGCCAGTGGGGCAGAAGGGGACTCCGGTCTCGTGGACTTGGCCGCGGGTGGAGAGTGAGGTGATTCCGCAGGATTCAATGGAACGGACTTCGCCGGGGTCGCTGAGGCCATTGGAGTTGGAATCACGCCAGAGAGCCAGTGCGTTGAGTTCGGCTCCATTGAGAATTCCGTCCCGGTTGTCGTCGAGGAGCGCGAGTGCCTCGTAACCATCGCTGCAGAAGAGGAGGAATGAACGACTGCCGAACATCTGGATCGATGAGGTGATGTTT